>ERZ761602.399-NODE-399-length-96267-cov-6.549079_pt1 | contig 96267 bp, 86 predicted proteins | sample MGYA00512165_ERZ761602 | MGnify/ENA primary metagenome ERZ761602 (study PRJEB28899, sample SAMN02445085) | bioreactor sludge metagenome | biome: EBPR sludge; isolation source: Thorneside wastewater treatment plant | place: Australia: Brisbane, Thorneside Wastewater...
AGGTGGAGGTGGGGACTACGAGGAAACGGCAGGGAGGCTGGGGAAGAGCGTGGGCGCTGTCCGGGTGGGGGGGGCGACGGTGGTGGCTGTGCTGACCGGCACACGTGTGAACAGCGGCGGCGCAGGCGTGTCGGCGCAGGCCGCGACCAGGCCGAGGGCGCCCAATGTCAGGAACAGCCCGCCCACGCGGCTGGCCCGCGCCGACCTGCGAGCGAGCCTCACCGGTTGAGCCATTCGGGCGGCCAGGTCGGGCTGTAATCGTTCAGGATCGGCCCGCCGAACTGGATCTCCGGCTGCTCGTCCGCGAACTGCCACTGGCGCGGGGCGGCCAGGTCCCGCTGATAGCCGCGCTGGAAGGCGCCGGTCAGCATCAGCGAGTCCCAGTCGGCGTCGATGAGCGGGACGGGGTTGTAGGCCGTGCGGTAGTTGTAGCCGCTGCGGATTTCCAGGTGCAGGTGCGGGCGCGAGCTGCAGGTCAGGTCGGGGTCGCCGGTATAGCCCACCACCTGGCCGCGCGCTACCGGCTGACCGACATCGACGCTGGCGCGCTCGACCAGGTGCCCATAGAACGAGGCGTAACCGTTGGGGTGATCGATCATCAAGTTGTGCGGCCCGGCGCCGTGCGAGGCCGCGTCGACCTTGGTGACCACGCCGTCGCCGATGGCGACCACGGGCGTGCCGCAGCGCGCCGAGAAGTCGATGCCGAAGTGCAGGCCCTGGCCGGCGCCGTACATCACGCGCCGCCAGCGGTAGGCGCCGGTGGTGTTGCCGTACATCTGGCCCACCAGCCAGGTGCTCGGCCCCGGCGCCGTGTCAAACGGGAGACCGAAGGGCTTGGCCTGGGCGAGGGCGGGAGAGGATGGAAACTGGATACTGAGGGCAGCCAGGAGAGCGACGACGGACGAGAGACGAAGGACGAAGCGCATAGACCAGCCTGTGGCTTGAGTCTATCGTCCTTCGCCCGGCCTGTCAGGCAGCATCGGCATCTTGATCCCGTGCCGGCGGGCGGCGGCGATGGCCTCCGGGTAGCCGGCGTCGGCGTGGCGCACGACGCCCATACCCGGGTCACTGGTGAGCACACGCTCCAGGCGGCGCGCCGCCTCCGGCGTCCCATCGGCGACGATGACCTGACCGGCATGCTGCGAGTAGCCGATGCCGACACCGCCACCGTGGTGGAAGCTGACCCAGGTGGCGCCGCCGACGGCGTTGATCAGGGCGTTCAGGATCGGCCAGTCGCTGACCGCGTCGGTGCCGTCGCGCATCCCCTCGGTCTCGCGGTTGGGGCTGGCCACCGAACCGGCGTCCAAATGGTCGCGCCCGATGACGAGCGGGGCTTTGACGATTCCCTGGCGGACCAGGTCGTTGAAGCGCAGCCCAGCTTGGGCGCGCTCACCGTAGCCCAGCCAGCAGATGCGCGCCGGCAGACCCTGGAAGTGGATCTTCTCGCGCGCCATCGTCAGCCAGCGGCGCAAGTGCGCGTCCTCGGGGAACAGCTCCAGCACAGCCTCGTCGGTGCGGTAAATGTCCTCCGGGTCGCCGGACAGCGCCACCCAGCGGAACGGCCCTTTGCCCTCGCAGAAGAGCGGGCGGATGTAGGCCGGCACGAAGCCGGGATAATCGAAGGCGTTCTTCACGCCGTAGTCGTAAGCGCGCTGGCGCAGGTTGTTGCCGTAGTCGAAGACCTCGGCCCCACGCTGCTGCAGGGCCAGCATGGCTTCCACGTGGCGCGCCATCGAGGCCAGACTGCGGCGTTCATACTCCTTGGGATCGGCGCGCCGCAACTGGTCGGCGGCCTGCAGGGTCAAGGCGTGCGGGACGTAGGCCAGCACATCATGGGCCGGCGTCTGGTCGGTGACGACGTCCGGCGTCACGCCACGCACGACCAGCTCTGGCAGCACGTCGGCGGCGTTGGCGATCAGACCGATGGATTTGGCCTCGCCGCGGCGCGTGGCCTCCTCCACCAGTGTCATGGCCTCCTCGAGCGTGTCCACGACGACGTCGACGTAGCCGGTCTCCAGCCGCCGCTTGGCGCGCCCGGGATCAATCTCAACCACCAGCGCCACGCCCTCATTCATCGTCACCGCCAGCGGCTGGGCGCCGCCCATGCCGCCCAGGCCGGCCGTGAGCACCCACTTGCCCTTCAGGCTGGGCCAGCCGCGCTGCTGGGCCAGCGAACCCAACGTCTCATAGGTACCCTGCAGGATGCCCTGCGTGCCGATATAGATCCACGAGCCGGCCGTCATCTGGCCGTACATGATCAGGCCCTTGGCGGCCAGGTCGTCGAAGTGGCTTTGCGTGGCCCAGTGCGGCACCAAGTTGGAGTTGGCGATCAGCACGCGCGGCGCGTCCGCGTGACTCTTGAAAATCACCACGGGCTTGCCGGATTGGACCAAGAGGGTTTCGTCGTCGCCGAGCGTCTGGAGGCTGGCCAGGAGGGCGTCGAAGCACTCCCAGTTGCGCGCCGCCTGGCCGCGCCCGCCGTAGACCACCAGGTCGTCTGGGCGCTCGGCCACGTCTGGGTCCAGGTTGTTCTGGAGCATGCGGAAAGCCGCTTCCTGGAGCCAGCCCTGGCAGGTGAGTTGCGAGCCGCGCGGCGCACGGACGATGCGGGACATAGGGCCTCCGATGACGAGCGGCTGGGCGCGGCGCACCCAGGCCGTGGGGACGACGGGCTAAAGGTTTTCGATGAAGGCGCGCACGGCGGCGTTGAAGGCGGCCGGCTGTTCGAGGTTGGGCAAGTGGCCGGCGTCCGCGATGACGGCCAGCTGCGCGCCCGGGATGCCCGCGCGCGTCTTCTCGGCCTCGGCGGCGGGGATGAGTTGATCGTCGGCGCCGTGCAACACCAGTGTGGGCGCCCGGATTGCGGCCAGCGTCGCGGTCGAGTCCGGCCGATCCCGCATGGCCGCCAGCGCCGCCGTCAGGCCGTCCACTGAGGCCCCGGCCATGAGCGCCCGGGTGCCCGCCACCAATTGCGGCTGCGCGGCGTAGGTCTTGGGCGAGAACAGCTTGGGGAGCATGGCCTCGGCCACGGCGCCGGCGCCCTGTGCGCGCGCCTGGGCCGCCATCTTGTCGCGGTTGGCCCGGCCCTCGGGCGAGTCCGCGCCGGCCCGCGTCGCCGCCAGAATCAGGCCGGCGACACGCTCGGGGTACTTCCGGTAAAAGGCCAGGGCGATGTAGCCGCCCATCGACAGCCCGCACAGCACGGCCGGGCGCGTGACGCGGGCGGCGTCCAGGCAGGCCAGACAGTCGGCGGCGTAGTCGTCCACGCTGGCCGGGCCGGGCACGGGCTCGGCGCCGCCGAAGCCGCGCAGGTCGAAGGCCAGCACGCGGGCGCTGTCCGAGAGGTCGTTGAGCTGCGGCTCCCACAGCGCGCGGCTGAGCGGGAAGCCGTGGATGAAGAGCAGCGGCTCGCGCGAACCCAGGTCGTCTAATACGGTCGTGTAGAGCGGGAGTTTGAGGCGCATAGGCGGAGGGGTTGGGTCAGATGGGTTGTGACCAGACGACGCGGCCGCGTTTGAGGACGGCCCGCACCGGATTGTAACCCAGGCGATAGATCACGTCGGCGACGGTGGGCGCATCCCAGAGCTGCAGGTCCGCCAGCTGGCCGGGCGCGATCTGGCCGCGATCAGTGCGGGCCAGGGCGCGCGCGCCGCCGACGGTGGCGGCCAGCACGGCCGCTTCCACTGAGAAGCCGTGCAGGCGGCCGGCCAACTGCATCACCAGGAACATGGACTCGACCCAGCCGCCGGGGCACAGATCGGTGGCCAGCGCCACCGTCATCCCGGCCGCGAACATGGCGCGCGCGTCGAAGGGGCGCGGATGCCGGACGGCGAAATCGATGACGGGCATGAGCACGCCCACCACGCCGGCGGCCGCCAGCCGTTCCAGGCTGGCCGGCTGGGTGTAGTTCAGGTGGTCGGCCGAGACCACGCCCAGCTCGGCCGCCAGGTCCGCGCCGCCCAGCGCCGCGTACTGGTCCACATGGGCCTTCAGCTGCAGGCCGTGGGCGCGCCCGGCCTCCAGGATGCGGCGCATCTGGGCCAGGGTGTAGTAGCCGTCGTCGCAGTAGACGTCGATGAACTCGGCCAGACCCTCGGCGGCTACGCGCGGCAGCATCGTGTCTACCACCAAATCCACATAGCGGTCGCGCGGCAGTTCGGGCGGAAAGTCGTGCGCGCCCAGGAAGGTGCTGACGATCTCCACCGGCTGGGCGGCCTGGAGACGCCGGTTCACGCGCAGCATCTTCAGCTCGGCGTCCACGCTCAGGCCGTAGCCGCTCTTGCTCTCCGCCGTCGTCGTACCGTGCGCGAGCATCTGGCGCAGGCGCGCCTGCGCGCTTTCGGTCAGGGCGGCCTCGTCCGCGGCGCGCGTCATCTGCATGGTGGCCTGGATGCCGGTGGGAATTCCGAGAGCGCGGACCTCGGCCGGGGTGCGCGTCAGGCGGGCGGCGTATTCCTGCACGCGTGAGCCGCCGAAGACCAGATGGGTGTGGCTGTCCACGAAGCCGGGCGCCACAATCAGGCCGGCGGCATCCAGCACGGCCGCGCCCGTGGTGTCCACCTGGGCGCGCACGGCGGCATCCGACCCGACCGCCAGGATTAGACCGCCGCCGATGGCGATGGTGGCATTGGATAGCCGGCCGAGCGGGTCGCCGGACGTGGCGACGCCGGTGACGACTTCGCGGGCGCCGACGATCAGTTGCTCAGCCGAGGGGCGCGGGCCGGGTGTGGACATGGTGATGGGTAAACGGTCGTTCAGGGCTGCAGCACCGCGTCGACGGCGGCCAGCAACTCGCCAGAGCGGACCACCTCCGCCAGCGCTTCGATATCGGGCGTGAGCTCGCGGTCGTGCTCCAGGGCGCGCACATGGCGGCGCACAACCGTGTACGCGGCCCGGGTGCCGCGCCCGAGGCGGGCCGGGCCGTCCGGGCGCAAGTCGATGGCCTGGGCCGCCGTCAACAGCTCAATGGCTACAATATGGCGCACGTTCTGGACCACTTCCAGCGCGTGGCGGGCGGCGTTGGCGCCCATGCTGACGTGGTCCTCCTGGTTGGCGCTGGACGGGATCGAGTCGACGCTGTCCGGGTGGGCCAGAGTCTTGTTATCTGAGACCAGGGCGGCGGCCGTGTATTGCGGCATCATCAGGCCGCTGTCCAGGCCGCTGCGGGGGACGAGCATCGGCGGCAGACCGTTGCTCAACTCGGGCGTCACCAGCCGGAAGAGGCGGCGCTCGGCGATGTTGCCGACGGCGGCCAGGGCGATGCCGAGAAAGTCCAGCCACAGGCTGGGCCCCTGGCCGTGGAAGTTGCCGCCTGAGACCTTGTAGGGCGGCTCGGCGTCAGCGAAGATCAGGGGGTTGTCCGAGATCGCGTTGAGCGCGGCCGTGACCCGTTCGTCCAGGAAGGCCAGCACGTCGCGGACCGGGCCGACCACGTGCGGCGTGCAGCGCAGGCTGTAGGCGTCCTGCACGCGCTCTGGCTGCGAGTCCACCAGGCCGCTGCCGGCCAGCAGAGCGCGCAACCGGGCGGCGGTGGCCGCCTGGCCCGGCTGATTGTTGGCGGCGTGCAAAGCCGGGTGGAGGGCCTCGCTCAGGCCGCAGAGCGCCTCGTAGGAGAGCGCGGCCGCGACCTCGGCCTGGCGCACTATGCTTTCGGCGTCGTGCACGGCCAGGGCCGCCGCCGCCACCATGAACGTCGTCCCATTGGTCAGCGCCAGCCCTTCCTTGGCCTCCAGGACGACGCGGGCCAGGCCGGCGCGGCGCAGCGCTTCGGCGCCGCTCAGTAGTTCGCCCTGGTAATAGGCCTGGCCGCTGTAGCCGCCGTCGCCGTCCTCATCCCGCGTGAACACGGCCGCGATGTGCGCCAGCGGGGCCAGGTCCCCGCTGGCGCCGAGCGAGCCCTTGCCGGGGACGTGCGGGGTGACGCCGCGGTTGAGCATCTCGATGAGGAGCTGCGCGACCTCCGGGCGCAGGCCGGAGCGGCCGCCCGCGAAGACGTTGGCGCGGATCAGCATCATGGCGCGCACCACTTCCACCGGCAGCGGCGCGCCGACGCCGACCAGGCATTGCAGGATCAGGTTGCGCGAGAGCCGGCGCGTCTGTTCCGGCGCGATGTGTGTGTGCGCGAGCGAGCCGAAGCCGGTATTGACGCCGTAGATGACGCGCCCGCCGCCATCGGAGGCGGGGCCGTAAACGGCGGCGCGCACCCAGGCCTGGCTGGCGCGCATCCGGGCCAGCACGTCCGGCGAGTACGGCGCCACGCGCTGTCCGTGGCGCGCGACAGCGACGACGTCGGCGAGGGTGAGCGAGGAGCCGGTGAGGGTGAGCATGGCGATCCTTGGAACGGGAAGTGGGCGGCCTGCCGCGGCACGGGTCGACGGTTGGAAGCCGGCCTCAACCGCGCACGGCGAAGTCGTCAGAAACGGGCTCGGAGGAACATGGGCGTCTTGAAGCTGACCAGGTCATTCATCTCCCCGGAGATGCGGCGCTGGCTGAGCTGGTTGTGGTCGGTCCGGTCCCGGCTGTGGGCGGGGACGCTGGCCCTGGTCGTGTCCAGCCTGCTGGCGGCCTTCACGCCGCGCCTGCTGGGCCAGGTCATCGCGGCCCTGCCCGGCGTGGCGCTGGGGCCGGCCGGGGTGCTGGCCGGCGTGTTCGCGGCCCAGGTCACTGGCGCGGCGCTGGGCGTGTACGGGTTGGGCCGGGGTGTGGCCAGGGTTGTGGCCGATCTGCGCGCCCGGTTGTTCGGACAGAGCCTGCGCGCGAACGCGGCCTTTCATGACCAGCACTGGTCCGCCGAACTGGCGACCGCTGTGACGCATGATGCGGCGCTTGTGGAACAGTCGCTTGGAACGCTGTTGCCCATTCTAGCACAGAGCCTTCCGCTGACGATCATCGGCGCGGGCGGGCTGCTCTGGACGGACGCGCGCCTGACGATGGGCCTGCTCCTGGCTGGGCTGCCGCTGGGCGGGGCAGTGCTGGTGATCGGGCGCGCGCTGCGCCGCGCGGCGCGCGCAGGTCAAGCGGCCTTGGGCGAGGTCGGCCGGCAGGCGCAGGAAGGCCTGGCCGGCCTGTGGTTGATCAAGACTCTGACGCGCGAAGCGGACTTCGAGGCGCGTTTTGCCGAGGCGCTGGCCGAACACACTCGGGCGCGGCAGGGGCGCGCGGCCTGGCAGGGGGCTTTGGAAGTGGCGCTGCCGGCTGGCGCCGGGCTGGTGGTGTTGGTGGGGGCGGGCCTGATCCGGCAGACGCCGCCGTCGGTGGAGAGCCTGGCCACTTTTAGCGCCGCGCTGGCGGTGTTGGCCGCCGGCGCGTACGGGCTGCTGCGCGGCTACACGTTTCTGCAGGCCGCCGTCGGCGCGACGACGCGGCTGCTAGCGCTGGAGGCGGCTCTGGCATCCGCGGCCGAGCCGCGCGCCGGACGGCCCCTGGCGGGCAGGCCGCGCACGCTGCGCCTGGAGTCCGTCAGCTTCACGTACCCTGAGGGCACGGGCGGCGTCTCCGACCTGAGTCTGACGCTGGCCGCGGGTGAACGCGTGGCCCTGGTAGGTCCCAACGGCGCCGGCAAATCCACGCTGATCCGGCTGTTGCAGCGCCTCTACACGCCGCAGCAAGGCGAACTGTATCTAGATGACCAGCCAGCGGCGGCGATCGAGTTAGGAGCCTGGCGCCGCCAGTTCGCGGTAGTCACGCGCGATCCCGTGGTCTTCGCGCTGAGCGTGGCCGACAACATTGCGCTGGGCCGCCCGGGCGCCACGCCCGCCGAGATCGAGGCGGCCGCCCGCCAGGTGGGTTTGCACGACCTCGTCCGGGCGCTGCCCGGTGGTTACGCCGCTCAGGTGGGCGAAGGCGGCGCCCGCCTCTCGGCCGGGCAGCGTCAGCGGCTGGCCCTGGCGCGGCTCTGCCTGCAGGACCCGGCGGTGCTTATCCTGGACGAGGCCACGAACTCGCTGGACGCCGACGGGCTGGCCGCCGTCACGGCCCTCATCGCCACCTGGGCGCGCGAGCGCCTCGTCTTGCTGGTGGCGCCCGAGGTGGCTGAGGGCTGGGCCGCCACCCGGCGAGTGACGCTGAGGCGCGGCCGCATCGTGCAAGATCGCGCGTTTTCGTGATTGTCTTGCCAGGGCGTGTTACAATTCTACCTTCGCGATGATTCCTGTTTTACATGCGCTCTGGTTGCCGCCCGATATCACGACGCCGGGCGGTGAACTGGCGGTTTGGACGGAGAGCGAGACGCGCCGGCCCAAATCGCCGTTTGATCATCCTTTTGCCGGCAGCGCTTCTCAGGTGGTCTACAGCCTGTGGCACCTGGTGCGCGACCTGGCCACCGGGCGCCTGACCGAGTCCGCCCGCAAGCTGGCGGTGGTGCTGCCCTCCGACGAGCGGCGTCCTTTGCGCAGCACCGAAGAACCTGACAAGGAGACGCCCCGCCGCCGGCGTCGCAGCCCAGCCGTCACCCTGCGGCCCTGGCGCGTGGACGCCGTGGTGCTGCCGCCCCATGAGGCCCTGGCCTTGCTGCTGCAGATCCCGCCGCAATCCCAGTGGGTGCACCTGGGATCGGACTTCCTCTTCTGGCAGCAGGCCGCGCGCCTGGCCGCGCAGATCCTGGTCCGCGGCCAATTCCTGCCTTTGGCGGACGAGGCCGGGAACGGACGTTGGCGTCCGGTGCTGGCGGACGTCACAGTCCAGGCCAAGCTGGCCGGGCTGGCGGCGGCCATGCCGCCGGCGGCGCGGGCGCTGGCGCAGCCGCTGCCGGCGGCGGACACGCTGGTGCAGACTTTTCTGGCGGCGGCCGTCCATGCCTACGTTGGTCAGAACTACACGCCGAGCCGCAGCCCGTTCTACGACCCCAAGAAATACCAGCCCAAACCGCATGTGCCCACGGCCGCCGACTTCTGGTGGCTGGATCTTTTCCCGCGCGCGCGCCACAACTTGAGCACGCTGCGGCGTCCAGCGGATCAAAGCGAGTTCGGCCAGAAGGTCCGGGACTGGGCCTTGGCCGCGTATGAGTACGTCGCCAGCGAGTATCGTGTGGCCTTCCGGCTGGAGCCGCCGCAGCCGGCCGAGGGCGTGCCGCCGGATCAGGCCGAATGGCTGTTGACGTTTCATTTGCAGGCCAAGCCGCCGGCTGACACGTTGTGGGCGGCGGCCGAAGTCTGGGAGGCGCCGCCGCGCCCCGAAATGCCGGCTTTGCTGCGGGCCGGCCTGGACCAGGCCGCCGGCCTGTATCCGGCCCTGGCGCCGAGCCGTCAGCAGGCTTTTCCGGTCAGCCTGACCCTGACGGTAACGCAAGCGGTGGCGTTTCTGGAGACGCAGGCGGAGGTGCTGAGCGCCCGCGGCTTTGGCGTGCTGGTGCCAACCTGGTGGAAGGACCGCCGCCGCCGGCTGTCGGCGCGCCTAGCCCTCGGCCAGCAAGCTGGCAGCGGCTTGCTGGGTATGGAGGCGCTGGTGGACTTCGATTGGCAGGTGGCGGTCGGCGACAAGACGTTGTCGGCCGAAGACCTGGCCCAGCTGGCCCAATCCAAGACCGCGCTCGTGCAGGTGCGCGGCGAGTGGATGCAGTTCGACCCGCACGAGGTCCAGGCGGCCCTGCGGCTGATGCAGCGCCACCAGAAGCAGAACGGCCAGTTGACGCTGCGCGAGGCCCTCGGCCTGGCGCTGGCCGGCCCCACCGAGTGGGATGGCCTGGCCGTCGAGGGGGTGCGCGTCGATGGCTGGTTGGACGGCGTGCTGCGACGCCTGAACGGCCACGAGCCGCTGCAGGTCCTGCCGCAGCCGGACGGTTTTGTCGGCCAGCTGCGGCCCTACCAGATCAACGGTTTTTCCTGGCTGGCTTTCATGCGCCAGTACGGCTTCGGCGCCTGCCTGGCCGACGACATGGGCTTAGGCAAAACCATCCAGGTGCTGGCGCTGCTGGCGCGCGACCACGACGCCGGCCAGTTGCAGCGGCCGATCCTGCTGGTGTGCCCGACGACGGTGGTGAACAACTGGGTGCGCGAGGCCGCGCATTTCGCGCCGGCGTTGAGCTGTTACGCGCACCACGGCCCGGGCCGCCTCAAGGCGGACGCCCTGGTAAACGGCGTCGGCGCGCATCACCTGGTGATCACCAGCTACGCGCTCCTGCCGCGCGACGCTGAGCATCTGGAGAAAGTGGCGTGGGGCGGGGTGGTGCTGGACGAGGCCCACAACATCAAGAACCCGGCCACCAAGCAGGCCCAGGTGGTGCGGCGTCTGCGCGCGGGTTTCCGCTTCGCGCTCACCGGGACTCCGCTCGAGAACCGCCTCCAGGACTTGTGGTCGATCCTGCACTTCCTCAACCCCGGCTATCTGAGCTCGGCCGAAGCCTTCCAGCGCAACTTCGCCGGGCCGATCGAGCGCGCCGGCGATCCGGCCGCCAGCGCCCGCCTGCGCGCCCTGACCACGCCCTTCATCCTGCGGCGGCTGAAGACGGACCAGACCGTCATCCGGGACCTGCCCACCAAGAATGAGATGAAGGAGTACTGCGGGCTCACCAAGGAGCAGGCCGCGCTCTATCGCGCGGTCACCCAAGAGTCGCTGCGCCAGATCGCGGCCGCGCACGGCATCCAGCGGCGCGGCATCATCCTGGCCACGCTGACGCGCCTCAAGCAGGTCTGCAACCATCCCCGCCACCTGCTGGGTGACCGCAGCGCCCTGAAGCACCGCTCCGGCAAGCTCAACCGCATGACCGAAATGCTGGAGCAGGCCCTGGCCGAGGACGACCGCGTGCTGATCTTCACGCAGTACGCCGAGATGGGCGCGCTGCTCAACGAGCACCTGACCGAGACCTTCGGCGAGACGCTCTACCTGTACGGCGGGACGCCGGCCACGCAGCGGGCCGCCATGATCGCGCGCTTCCAGGACGGCGGTCCGCGCCTGTTCGTGTTGTCGCTCAAGGCCGGCGGCGCCGGCATCAACCTGACCCGCGCCAACCGCGTCTTCCATTACGACCGGTGGTGGAACCCGGCCATTGAAAATCAGGCCACCGACCGCGCCTTTCGCATCGGCCAGCACCAGGCCGTGCAGGTGCACAAGCTCGTCTGCCGCGGCACGCTGGAGGAGCGCATCGACGAATTAATCACGCGCAAGCTGGCCCTGGCCGAGCAGGTCGTCGGCGGCGGGGAGAGCTGGCTGACCGAGTTGAGCACGGATGAGCTGCGCGACCTGCTGCTCCTGCGGCGCGAGGCCATCGACGACTGACCATGCCTCTACCGCCAGAGCTGGATGACCTGCTCGCTCAGTACGAGCTGTACGCGCCCGAGATCGGGCTGCGGCTGCGCACCTCGGCCGAGACCCAGCTGCTGGTCCTGCGCCGCGGCCAACTGGCGGCCTGGGAGGCCGGCGCGTTGACCGCCGTCCACTCGGCCACCCACGCCGGCCCGTACGAGACAGTCGTCAAGGCGCTGCGCCTGTCTGAGGCCCTGCAGGCGGCCCTGCTGCGGCGCGAGGCCGGCGGCCGGTTCGAATACAGCTGGAACTGGGATTACTCCGAGCGCGTGGAAGCGCTGCGCCTGGATGGTCGCCAGTTGGAGGTCGTCTACGCCAACCGCCGCGGCCGCTACCAATTGCGTCTGGCCATGCCCGCTCTGACCGGCGCGCCCGCCGCCGCCGCGCAGACCTGGCTGGCCCAGCCGGCCGTGCTGGACGCCATCGCCCAGCTCCGGCCGCTCCTGCCCGAGACACTGACGCGCCTCCAACTCATCCCGGCTTGGGAGGCCTGCCAGATCTCGGCCAGCGCCAAGTCGCGCGAGGCGCTGGAGACGGGCCTGCACTTCATCTGCCGCGCCCTGGTGACGCACCCGGCCTACATTCTGGTGTTGCGCGGCCTGGACGGCGAAGACGCTATCCGGCGCTGCGTGTCGGCCGAGATCGGGCGCCGCCAGGCGGAGGTCGCCGCGGCCGTGGCGGCGCTGCCCGCCGACCCGGACCTCTTCTGGGCGGCCGCGGCCCTGCCGGATGTGCCGGCTCCTCACGAAGTGGCCCCCGGAGCCGGCCTGGGCACCACCCTGCCGCCGGCTGATTTCTGGCCCCGCTCCGAAGACAACGCCTGGCTGGCCGATGCGCTGGCGAAGGCCTACAAGAACATCCCGCGCAAGCTCGCCAAACTGACCGAGCCGCGCCGGCACTACTGAGCGGCGTCTACGGCCGCGGCCGCCAGAGCAGCTGCGGCCGAACCACGACACCGGTGTTGGTCGGCGGGGACTCGGCTTCCGGCAGCCCCTCGGCCACCGCGTAATACCTCTCCAGCAACGCGCGCAGCGCCGGCTCCGTCTCGAACAGGCTCTCGTCCGAGATAATCACGCCATACCGCCGTGTTTCCAGCCGCCGCACCCAATCGGCGGGGAGCGCCAGGCCGCGATTCTTGTAAAAATACCAGACGTGGATAACGTGGACGGACTGCGGCTTGCCGGCCAGCAGCGCGTAGTACGGATGCATGAGCACCAGGGCGTCGCCCGGTTCGGCGCGCAGGCGCGCGATGAGCGCGTCCCCGGCCGCGCGCATGGCCGGGGTTGGCGTGTAACGCAGCGGGTTGTAGACGCCCAGCGCCAGCTGCGCCAGGATCAGCCCGGCCGCCAGGGCCGGCCAGCGGCGCTGCCCGGCCGGCGCAGCGCGGATGAGCAGCGCTGGGGCTAGGCAAAGCAGCGCATACACGGGCATCAAGTTGTTGAGGTTGCCGCCGATCGGGGCGCGGCCCAGCCCGCTCACCAGGGCGCCGGCGGCCAGCCCCGCGAACCACGGCTGCCGGGCAAACCCGCGCGGCCTGTCCGGTCCGCGCCCGGTCAGCCACAGCGCCGTCAGCGCGGCCGCGCTCAAGGCCCCCATGCCGCCCAGCAGTTCGGCGCCCAGGTAGCGGACCACGCGTCCGAGCTCGACGGGGTTGGACGCGACGACGCCGACCACATGGTACGAGAACCAGCCGCTTGAGAGCGCGTCCAGAGCGAGATAGGGCAGAGCGGCCGCCGCCGCGAAGGTGACCCCAAATGCGGCCGCCGGCCGGCGCATCCGCCAGAGCGCGAACGCCAGGCCGAGCGCGGTCACCACAGCTGTCTGCTTGGTGAAGAAGGCCAGCGCCAACAGGCCGGCGGCGGCGGCGGCGCCGCGGCGCGTCCCGCCGGCATAGACGCCCAGCGCCAACCCGCTCAACGTCAAAAACACGTAGAACGAGTCGACGCGCGCCAGTTCATACCAGAACCCGCTCAGGCGGTAGCCGCCCAGGTACAGGCCGGCGCTGGCCAGGCCCAGCCAAGACAGGCGGCTTTCCCGGTGCGCGATCCAGCCGATCAGCGCCGCCGTGCCGAGCGTGGCCGCGAACGACAGCAGCCGCAGCGGCAGGTAGCTCAGGCCCGTCACGCGCAGGAGCAACCCGCCCAGCCACATGTACAGAGGCATGTACACGGTCGGCGCGAACTCCGCCGTCGGCGCGGCAAAAACCGGCCGGCCGAGGGCGTGCTGCCAGGCCTGCAGTAACAAACCACCCTCGATGAAGTCAAGGTCGTACGGGTATAGCAGGCGCGGCCCAGCCGCCGTCAGGTACAGGCCGACAAAGGCGCCGGCGCCAGCCACCGCCAGGAGCGGGAGAAATGGCAGGCCGCGGGCGGCGGCCCGGCGTGGTTTGTGGGATTCGGCCAATTTTGATAGCCTTTTCCGCTATTCGTGATATTATCTGGCGCGTTCGACGATTACAGGCGGGCTGTCAGCGGGAGTGCGTGCATGAGCGCCAACAATTGGGTCGGCCGGGCGATCGGCGGCCGGTATCAAATCGAGTCGTTGCTGGGGCAGGGCGGTATGTCGGCCGTGTACCGCGCCCAGGACCCCAACCTGCGCCGCGCCGTCGCCATCAAGCTGATTCATGGCCATCTCTCCACCGATCCGGAGTTTGTGCGGCGCTTCGAGCAAGAGGCCGCCGCGGTCGCCCAGCTGCGCCACCCCAACATCATCCAGGTCTTCGACTTCAACCATGACGGCGAAGTGTACTACATGGTCCTGGAGTATCTCGCCGGCGAGACGCTCCAGTCCCGGCTGAAGGCCCTGCACGCCGCCGGCGAGCGCCTCGGCCTGGCGCAAGCCGTCGCCATCATGGCTACCATCGCCGATGCCGTGGAGTACGCCCACCGGCGCGGCATGATCCACCGCGACCTGAAGCCCGCCAACGTGATGCTGGACCCGCAAGGCCAGCCGATCCTGATGGACTTCGGCGTGGCCAAGATCGTCGGCGGGCAGCAGCACACGGCCACCGGCGCCATCGTCGGCACGGTGGCGTACATGTCCCCGGAACAGATCCGCGGCCTGAAGGTGGACGAGCGCGCCGACATCTATTCGCTTGGCATCATGTTGTTCGAGATGACGGCCGGCCGGCCGCCGTTTGAGGGCGACTCGGCCATGACCGTGATGTTCAAGCACGTGAATGAGCCGCCGCCGGATATCCACCAGTTCAATGCGGGCGTGCCGGACGAGCTCAAGGCCGTGATCTCCAAGGCCCTGGCCAAGGAGCCCGGTGAACGTTTCCAGACGGCGGCCGAATTCGCGCAGGAGTTGCGGACTCTGCGCCTGACACTGACGGCCGTGCGGCCGCCGCTGCCGGAGACGAATGTCAGCGCTCCGCCGCCCACGAAAAAGGTCGAGACCAAACCCGAGCCGGCCTCGCCGCCGGTCGTTCCTGTGACGCCGCCGCCCACGGTAACAGCGGCCACCTCGGCCTCCACGCCACCGCCCACCGTCGTGCCGGCCGCTGGCGCTGAGCCGGCCCAGACCCCGGCCGTCGAGACGCGCGCGCCCGTCACCCCGCCGCCGGTGCGGCCGAGCCTGGCCGCCGCTGCGGAGCCGGCGAAACCGGGCAGCCCGCCCCTGGGCCTGATCCTCGGCCTGGGCGTCGTCGCCGTGCTGGTGGTGGTCGGGATCGTGGTGGGCGGGATGTTGACGGGCGGGGATCGCGGCGCCGGGACGGCCACGCAGACTCAGAGTGTGGCGGCCGCGGCGACGGCGACGCAACCGCCCGCCGCCGCGACGGCGACCACAGCCCCGACAGTAGAGCCGACTGTGACGCTGGCGCCGACAGCGGCGCCGCTCCCCACGGACACGGCCACACCGGAGCCCACGCCGACGGCGACGGCGGTGCCGGTGCCAAACGGCATGGCCCTGATCCCGGCCGGGACCTTCAATATGGGCTCGGACGCGGGCCAGGCCGACGAGCGGCCGGTGCACGCGGTGACGCTGCGGCCGTTCTTCCTGGACGTGTTCGAAGTCACCAACGCGCGCTACCGCGCCTGCGTCGAGGCCGGCCAGTGCCAGGCCCAGGCCAACCGGAACTCGTTCACGCGCGCCAGCTACGCGACCCTGCCGGAGTACGACAACTTCCCGGCAGTGCAGGTGACCTGGGACCAGGCCGTGGCCTTCTGCGCGTTTGAGGGCAAGCGCCTGCCGACGGAGGCCGAGTGGGAGTATGCGGCGCGCGGCGGCGCCGACCAGCGCTATCCGTGGGGCAACGATTTCGACCCGGCGCGCGTGCCAGCCCGCGTCCAGGATACGGTGGCGGTCGGCACCTTGGACAACGCCAGCGCCTTTGGCGTCTTCGACCTGCCCGGCAACGTCAACGAGTGGGTGGCCGACTTCTACAGCCGCACTTACTACGCCGAGTCGCCGGCGGAGAATCCCGCCGGCCCGGCCGACGGCTCGCGGCGCGTGTTCCGGGGCGGCTCGTTCGGCAACGCCGACGGCAGCTTCTACACCGCGTCGCGGCGCTACAACCAGGCGCCGGGCTTCCGCGATGCCGACATCGGCTTCCGCTGCGCCCAGGACGCGCCCTGAGCGCGCCGCCCAGACACGCTGAGTTGAGGGACGAAGGCCGCGCCTTCGTCCCTTTTCATTTCCGAGGCGGCGCGAAGACGATGCTCAGCGCCAGCAGCGCCGCGAGCCACGCGGCGGCGACCCCGTATGTCGGACCGGGGTCCGGCTCGAACAGCAGCGGCGACACGCGCACCGCGGCCGCGCCGGTGGCGCGCACATCGAGATAGAACGGGTAACTCCAGCGGTCGACGTACGGGTTGTAGAACGCGATCCGTAAGTCCACCACGCCGGTAACCGGGTCGGCGTCGCGCGCGCGGTACTCGCCCCGCAGCAGCGGCAATCCGGCCTCGGACGAGTAAGCGTCCACGGATAACGCCACGGCCTCGGGATCGGCGGCCTCCGTCAGCTGCGCCTGGCCCACCAGCACGTACCAGCCGAGACTCAGGGCGTCGATGGGCGGGCTCTGTACCAGGTAACCGGCCTGGCCCTGGGGCGCGCGCCATTCCCCGGCCGGCGGCTGAACCACGTAGCGGGTGCCGGCCGCCGGAAACCACTGCCGCCAGACGCGGCCGGTCGCCGTCTCCCAAAGCGCTACCGGCGATTGGTGCAGCATGACGAAAGGGTTCAGCGCCATCACGACCAGGTTCGTGGCGCTGAGCGTCACCAATCCGGCCGCCAGTGGCCAGAAGGCCAGCCGCCGCGCCCGCCCGGTCACGCCGGCCATAGCCGCCGCCAGGCCGCCGGCCAACGCCGGCACCCCCACCATCAGGAAGCGGGCCGAGACCTCCCAGCCGCTGTAGAAGCCGCCCCAGGCCGAAGCCAGGCCCCACATCACCGCCACCGGCGCGAAGCTCGCCAGGCCGGCCAGGCCGCGCCCGCGCCAGACGTGCGGCAGCCCCACAAACGCCAGCGCCAGCGCCGGCCCGAACACCAACAGGCCGCGATGCTGATCCAGCCACCAGCCTATCAGCCCGCGCCCGATCTGCTGCCCGCCGATGGCGCGAAAGCCGCTCAGCACGGCGTTGCCGCTGGGCGTGGCCGAGGGCGTTGGCCCGCCGTAGAGCGCGAAGTTGACGACCAGATAGAGGCCGAGCGAAGCCAAAGCCGCGCTGGTGAGCGCGCCCAGCCAGGAGCGCGGAGCGCGCTGGGGCCCGGCCAGCGTGCGCCAGGCAGCCAAGCCCACCAGCAAGACGCTCAGCGGCGCAAAGCGGCCGGAGAGCCAGGGAAGCCCGGCCAGTGCCAGCGCGACCAAGAGCGTCCGCCCACGCGAGGGCGCCGGTGGATTCTCGGACGGCGCCAACCAGTGGGCCGTGCCGAGCACTTGGCGCAGGCACCAGGTGACGGCCAGGCCGCCGGCCAATTCCGGGTAGATTTGGAACACGTACAGGCCAAGCGGCGCGGTGAGGCCCAGGGCCAGGGCGGCCAGCAGGCCCGCCCACCAGCGGCCGGAGACCTCGGCGCCGAGCAGCGTCATCTGCGCGGCCAGCAGCGCCCCCAGCAGGATCGCAAACTGCAAAACGCCGGCGCGGCCGGCCCAGGCATAAGGCAGCGCCAGCAGGAAGACCAGGCCGCTGTCGTGGCTGATCAGCTGCGTGCCGTCCGGCTGCCCACGGACGTGCGGGTCCAGGTACCCGCCGGCATAGAACGCGGCATAGTCGGCGTTGGCGTAGTTGTCCGCCAGATCCAGGTCGCCATCGTAGACCAGGCTGTGCGCGGCCAGGAGATAGTGCGGCTCGTCGCCGGTGACCGCCCAGGCCTTCAGGACGAACGGCAGCAGCGCCTGATAAACCAACCAGGCCGTGACGAAGGCGGCGCCGGCCGCCCAACGCGCCGCCCTCAACGCGGCCTCCCGGCTTCGGCGAGGTGCAGGGCCAGGCCCAGGCCGAACGCCAGGCCACTGTAAGCGTAGTAGAGCCAGTGCAGGAGGATGGCGCCCAGCATGAACGCCCAGCCGCGTTTGCGCTGGAAAAACGCGTAGACGTCGCGGTTGAGCGCCAGCAAGGCCGCGGCCGCCACAACTGCGGCGGCCCAGGCCGGCGGCCAGAACCAGCCAGCGGCCAACGTGCCCAGGCCCAGGAACACCAGGCCCACACTGAGGCGGCTGCTGGTCTGCAGGTTGAGGTCGTTCAGCATGCGCCCCTGACGCAGGATCAGGCGCGTCCACGGCACGGCGCGCGCCCAGATGTCGGACTGCAAGAGCGAGGCCAGCGTCCAGCGCTTGAGGTGCTTCACCTGCAGGCCTTTATCGAGACGGATGCGCTGGCCGGCGAGCGTCAGGGCGGCGCCCAGTTCGATGTCTTCGATGGACGGCAGCGCGTAACGGGATGAGAAGCCGCCGTGGTCGAGAAACAGCTCGCGCCGGATGGCGCCGCACCCGCTCCAGAACGTGCTGGCCGCCTCGGCGCCGTGCTGGTGGACGTAGTGGTGCAGCAGGTTCTTGTACTGCGACACGAAGCCGGGGTCGCCGGGCGCATCATCGTACGAGCCAAAGAGGGCGGCCAGGCCGGGATCGGCGGCGAAGGCGGTCTGGATACGACCCAGCGTCTCGGGGCGGATGGCGACGTCGGCGTCGCAGAAGAAGAGCACGTCGCCGGTAGCGTGCTGGGCGCCCAGATTGCGCGCCAGCGCCGGGCCGGAGGCCGGCCGGGGTGTGGTGACCACACGCGCTCCAGCCGCGGCCGCCCAAGTGCGCGAGCCATCCGTGGACCCATCGTCCACGACGATGACCTCTTGCGGCTTAAGGGCTGAGGCGGCCACCGCCCGCAGGCATTGCTGAAACAACTGACCGCCGTCCTTGACCGGGATGATGACGGAGATGGTCGGCGGCATGGTCAGGCGTCTACGGCGCGCTCAGTCCGGGTCCAGCGGCGCGGCCGATCCAGCACCGTCAGGGCCAGGGACCAGACCGCCACGGCCGCGTCCAGGCCGAAGAAGACGGGCACCCACGGCAAGCGCCGCCACCAGGCCGCCGGCGCGCGCTCGCGGGCCAGCACGGCCACGATCTGGGCGAAGGGCAAGCCGACGTTGAGCGCGATCCCGGCCAGGGCCAGCGTCCGGGCCGGCTCGAGGCCGAGGACGGCGCTGAGGAGCAGCAGGCCGAGCGAGCCCAGCAGGGCCAGCCGGTCCAGGTAGCCCAGCGAAAACAGCGCCAGTTCCAGGCGCATGCCCGGCGCGAGGCGCGGATCGCGCAGCAGGCTGGGCAGATGCGCGCGGGCGACGTCGTTAAAACCGCGCCCCCAGCGCACGTGCTGGCGCACGAAGCCCGGCACGGTAAAGGGGACGGTCAACGCAGCCTGCGCGTCCGGGACGTAACGCGTGCTGAAGCCGGCCAGGTGCAGGGCCAGCGTCAGATCGCTGTCCTCCAGAAAGGCGCCGGGCCGGAAGCCGCCCACGGCCTCCAGGGCCGAACGGCGGTAGCCGTTGTTGGAGCCGAGCAGCGGCGGCCCCAGCCGCAGGACATCCTTGCCGCGCACCGTGACCAGTTGATGGACCAGGGCCTCCAGCGCCGCATAGAACGCCACCGGGCTGGCCAGGCTGTTGGCCGGCACAGTTCGGCCGCTGACGCCGGCCACCAGCGGATCCGCGAACGCGCGCACGGCCGCCCGCAGGCAGTCCGGGCGCGGCCGATGATCCACGTCAAAGACGTAGACGATCTCGCCGAAAGTGTGCGCGGCCAAAGCCTGATTGAGAGCGGCCGGCTTGCCGACGTTGTGCGGCAAGCTCAGCGTGTGCCAGCGCGGCCGGCCGGCGCAGGCCTCGGCCGTCGCCTGGCCGGTGCCGTCGGTGGAGCCGTCGTCGATCAGGACGACGGCGAGATGCTCTGGGGGATAGTCCAACTGCGCCAGGGCTGCGATCAGACCCGGCAGCGAGGCGCGCTCGTCGCGGGCCGGGACCAGGAGCAGCACGTCCGGCCAGCGGGTCAGTTCGGGCAACGGCGGCTGCGGCCGCCACAGGGTCAACAGGAACACCAGCCGCCGCGCGGCGAAGAGCAGCAAGATCAAGAACAGGGCCAGGCCGAGTGTGGTCAGGACGGGAGCGAGCATGAGCCGTTACAGGTCTGAGACGGGGCCGGGGCCGAGGCGCCGGCCCGGCTGAGTCATGGGCGCCGCGCCGTCAGCGCGCGGCTATAGGCCAGCGCGCGTTCGGCGATGTGCACGGGATAGAGCAAGGCCGCCTGCCAGCGGTGCCGCACGCGATATTTGGCCTGCAGCTGGCCCAGCGGCGGCAGGGCCGCGAACCGCACGATGCCGAACCGTTCGCGCCACGAGCGCGCCGCCAGGAAGGTCAGCCGGTAATCTTGGCCGCGCCCGCGCCGCCGGTAATCGTTGGCAAGCACGTCGGCGGGGCCGTGTTCGGTCAGCCAGGCGCGAAACGGGGCCGGCGTGGCCGCCGCCAGGTGCGCCTGGGCCGCGGCCGGCGGGGACGGCGCGGCGAAGATCGCGCGGGCCAGGTCCAGCGAGGCGTAGACGAAGCGGCCTACGTTGGCGGCCGCGGCCAGGCGCACGATCAAGTCCCAATCGAGCTCGGTCCGCGCCAGGAAGCGGGCCAAATCCAGCAGTTGATTGAGGCGCGCCTCGCGCTCCACCAGGTGCCCGGCGAAGTGCAGGGCGAGGTGGATCAGCGTGTCTTCGTCCCCGAGCACGCGCATGGGCTGGCCGGCCACTATCCGCGTCTGCGCCCGCGCCCACGGATCCGGCAGAGCGCGCACGGCCAGCCCGCGCCAGCCGGCCTCCCACAGATCCGTGTGCACCTCCACCGGACGCGGGTAGAGCGGGTCAAACAGGTAACCGTCCCAGCGGTAACCGTCGTTGCGCCAGACGGGCGGCAGATGCTTCTCCACCCAGGCGTCTTTGCCCGGCAACGGTCGGAAGCCGGCCTCCAGCAGGGCGCGGTGCGCGGCCTCAGCCTCGGCGGGCGCCATGAGCCAATCGTGGTCGTACAGCACCCGCTCAGCCGGGTCGGCGTACAGGCGCTCCACCAGCGGCCAACCTTTCAGCACCAGGCCATGTGCCTGTGCCGACTGCCAGAGTGCGTGCAGCTCCAACACTTCAGCGCGGATGAAGCTGTTGCGCCGGGCGTTGTCGGCGTGGGCGCGCAGCAGGTGGGCGCGGACCGACTCCGGCAGCGCCGCCAACACACCGGCGGCCTGCCAGGTCGCGCACAGCAGCGGCGTCAGGCTGTGGCGGTCGGCGTGCGTCAGCAGGCCGGACCAGTCCGTCACCGGCTGCGCCGCCACCCGCGCGGGCAGCGTCTCCGGCTGGACGTCCAGCCGCAGGCTGTCGGTGAGGAGGCGGACCTCGTTCAACGCGGGCATGTCAGTAGTGCCCCAGGCTGCCCCGGCGGCGGGCATGGCGCAGGGCCGCTTCCAGGCCGAGCACGCCCAGCGGCAGCAGCGCGAGCGCGAAGCCGGCCAGGATCCAGGCGTAGCGCGCCAGCTCCATCAGCGACCGCCCCTGCATCAGAGCCAGACGCAGCGCCTCCAGGGCGTGGCTGAGCGGCAAGGCCCAGGCCAACGGTTGGAGCCCGGCCGGCAGCGCCGCTACTGGAAAGTACACGCCCGCGAACATGTAGAGAGTCACATCGGCCAGCCAGCTCAACGGATCGGCGCGCTTGAAGACCAACACAAAGGCAGCTGAGAGCAGGCCCCAGCCGGTGACGGCCAGCAAGGCCAGCACGCCCAGCGCCAGAGCCGCCGGCCAATCCGCGCGGCTCAGGTCGGCGCGGAAGAGCCAGACGCCCAGCGCCAGCTGCAGGGCCGCGATCAGCAAGCCCTCGATCAACGCCCACAGCGCCGGCCCGAGCAGCGCCAGCGGCGCGGGTGTGGCCGTAACCAGCAGCGGCTCGACGGTGCCGGCCGCCAGCTCGTGTTCCAGCTCGCGTGCGTACTGCTTGAAGCCGACGTTGAAGAAGCGCGCCGTGACCCCGCCGATGAGCAGGAACGTGAAGGTGTCGCCGCCGAAGAGCGCCAGGCCGGCCGGGCGCGCCTGACCGTAGAAATCCGCCAGCACGGAGAAGAAGACCACCACCAGCGCCGCGCCCAGGTAGTTGCCGAAGAAGTTGAGCCGGTAACTGGCGGCGTGGAGGAAGCCGCGCCGGACCAGGGCCAGCAGGGCGTATTTACTCATGCCCGGCCTGGCTGAGCTCCTTCAGCACCGTCACCAGGCCGTCCTCCTTCGGGCCAAACCGCAGAACACGCACGCCCAGGTCGGCCAACAGGCGCCACAAGTCGGCCTCGGGTGCGCGCGCCAACGTCAGGTCCAGCACCGTGGCCGCGCCGTCAGCCGCCAGTGTGACGGCGCGCACGCCCGGCAACTGCGCCAGCCGGTCCGCTAACCCAGGGCCGGAGCCGGCCACCTCCAGCCGGTAGATGACACTGCGGCTGGCCTCGCGCACCAGGTCGGCGGGCGCGCCCACAGCCCGCAGACGCCCGGCCTCCAGCACGGCCACGCGGTCGCACAGCTGCTCCATTTCGCCCAGGTCGTGCGTGGTGAGCAGCACGGTCTTGCCGCGCCGTTCCGCCAGTTCGCGGCGCAGCAGGTGGCGCAGGGTTTCGGCCGTGAGCGCGTCCAGGCCCTTGGTCGGTTCGTCCAGAAAGATGATGGCCGGATCATGGAGCAGGGCGCGCGCCACGTTGAGCTTCTGGCGCATGCCGGTGGAGTAGGCCTGGGCCGGCCGGTCGGCGGCTGAGGTCAGACCGAGGAAATCCAGCAGCTCGGCGCTGCGGCGGCGGGCCGCGCCCGGCGCCAGGCCCTGCAGCGCGGCGAAGAACTCGAGGTTCTGGCGCCCGGTCAGCCGGCCGTAGAGCGCGTTCTCGTTGCTGAACACCAGCCCGATCTGGGCGCGGACGCGGGCCGCGTCGCGGACCACGTCCAGGCCGAGCACGCGGGCGTGGCCAGAGGTCGGGATCACGAGCGTGGCCAGCACGCGGATGAACGTGGTCTTGCCGGCGCCGTTCGGCCCGAACAGGCCGAAGAACTCGCCGCGCGGGACGGTCAGCGTCACGGCGCGCAGCGCTTCCACCGCCCCGCGCGGGCCGGGGTAGGCGTGGGCCAGGTCCACGGCTTCGAGGGCCGGCGTCAGCATCGTCGCTGGCCGCGGCCAGTCCGGGGCGCCAACACGGATGGAGTCATGGCGCCACCGCGTCCAGGGGTTTGTCGGTCGGATAGAAGTGGATGTAGGTGTTGCCGGGCGCGAAGGCCAGCGGCGTGCCGTCGGCCAGCGTCAGCGTGAACCAGTCCGTCCTCTGCGTGCGCGCCCAGGTGGCCGCATAGCGCTGGCCGTCGCGCAGCAGCACGGCCTCACCGGAGCCGATGAGCTTGACGTCGATCGAGCGGGAGCCGTTGCTGTCTTCGATGATGTCGGTCTGTTCATGGACGGCGCGGATGATCAGCACGTTGCGGGCGGTCAGCCCGCGGCCGGTGGCCGCGTCGACGTGCGGGGCGGCCGTGTCCGGCGCGGCCTCGCTGGTGAGCAGGCGCTCCCAGACGCGCTCAGCCGCGTTCCAGCGCCAGCGCACCCAGTAGCTGGAGTGATGGCGGATGGTGAGGCTGAGCGTGGCCGCGCCGCCGGCGGGAGCCGCCTCGGCAAAGTTCAACTGGGGCGGCGGATTGCCCGGGATCGGGAGGTTGCGCTGGCGCGCGGCCTCCCAGATAGACGCCGTGCTGACGAAGACGTCGAACGGCGGCCGGCGGCGCTCCGGCAATTGCGTGAAGCCGGGATGGTTGCGGAAGTAGTCCAGCGTGCTCTCGCGCACGCGCTGATCTTTCTCGAACAGCTCCAGCACCGGGCGGCTGGCGCCGACGTGCACGAAAATGGCGTCGAACATCGGCACCAGGTGCAGATCGATCAGCCGGCCGGAGCGCACGCCCGCGATCTCGGCCGCGGCCTGGCACAAGTAGATGGCCGAGAAGCGCGTGATCCCGCCCTCAGACAGGGTCTCGAAGACCAGGTCCGCCTGGGCCAGGCCGAACTGCGGGCGCTCCGGGTTGGAGTTGCCGATCTGGACCAGGATCGGCCGCGCCTGGGCCAGATGCGCCGGGTCTGTGGGCAGCCCGGTCAGGGGGCAGGCGACGGCGTCGGCCGGCGGCGTAGGGGAAGGGGCCAGCGTGGCCGTGGCCGCGGGCGCCGTGGCGGTAGGCTCTGGCGGCGCCGTCAGGGCGCCCGAGCCGGGGGCGACGGTCGCGGCGGCCGGCGGAGCCGTGGGCTGGACGCTCAGGGTTGGCGGCGCCGACGCGCAGGCCGCTAGCAGCCCGGCCAGGAGCCAGTGCGCGGCGCGGGACAAGCGGGTAGGTTTCATCGCAAGGTCTCCAACGTGCGGACGAGCTGCTCGGGGTCCGCGCCCAGACACAGGCGCTGCGGCCGCGCCCAGTCCAACAAACGCGCCAGGGCCTGGTCGTTGGCGGCCAGCCGCTCAGGCGTATCCCAGTACACGGTGTTGGCGGCCAACCGGGCGCGGGCTGCTTCGCGCGGCAGCGGCGCCAGGCGCGTGAGGTCGGACGTGGTCCGCTCCACGAAACACAGGTGCACGACGTCCGGCGTCAGCACGGCCCCGGCCAGGCCGTGCGGGTGCGTGGCGCGCAGGTCCACGACGGTCTTGTTCTGTTCACGCACGGCCGGCCCAGCGCCGGCCAGGTCCGGAAAACCCGCCAGCGCCTCGTCGCGCAGCTTCACCTGGCCGATGGGGTAGCCGCCGACCTCCAGCCGGCCGGCGCGCCAGCGCAGCAGCGCCATGCCGTCCGCCAGGAAGCGCCAGCCGGCGCGCAGCAGCCGCAGGGCGGTGGTGGATTTGCCGGCGTTGTGCGCGCCGATCATGATCACGAGCGCGCGCCCGTCCGGGTGCAAGGCCGACGAGGCGTGCAGCATGGCCCACTCGGCGAACAGGAAGTTGAGCAGGTAGTGGTCGAGGAAGTAGCGGCTCACCAGTTGCGGCTGCGCGGCCAGGCCCGGCGCGAGAAAGACGATGGCCTCGCGCCGGTCCAGGTGGCCGACGCCGTGCCCAGAGTCGCCGGCCGAGACCGTGATCCACGGCCCGGTGCCCGCGTAGCGCAGGCGCGCGGGCCAGTCGTCCGGCGGGGCGCCGTCCGGTTGCCCCTGCACCACCAGCTGCACCCGGAACGCCGGCGCCTGGCCGTCTGCCTCAGGCGGGCCCTGGCTGAAGCGGCGCGCCGACAGGTCCACGGCCTCTTGCAGCGCGGGCTGGTTGCTGCTGATCACGGCGGTCTGCCCGAAGAGAGTCACCGGCCAGGCCGCGCGCGGCGCATGCGCCTGGCGGCCCCAGAAGTCCTCGGGCGGCGGGCAAGCGGCCGGGGTTTGGGCGTCAGTCGTCAAGGTCGAACTCCGCCAGCACGGGCAGATGATCGGACGCGGCGGCGGCCTCGGGCGCGTCGTCCAGCACGCGGCAGGCGCGCAGGCGTGGCGCCAGCGTCGGATCGGCCAGGATGTAATCGTAGCGCGTCGTGCGGTTGTCCGGCATCCAGGTAAAGCCATCGTCGGCCGGGTGCAGGCGCCGGAAGCAGTCGACGTAGCCGGCGCGCAACAGCCGCGGCAGAGCCAGCCGGAAGATCAGGTTGAACTGCAGGGCCATCACGCGCCGCATGCGGGCCGGGTTGCGGTGCTGCAACACGCGGTCGTCGGGCGCGATGGCGTTCAGGTCCCCGACGATCAGGTGCGGGCCGCTAGGCTGGCGGCGGATGATGGTCAGCAACTTCCCCACGGCCTGCCAGCGCCGGATCTCAAAGGGCAGGAGCAGGTACGGCAGCAAGTGGACATTATAGAGGCTGAGGCGGGCGCCGCCGGGCAGCGCGAGCTCAGCCTCCAGCGCAGCCTGTGTCAATGGCGGGCGCGCATGGTTGGCCCAGCGCGTGATCGGGAAGCGGCTCAACACGGCGGCGTGCCGGTCGCCGGTGCCGCGCGCCCAGACGTGGTTCAGGCCGAGCGCTTGGGCCAGCGCCGCCACCCCGCCGCGCTGGTCGGCCTCGGTCAGGGCCAGCACATCCGCGTCGGCCGCGCTCAGCACGGCCTGGAGGGCCGGCCGGCGGCGGGCGCTCGCGCCGTCGACGTTGTACGCCAGCACGCGCAGGTTCATGCCCGTCCCTCCCCGGAGTGCCCGTTCGGTGCCGCCATGCGTCGTCAGGCCCGGAACTGGGCGTGCCACAGTTGCGTCGTCAGCACGCCCATCAGCACGCGCGCGTAGTCGGCGCGGCCGGCCTGGTGCTCGGCGCGCAGGCGCGCGACCTCGGCCGGCGCGAAGTAGCCGGTCTCGTCCAGGGCGGTGGGATGCAGGCAGTCCTCGGCCCAGGCCGGCAGCCGTTCCGCGCGCCACCAGGCGGCGTGCGGCGAGGCCAGCCCGCGCTTGGGGCGCTGCCGGACGGCCTCCGGCAGGCGCCCGCGCAGAGCCGCGCGCAGCAACGGTTTCTGCCCGCGTGCGCCCAGTGGGCCGACCTTGGAGTGCGGCGGCAGCGCGGCGCAGAACTCCCACAGGCCGTGATCCAGGAAGGGCGGCCGCGCCTCCACCGAGTGGGCCATGCTCATCCGGTCGACTTCGAGGTTGATGAAGTCGACGAGCCGGGTGTGGGCCTCCAACCACAGGAATTGATCGACGGGGTCACGCCCGGCCAATTGGGCGTGGTCGTTGGCCGGCGGTGAGGCCGCCTCGGCGGGGGCCGGTTGGCGCAGCAGGGCGCGGCGCGCCGGCGCATCGGTCACGGCCTGCCACAGGCCATAGCGCGCCACCGGGTCCGGCGTGCCGTGGACCAGCACGCGCCGGGCGGCCGACGACATCGGCAGGGGCAGGGCGGCCAGCCCGCGCCGGAACAGGGCCGGCAGCGGCAGCAGCGGACGCGCGCGTTGATCTCCGGCAAACCAGTGGTAGCCGCCCAAGAGCTCGTCCGCGCCCTCGCCGGTGAGGATCACCTTGAAGCCGGCGGCGCGGCAGGCCTCGTACAAGCGGAAGAGCGGCACGCTCGTGGCCGAGCACTGCGGCGCCTCCAGGCGGGCCACCACGCGCGGCAGGAGGTCGAAGTCGGCGGCGGTGAACCGCAGCTCGTGGTGGCGGCTGCCCAGGTGCGCGGCCGTGGCGCGGGCGGGGGCGCTCTCGTCGTGGCTGGCGGCGTCAAAGCCGAGGGTGAAGGTGTGGATCGGCCCGCTCAACTCGGTGAGCAGCGCCGCCAACGCGGCCGAGTCCACGCCGCCGCTGAGCAGCGCGCCGACCGGGACATCGCTCAGCCGCCAGGCGGCCACAGCCTCGCGCAGCTTCGCGGCCAGGGCGTCGGCCGCCTCTTCCCAGCTTATCCGCCGGTGCGCGCCGCGCCTCGGGTAATCCAGCGTCCAGTAACGCTGGCAGCGCAGCGTGCCGGCCTCCACCACCAGCCAGTGCGCGGCTGGCAGCGCCATGAGGCCGTCGACGGCCGTGGCCGGGCCGGGCAGGTAACCCCAGCTGAACAGGGCGTCCAGCGCGCTCGGGCTCAGGCGGCGCGGCTGCTCCGGCAGCAGGTCCAGCAACGGGCGCAGTTCCGACGCGAAGGCAAAGCGCTGGCCGGCCTGGCCGTAGTACAGGGGCTTGAGGCCGAACCGGTCGCGCGCCAGCAGCAGACGGCGCCGCGGGGCATCCCACACCGCGAACGCAAACATCCCGCGCAGGCGCGCTACGGCGCCGGTGTCCCACTCCTCGTAGGCGTGGACGACGACCTCGGTGTCGGTTTCGGTGCGAAAGCGATGGCCGAGCGCGCGCAGCTGTGCGCGCAGCTCCGGGGCGTTGAAGACCTCGCCGTTGTACGTGATCCAGATCGTTTCGGTTTCGTTGCTGAGCGGCTGGTGGCCGCCGGCCAGGTCCAGGATGCTGAGCCGCCGCGCCGCCAGGCCAACCCCGTCCCCGAGGTACAGGCCGCCATCATCGGGGCCGCGGTGGATCAGGTCTTCGCCCGCGCGCGCCAGTAGTTCGCGGGAGATGACAGGGGCGAGGAGGCCGGCGATGCCGCACATCAGGCAGGGTCCGGCCTAAGGCTGGACGATGAGCGTGGCGCGCATGTCGGCGTGATACCCGCACAGCAGCGTCACGGTGCCGGGCTCGGTGAACGTGTGAACGTACGTGGCGCCGTCGCCCAGATTGGCCGGGGCCTCGAAGGTATTGGGGGCGGCGAAATTGTACGGCTGATGGAATGTGAGCAGGCCGGCCCGAATCTGGAAGACTACGCGCGTGCCGAGGCGGATGGTGGCCGCCGCCGGCACGATTTCGAAGTCCTGGTAAGTAATGAAGACGGTGACCGGCGTGGTCGTGGCCGCCGGCGTGGCCGTGGCCGTGGCGGTGGGGCTGGACGCCGGGGTGTCGGTGGCGGCCAGGGTGGCCGTCGCCGCGGCTGTGACCGAAGGCGCTGACGTGGCGCTGGATCTGGGCGCCGTGGTCGCTGTCTGAGTCGGCGGCGCCGTCGCCGAGGGCGGGAGCGTGGCCGTCTCCAACACCTGAGTCGGCACCCCGGTGGCGGCGGGCGGAACCCCGCAGGATACCAGGCCAGCCAGCAAGCCGGCGGTCAGGCCGGTCAGGAAGGTCTTGACGGGGCTCATGGCAGCATACTCCTCCGATTCGCGAAGGCGGACGGGCCGGCGCTGTTCCCGGTCAGTTGGATGGGTCCGGATGGCTCAACAACACCGCAAAGCCGCGCCAGTCTTCGGCCGCCTCGTGATACGGTTGACCCTCCAGGGTGAGCCAGGCATGCCCGGTCAGCCGGCGCGCGGCGGGCGCCGGGGTGTCCTGCAGACGGGCGCCGCAGTGCAAGACCACGGGCACACCCGCGCGCCGGAGAAAATGGAAGCGCACCAGCGACCGGCGCAGGCACAGACCCAAAGGGCTGCCCCGCTCCAAAAGCGCGGTCAGGTCCGCCAGCTGCCGGATCAGGTCTGGGTTGCCGGTGGCTATGGCGCGCCGGCCCGGCGTGAGCGCAGACAAGGCCTCGTCCAGCGGCCCTTGCAGGCGCTGCGGCAGCTGCCGGCAGAAACGCCGCATCTCGGCCAGGAGCGCGCGCTGCTGGCCGTCCCAGGCCAGGCCTGGCAGGACGCGCACCGCCAGCGCGGCGTGGCGCAGGCGAGTCCGCCAGGCGCCGGCGCTGGCGGCTGATGGCGCGGGTTGGCGTTGGCGCATCGGTCCGGTCAGCGCCTCGGCTGCTCAGGCCCAGACAGTCTGGTCCACATGCGGCTCAAGCAGATCGCTGGTGATCCGCGTCAGGTTAACTGGGTCTGGACAACTTCCACCAGGTCCTCGGAGTGGAGATGCTGTCCGAGCTCGAGCAGGTCGCCGAGGACCATGGCCGCGTCCACGTGGTAGCGCTCGGCCAGCGTGGCGGCGTGCTGCTGCAGCGTCTGCGCGCCGTCCAGCAGGTCCCAGAATTCGGTGCCAACCCGGTTGAGCGAGTAGTAAGTGCCGGTGTCCATGTGGATGAGGATGGCCTCTTCGGCCACGGTCTGGTATGTGGCGCGGCGGCCTTTCTGCAGGCGGGTCGTGGCATCCATCGTTTAAGGTATCCTATACTCCTTACGCCCAATCGTGAGCGCAGGGATTGACCGTCACCGGCCCATGTCTGAAGCCATGGCTGAATTGCGCTGGCACTTTCACCACCTGGTCGTCGCCGGACAGACCGATGATCCGCGCCTGTCTGAGCGCTGGCGCGCGACCTTTGCCTCGCGCCCGGCCGCGCCGGACACGGTCCCGGCCGATCTGCGCCTGACGCTGTCCAGCGCCAGTGAGCTGCTGCCGCCGCCGCCGCGCCCGCCTGACTTCCGCCAGGGCGATCTGCTGGCCTACTACGTCGAGGACGAGTCGGTGATCGCCCACTTCCCGCGCTTCGGGCAGCTGCACCTTGACTTGAGCCGCGGCCTGACCACCGGCCAGCTCCGGCCGGCCGCGCTCGACACTTACGGCGTCCTGGAAGACCTGCTGGCGATCGCGCTGTCACCGCACCTGCGCCGGCGCGGGCTTTTCCTGATCCACGCCTTCGCGGCCGCGCGCTCCGGCCGGGCCGTCCTCATCGTCGGCGCGATCGGGGCCGGCAAGACCACCACCGGCCTGGCCCTGCTCAACGCGGGCTGGCGCCTGCTCGCCAACGACTCGCCGATCTTGCGCGCGCCCAACGCCGACGTCCTGAGTTATCCCGGCCTGCTGGCCGCCTACCCGGACACCTTCGCGCGTTTCCCGGCAACCCAACCGCTGGCGGCCGCCGCGCCGGCCGGGCAGGGCCGCGCCAAGATCACGGCCGCGGCCGAGGCGGTCTGGCCCGGCGTCTGGCAAGATCAGGCGGCCTGCGCCGCCATCGTGTTTCCCACGATCGAGGCGCGCGCCGAGCACGTCGTCGAGCGGCTGGCGCCGCCAGAGGCCCTGCGCCGCCTGCTGCCCCATGCGGCCGAGCAGTGGGACAAAGCCATGCTGCCCGCGCACCTGGCCGTCCTCGGCGCCCTGGTCCGCTCCGCGCCAGCGTTCCACCTACGCCTCGGCCCGGACGTCGCCGCGCTGCCAGCTTTGTTCGAGACCTTCCTGGCCGGTTGAAGCGCCCGCGTCATGACCCCGCCAGGCCGCTGGCCTCGACCTCCGGCCCCTTGTGCGTGATGCGGTTGAACGTCACCAACCGCTGGATCAGCCAGCCCAGCGGGCGGCGCAGCGGCGAGGCGGCCAGGGCGCGTTTGAGAGCGCCTTCCCAGTAATGGCGGAAGTAGCGCCGGCGCCAGCGCCAGCGCAGCAGCTGGTAGTAAGGCGCCAGCAGCCAGTGGCCCTGGGAGCGGCCGACGAACAGGATGTCGTTGATCTCGCACATCACCTGGGCCTCGGCGTCGTCCATCCACGGTGTGTTGCCCCGGTTCAGATCGAAAGCCGCCCAGCCGGCCTGGGTGGCCGGCGGCTGGTAGCCCAGTTCCAGCGCCTGCGGCCAGAGCGGCGTGCCCGGGTACGGCATATACACGCACACCGAGCAGCGCACCTTCTCAGACAGCGCGCACAGCCGCTCGATCAGGTCCAGCGTGACCTGCGTGTCTGACTCGGTCTCGGCCGGCAAGCCGACGATGAATGACAGGTTGGCCTCCACCTCCGGCGCGCCCGCCACCAGGTTCTTGATCCCCCACTCGATCTGCCCGGCCTTCTGATCCTTGTGGATGTTGTCGAGCACGGCCTGGGAGCCGGACTCGGCGCCGATGTTCACCCACTGGCAGCGCGTGCGCCGCATCCAGGCCACGAACTCCGTGGAGAGCAGTTGCACGCGCACCTGGCCGCTCCACGGCAGCCCCACCTTCTCCACCAGGCGCTGCATCGGCTTGATCCGGCCGAAGAGGTAATCGTCGGCGTAATCCACGGCGTCGAGGCGGTAGTGCTCCTGCAGCCAATGCACCTGCTCCAGGATGAACTCGTCTGAGTGCTGGCGCCAGGTGCGCTTCATGACGACCTCGTTGTAGCAGAAGCCGCACCGGAACGGGCAGCCGCGCGAGATGTAGACCGGCAGAGCGCGCTGGAACGGTCCGCTCGGGATCAGGTAGCGCTCCACGTCGACTTTGTCCCAGCGCGGCCGAAAGCGGTCCAGATCCTGGATAAACGGCCGCTCGAGGTGGAACTGCGGTGTGCCGGCCTCGTCCTTGTAAGCCAGGCCGCGCACACTCTGCCACAGCGGGAGCTGCTCGCCGGCCAGGATGCGCGCCAGTTCCTGGGCCGTCTCCTCGCCCTCGTTCACCACGACGAAATCGACGTAGGCCTCCCGCAACACTTCCAGAGGCATGATGGTGGCGTGGACGCCGCCCCAGACCACGGGGAGGCCCAACGCCTTGACCCGCTGGGAGGCGGCGATGGTGGGCAGCAGCTGCGGGCCGGTGATGGTGCTGAAACCGACGAAGAGCGGGCGCTCGGCCGCCACCTGGCGCACGAACTCGTCGACGAAAGCCTCGGTCTCGTGGAAGACCCGCGTCGGGAAGCCGGCCTGCTCCAGCGCATCGGCGACGTACAGGATGCCGAACGGCGGGTACAGATCGCGGTGGTTGCGGAAGTTGATCAGGAAGATCGTGCGGTTAGCCATAGCCACTCACCTTCCCGTTGGCCGCGGATCACGCGGTGGGTGCAAGTTGGAGAGCGGCGCCCGCCAACGGCCAGCGCCGCCGACCTCAATCCGCCTCATCCGCCGCTAATTTGAGCGCTACGCGGAACCCCGTGCCCTGGGCGCGATAGTCGCGGCTGGGCGTGGTCACACTGCAGGCGCTGCGCACGTAAAGCCGGGTGTGATGGATGCTGTAACCCCATGACCCGCCCTTGACGACGTGAAAGTCGGGCAGGGCCGGGTTGTACCGGGACCGCGTCCACTCCCAGATGTTGCCGCTCATGTCCACGCAGCCGTAGGGCGAGACGTTCTCAGGCCGCGCGCCCACCGGCCAGGGATGCCCGTTGCGCCAGTACCAGCCGGCCCGCGCCCACTCCCGCTGCGGCCGGATCAGCAGCGAGAAGAGATACGTCTCCGGCCCAACCGGGAAGCGTCGCTGCCACTGGATCTCCGGCCGCGGCGCGGTCTCGCCCCACGGGTAGGTGCGGGCGTCCCCGCCGCGCGCCGCCTTCTCCCATTGCTCTTCGGTCGGCAGCGTACACGCCCTCTGCAACTGTCCGGACAACCAGGCGCAGTAGGCCAAGGCGTCGGCCTGCGAGACCTCCACAACCGGGAAGTGATCGTGGCCGTCCGGATAGCGCGGCGTGGGCGCGTAGGCGCGCACGATCAGGCCGCGCCAGCCGCGGACGACCTGGTACCAACGCCCGCGCCAGACGTAGCCCGTGGCTTCCAGGAACTCCCGCCACTCGCCATTGGTCACCGGCCTCCGCGCCAGCGCGAACGCCGGCAGTTCGATGATCTGACGCACCCGCAGCCGCGGACACTGCTCCAGGCGCTCGTAGCAGGCCTCGGGGCCGTAGACGAACGGCCCGGCCGGGATGTAGGCGAAAGACGGCGGACACGGGGCCGCCGTCGCTGGCCGAAGAGCGGCGCCGGGCGTCATCCGTCTTCGGGCCGTGGCCCGGCCAGCAACACCAAGGCTCCCAGCGCCGTGCCGGCCGCAAAGCTGGGAGCGGCCGCGCGCACGGTTTCAGCCAGCGGCCTCTCCGGCCGCCGAAAGCCCGCCAGGCCCAGCGCCCCGCCGAGGGCGGCCGCCGCGGCGGCCAACGCCGCTGCCCTGGGCTGGCCGCGCCTCGCCAACAGGAGGCTGACCGCCGCCGCCAGCGGGCCGACGCCGGCCCATTTGCGCGCGGGTCGCAGCCCCAGCGCTAATTGCGCATCGCCGAGCAGGCGCTGCGCCGTTGAGAGGTGGTGGGTGTGGCCCTCGGCCGGCGCCGGATCGACCTGCGCCAGCGGGTCCAGGCCGCGCTGATTGGCGGCCGCCCAGGCCGCGCCCAGGACCACCAGGGCGGCCAGGCGCTGGGCTGGGTCCTGGAGGCTCAGCGCCGCGCTCGCCAGCGGCACCGCCCAGTCCAGGTTGAAGCCGCGATACTCCTCGACGCGCAGGTGATAATCCTGGCTGCTGGTTGCGGCGGCCACCGCGGCGGCGGCGCTCAATTGCGTCAGCACGCCGCCCAGCCAACCCGCTGCGCCGCCGTGCTGAGTCAAGGTCACGGCGGCGGCGGGCGCGAGCGTGGCCGCCAACGCCAGCGCTTTGGGCGCGTAAGACGGCGGGTACTGCGCCTCGAGCTCATTGCGCGGGCGCTCCAGGTGAGGCAGGGCGGCGGCGCCAGCGGCGGCGGCGATGGTCAGCGGGAGCGCAGCGCCGTCCGGCAGGTCGAGGGCGGTGTTGACGGCGCTGGCCGCGATACCGGCCGAGGCCAGGCCCGTCAGCGCCAGCTCAGCGCGGCTGGGCGCGGGCACCGGCGTCGGCCCGCCCACGTCCGGGTGGACCTCGAAGCCGTCCTGCTGCAGCGCCTCGCGGATGTGCTCGACGTAGTGCAAGGCTTCCAGCGGCGCCGTGGCGTGCAGGACTTTGAAGAAATTCACGTAGCACAGGCGCACTCCGCGCTCGCGCGCCAGATGCGCCCAGTGGTGGGCGGCCGCGTGCAAGTCCAGCGGCACCATCGCCGCCGGCGTGAAGCGGTGGGCGAGGACCACGTGCGGGGCGCGGCGTTTGGCCACGAACCAATCGCCCTTCTGGTGGCGGGACTCGGCGAAGAACACGAGCGTCAGCGCCTCGCGCGCCATCGCGCGCAGGGTGGCGTCTAGATGCATCTCATGTCCCAGGATCAGGTCGCCGTCGAAGGCCACCAGCTTGCCGAAGACCGCGGCCTGCGCCAACGTCTGATCGATCAGGCGGTCCTCCGGCCAGGCGTAGCTGACCGGGCGCGGCACGCAGCTCAATCCGGCCGACTGAATCTGCTGGGCCAGCGCCGCGTCGAAGCCGAGGCCGATTTCGCCCAGGGTGGGCAGGTCCCCGGCGAAAGACAGCGTCGTGGCGCCGAGCACGCGCGCCTGGGTGTAGGGCAGGCGCGCCGCCAGCTCGGCGGCCAGTTGCTCCACGAGCTCCTCTGGGCCATACAGGTAATTCCAGTGGCCGACCGGCGGCTTCGCCCGGCGGGGTTGGCTGGGCGCGCGCGGCGTCAGAGCGCCTTCGGCGCGCAGCCGGTTGAGGCTGAGTTCGGGCAGGGAGGCGTGCGTGGCGCCGTGGTCGGCCAGCGCGTGCAGGACGGCGCCGAGGGGCTGGCCGGCGCGGATGGCCGCCGCCTTCACATCGTCCAGGTCAACGCAGATGGCGACGCGCCGGTGCGTGGCTTCCCACGCCTGGCGGCGTTGCAGGACCCGCGCCGAGGCGAGGCCGCCGAGGGCCGTCAGGGTGAGCGAAAGCAGGGTGGCCGGCTTGAGCATCAGATTGCCAAAGGGAGACGCGCTACGCCGGTGGTTCCGGCTGGCAGGGTCAAAGGACAATCGAACTAGGGTGTGGCGGCCGGGCTTACACCGGCCAAGCCACGAGCGGCCGACGCTTAGTGGCTGCTGAAAGTAACTTGTTTCAGGTCTTCGTGCTTGGTCAGCTCGGGCTTGACGTACATCGCGATTCTCCTTGAGAGAGATGGGTGGTGGGTGGCTGGCCGGCCGAACGTAGTGCGTCTCCCTTTGGCAACGGATCCACAAGGCGTCAGGGCCGCTGTGCGGGCGATTGTACTGAACCGCCCGGCTTGCTTCAAGGCTTCAAGGCGCGTGCGGCTTGTCGCGACTATTTGCGATAAGTTTGCTCCACATCAGTTGGGCGGTGTCTGTGCGCGTAACGGCCAGCGCCGTCCGCCAGACGCGCCAGCGCCCGCGCCAATCGGCGGCCCAGGCCGCGGCCTCGGCGCGGTCAGTCAGACCACGCCGCAGCCGATCCGCCAGCGAGGTCAACGGCTTCTGTTGCGTGCGCGCCATGAGCGCGGCCAGATCCATCCGCGCCGCGCGCTCACGCAGAGGCGGCGGCGTGGCCTGGGCCAGCGCGGGCAAGGCGGCCGCCGCCGGCGCGCTCAACAGCCGGTCGGCCAGCGCCAGGGCCGCCAAGGCATAGGGCGCGGTTTGCCGTTCAATGGCGCGCGTCGTGAAGCGCTCCCAATTCAGGCCGCCGGCCGCCGTCACCGTGGCCAGATCCAGCAGTTGCACCATGGCCGGCGCCCCGGCGATGACGTGGAAACAGAAGTGGACGCACAGGTGTAAGAGCAGGTCTTCGGCGGCGAGCACGCGCGCCTCCTGCCCGGCCAGGCGCACCAGCACCGCGCGTTCGCGCACGCCGGGCGTGATGTCGGCGCTCAGGCCGAACCAGGCCTCCTCCAGGGAGGTGTGCGGCTCGACCGTACCGTTGGCTTCGGCCGACAGGTACGGGTTGGGCGTGGGCGCGGCCGCCCCGGCGCGGCGGAAGGTGCTGGTGTGTTTGACCACGCCCGGCCCAACCAGCGGCGATTTGTGCCGGCCGCCGTAGCCGAGCTCACTCAGTACGGCCTCGGCCGCCGGTAGTTCCTGCGGTGTGAAGAGCAGATCGATGTCGTTCATCGGCCGCAGCGCGGGCTCGGTGTACACCCGGGCGGCCAGGTGGACGCCCTTCAGCGCAATCGGCCGCAAGCCGCGCGCCGCACAGGCGTCCAACACCTCGGCCAGTTGGGCGAAGAGGGCGGCGTTGCGCTGCGCCTGCGCGGCGTGTGTCACCGCCAGCTTGGCGGCAGCGCGCGGCGACAGCGTCACGCCCCACTCTGTCAGACGGTGCTGCAGGGCCGGGGCCAGGCCCAGCACGATGGCGCGCACCGCCAGCCGGTCCGCGTCAGCGCCGGCCCGCTCAAAGGCGGCCTGCCACGCCGCCGGCGTCTGGCCGAGGCGCAGGGCGTCCAGCAGGAGCTGGGTTTCGATCAGGGCCGGAGTCATCGGATCAGGGCCTCAGGCCTCCGCGCCGGCCTCGTCGGCGGAGAGCGCCGAATGCGGCGACAGCCGCAGCTCCTCATGATAAGAGCGCTCGGTGTTGACATCCCAGACGTCGTGGCGCTCGCCGTCCAGGTTGCGCACGGCCAGCATCGCCGTCAGCATGGAATGGTCCTGGTTGTTGTACTTGTGCAGGCCGTTGCGGCCCACCGTCTGCAAATTGCGGAAGCCGGCCAGGTAGCGTTTGAGCGTTTCCAGGTAGCGCGCGTAGGTGCCGTTGTAGATCGGGTAGGCCTGGCGCTGGCGGATGACCGTGCCGTCGAAGACGTCGGCGGCGCGCAGCAGGCCGATCTGTTCCAGCTCGCGCCCCCCGAGCGCGATCAGGTCGGCGTCGGCCATCGTCCACAGCGCCTCGCCTTCGGTGACGAAGTACTCCAGCCCCAGCGACGTCGTCGCCGGGTCCGGCACCAGGTCCGGGCTCCAGTTCTTGAAGTTCTGCACTCGGCCCACATGGACCTCCGGCGAGTGGATGTACAGCCAGTTGTCCGGGAACAGGTCGCGCTGGCGCACCAGCAGCACCACGGTCAGGAAGTCACGGTAGGTCAGGCCGCGCGCCGCCGCCAGCACCTCTGGCGGGGCGGGCGGATCAAGCTTGACGATCAGTTCAGACAGCGGCATGGACGAGATCACGTGCGCGGCGTCGAAGACGCGTTCGAAGCCGTCCTGGCGCGCCACCACGTCGGTGACTGCGCCCCCGGTGTGGCGCACCGCCATGACCTCGGTTTGGGTCAGCACGATCCCGCCCTGCCGCGCGGTGTGGTCAGCAGCGGCCTGCCACATCATGCCTGGGCCGCGCCGGGGATAGTGGAACTGTTGGATGAGGGTCTTGATGGCCTGCTCACCGCGCGGGCCGAAGAGCGCGTTCTTCAGCGCGACCGGCAAGGACAGCCCCTGGATGCGCTGGGCCGCCCACTCGGCCCGGATCTCCGAGCAGGGCAGGCCCCACACCTTTTCGGTGTAGGTTTTGAAGAAGATCAGGTAGAGCTTCTGGCCAAAGCGGTTGCACACCCACTCTTCAAAAGTCTCCTCGCGCCGGTAGGGGAAGAGCTGGGCCTTCACGTAGCTGGCCAGGACCGCCAGGCTGGTGGCCAGCCCCAGGTTGCCCAGCGCGTTGAGCGGCCGCAGCGGGTAATCGTAGAATTTGCCGCGATAGTAGATGCGCGAGGTGCGCGGCCGGGCCAGGAAATCGTCGCCGAGGAGCGCCTGCCAGAAGCGCTCCACCTCCGGTACCTTGGTGAAGAAGCGGTGTCCGCCGATATCAAACAGGTAACCGCGATAGCTTTCCGTGCGGGCGATGCCGCCGACCTGGGCCTCGCGCTCCAGCACGATGACGGCCTGGTTGCGCCGGCACAGCTCCACGGCCGCGGTCAGGCCGGCCGGGCCGGCGCCGATGACGACCACCTGGCGGTTAGCGGGCACGGTCACTTTCGCGCATTGGTTTGGCGGTCGAGATAGTCAATGTTGATGAATTCGTGAGACTGTAAGAGATACGTCCCCGCCGCCGGGAATGGATTTGCCCGCCAACGCCGGCCAGTCAGTCTTCGGTCAGGAGCGTGGAGCCGCAGAACGTGCACTCGGCGCTTTGGTCGTCGATCCACTCGACCTCGTCGCTGCGCACCGGTGCCGCGCACTGCGGGCACTGGGCCGGCAGGCGCCCGCGGGCCGCGGCGGCCAGGGCCGGCTCCGGCTGACCGACGTCGCTGGCCAGTTCGTGGGCCAACGCCTCGGCTTCGGCGACCAGGCCGGCGCCGCGCAGGCCATCCACGATCCGCCAGCCGAGCTGCCCGGCCCGCCGGTCGCGGCCAAGCCGTTTGAGCCAGGCCAGCGCCGCGCGGGCTTCGGCCAGGGCCCGCTGCCCGTCCCCGGCGGCGGCGCAGGCTTCGCCGGCGTGCAGGTGCAGGTGCACGGCGCGCTTGTACTGGCCATCGTGCGCGGCCTGCTGTGCCAATTCAGAGTAGGCGCGGGCGGCCTCGGGCAGCGCCCCGGCGGCCCGCTGGCGATTGGCTTCCGCCAGCTGTGGCAGGAGCAGCGCGCTGAGGGCTGGCCTCAAACCGAGACCACGGCGGCGCGGGCGGGCAGGGCGGTTGGGGCGGAAACGCACGGTGGCCTCCGGGGTGAGCTGGCGCGGTGCGCGTGACCGATCAAATGAAATCGTCGTTGTCGAGCGCGTCCGCCTCGTCGCCGGCGTCGCCCTCGTCCGCCGCGGCCTCGGCGGCGGCAGCCGGCGGCTCGCCCAGGGTCACAGCCCGGCCAAAGATCAAGTAGCCGGTGTGGGCCACCATGCGGTCGGTGGGGCGCAGGCGCTCGGGCACGATCTTGTAGTAGCGGATCAGGACCTCGCAGACTTCCACGAAGTCAAAGCGGTCGCGCTGGAGCGCTTCCAGCAGGCGCGAGACCTGGTTGGCGGTGGGCAGGATGCTGCCGAAGAAACCGCCGCCCTTGAGCGCGGCGCGCGCCTCGACGGTGTAATCCCACGGGTTGGGGACGTCCAGGAACAGCGCGTCGACGTCCACTTCGTCGAAGCCCAGGCTGATGTCGCGCTGCTTCAGCGTCACCCGTTCCAGCAGGCCGACGCGCTCCAGGTTGCGGCGCGCCAGGCTCTGCATGTCCTCGCGCACGTCGTAGGAGATCACGCGCCCCTGCGGCCCCACCGTCTGGGCCAGCACCGTCGTCAGGCCGCCGCTGCCGGTGCCGCACTCCAGCACGGTCTTGCCCGGCGTGATGGACATCTTCATCAGAATGAAGCCGATGTCCTTGGGATAGATGATCTGCGAGTTGCGCTTGATATCGCGGATCAGGTCGTCGGTGGACGGCTCCAGGAGATAGAAACGGTGGCCCTTGTGGGTGGCCACCTCGGCGCCCAGCGCCAGGCCGATGAGCGCGTCGTGCTCGATGTAGCCGTAGTTGCAGTGGAACTTCTCGCCCGGCTTCAGCCGGAAGATAAAGGTCTGCTTTTTACGGTCGCGTCCGATGAGTTGGATGATGTCACCCGCCTGGGTCACTGCCATTGGGTTTGTGCCTCGCCGCTGTGAGATGGAGGCGATTATAACCGCGGACGGGTAGGCTATCCTTCCTGTTGCCGGGCCTGTCAGTTATGGTACACTTCCTGCGCTATAGATGCTGCGGAGGCCTGGATGGAGAATAGCAAGCGAGTTGTGTGCATTGAGGACGAGCCGGAGATGATCGACCTCATGCGCTTGATCTTGAGCCGCAAGGGCTATCAGGTGATTGGCGCGATGGGGGGACGCGAGGGCCTGGAGGCCGTTCAGCGCGACAAGCCCGACGTCGTCCTGCTGGACCTGATGATGCCGGACATGGACGGCTGGGAAGTCTATCAGAAAATGAAGGCCAACGACGCTACCAAGAACATCCCCGTGATCGTGGTGACGGCCAAGGCGCAGAGCATCGACAAGGTGCTGGGGCTGCACATCGCCAAGGTGGACGACTACATCACCAAGCCGTTTGGCCCGCAGGACCTCGTCGACAGCATCGAGAAGGTGCTGGCCCGCAAAGAGCGGGAGCGGGCCGAGAAAGAGAAGCCGGCCTGACCCGGCGCGGGCAGCCGATCGCATGACCCAGGCCGGGGGCGGTAACACGCCCCCGGATTTGTTGTGAGCCGCCGCGTCGACGTGATCCACCGCGCCTCCGGCGTCCGGCTCGTCCAGGGCGCGCGGTGGTGCGCGTCTTTCTGGTGCCGGCTGCGCGGGCTGATGTTTCGCCGCCGCCTGGAGCCGGGCGAGGCCGTCCTCCTGGTGGAGGCCGCCGACAGCCGCGTGACCACGTCCATCCACATGTTCTTCGTCCCGTTCCCGATTGCGGCTATCTGGATCAACAGCGCCGGCCAGGTCGTGGACAAAGTCGAGGCGCTGCCCAATCGGCCGTATTACGCCCCGCGCCGGCCGGCGCGCTTTACTCTGGAAGGGTCCCCGGCCTTGCTCTCCCAAGTGGCAATTGACGATGAGCTGGTTTTTGAAGACAGCGCGCTTGCTGCTGGTCGTTAGCGTGCTGGGCCTGGCGGCCGCGGCGCCGGTGCGCGCTCAGGCGCCGGCCGGCCCGGTGTACGTCGTCCAGGCCGGCGACACGCTCTACGGCATCGCCCGGCAATTCGGCGTGCCCCTGGACGCGCTGCAGGCCGCGAACCCCACTGTGGATGCCGCGAACCTGCCGGTCGGCCAGGCTTTGATCATCCCGGGCTACGCCGATGTCTCCGGCGCGCTGAGCGTCCATTTTCTTGGGCCGGGCGAAGCCCTGGATAGCTTGATGCTGCGCTTCGGGTTGCAGCGCGCGACGCTGGTGCGCCTCAACCGGCTGGTCAACCCGGACCGGCTGTACATCAGCCAGCCCATCATTCTGGTGGACGCGCCGGATGCTGGCCCGCCTCTGGAGACGGGCGTGACGGTGACGGCACCGGACGGGGCCGGCCTGTTATCGGTGGCGGCGGCCGCCAACCAGAACCCGTGGGCGCTGGCGGCCGCTAACCGCCTGGCGCATCCGGGCGCCCTGCCACCCGGCGCCGCCATCGTGCAGCCCGGCGGGCAAGCCGCCCTGAAGGCTCTGCCGGCGCCGCTGGACGACATCCAACTGCGGCCGTTGCCGGCCGTCCAGGGCGGCACCCTGGTCGTCGCCGTGCGCACGCGCGAGGCCGTGCCCGTCACCGGCGCGTTGGGCGATTGGCCGCTCACGTTCAGCGTGGATCCGGCCGATCCCAAGCGCGCGGTGGCGCTGCTGGGCCTCTACCGCCTGGCCGAGCCCAACCTGTACCCGTTGACGATCACGGCCGGCGGCGCGCGCTTCTCCCAGGCGCTGCCGGTGCGCGCCGCCGACTACGGTTCCGATCCGCCGCTGACCGTGGACCCGGCCACCCTGGACCCGGCCAGCGTGCAGCCGGAACTGGAACGCGTGCTGGCCATCGTCCGGCAAGTGACGCCGACCCGACAGTGGGAGGGCGCCTTTCTGCTGCCGTCCGTCGGCGCGATCCGCTCGCGCTTCGGGTCACTGCGCGCCTACAACGGCGGCCCGTACGATTCGTTTCACGGCGGGGTGGATTTCTCCGGGGCGGAGGACCGGCCCATTACGGCGCCGGCGCCGGGGGTGGTGGTGCTCTCCGAGCCGCTGACGGTGCGCGGCCTGGCCACGATCATCGATCATGGCTGGGGCGTCTTCACCGGCTATTGGCATCAGTCGCAGAGCCTGGTCCAGGTGGGCGACCGTGTCAGCCCCGGGCAGATTATCGGCTACCAGGGCGCGACCGGGCGCGTCACCGGCCCGCACCTGCACTGGGAGGTGTGGGTGGGCGGCTACCAGGTGGAGCCGCTCGCCTGGACGGAAGCCGTTTTTCCGTGAGGCCGGTCACTCCTCGACCGGCCCGCCGCTGTCGGCCAGGTCGCCCGTCTCCAACTCGTGGCGCTCGTACTGCTCGATGAGCGCCTGCGCCTCGGCCGCGCGGGCGTCGGGCACGAGCACGTCCACTTCACCCATCGGGCCGACGGTGAGGGCGTAGACGGCCCCGGCGCTGTCCTGGGAGAGCTGCACCGGGAGCTCAGCCGACTCCAGCAGGCTCTTGATGATCTCGGCCTGGATCAGGCCGGCGGCGGTGTAGACAACGATCCATTGCGGCGGCATGGCGGCGTTTCCTTTGTTTGTGCCGGATATTGCAAACCCGGTCACCCTGAGTATAATCCCTTAGCATTTTGTCGACAGGCACAGGATTGAGGCGAAGACTTGAGCGGACCCCAGACACTGAAGGCTGATTATTGGGGCGCGGGCTTCTCGATTGAAGACGCGGACCTGGAATATCTCTACAACCTCCTGCTAGAAGAGGAGACCCCGCTGACCAGTCAGGAGATGACCCAAGTCATCATCCAGCGGCGGGTGGAGCGCGAGGCTGAAGCGCTGAAGCGGCGCGAGCAGGGCGCGGTTCCCTATCTCCCCAAAGAAACCTACACGGTTGGCCAGCAGATCGCGTTCACGGCGCCGCGCTTTGTGATCGGCACGGTCGTGCGCCTGCGCGCCGGCCAGAACCCGGACCAGGGCCAGTTTGATGTCGTCGCCGTGGATTTCGGTGATGGCCGCCCGCCGCGCGAGTTCGCGGCCCGCCTGGCCGACCATCCGCTCAACACGCAGATGGTCTACCACGGCGATGCGGAACTGGCGGAGCCGGAGGAGCTGTTCAACCGCTACGGCGCGACGGTGGCCGTCAAACTGGAGGCGCGCCTCAAGGCTAGCCCGGACATCGTCCGTCTGGCCGGGCGCTGGTTCCCGCGGTCGCTGCTGGCCAACGTCAACATCGGCCACCTCAACCTGGCCGAGGCCGTGCTGGACATGGCCGGTGGCGGCCCGCTGCCCACCGAGGCCCTGCTCAAGGAAGTGGGCCTGCCCGCCAACGTCAACCCCCGCCTGCAGGCGTTCTCGCTGCACTACGCGCTGCAGGAGGATGAGCGCTTCGACGAAGTCGGCCCGTCCGGCCAGGTGCTCTGGTACCTGCGCCGCCTGGAGCCGCCCGAGGTGCTCTACCCGCCGCGCCGCCTGGAGAACGCCGCGCCCGAGTTCGACGCGGGCCGGTTGACGCCGGCCCTGCGCGCCCTGATTGACGAGATCGACGACGAGTTCTCGACCGAGGTCGGTGACGGCGACTGAGGTCGCGGTGACGTTGACGTTCCCGCATCGGCGCGTCGGCACCCTGCCGATCTCGCCGCGCCTGCGGCACTTCTTCCCGACCGCCCTCGAATCCCCGCGCATCCGCTTTGACCTGGTCGACGGCGACACCGGCGAGCGCCTGCCGGGCTGGGTGGTGCAGAGCGGCCGGTACGTTTACGGCCTGGACGAGTGGTACAAAAAGCTCGACGTGCCGGTCGGCGGGCAGCTGACCGTCGGCGCCGGCGCGCAGCCGGGCGAGGTGGTGGTGAAGGCCGCCCGGCGCCGGCCGACGCGCGAATGGGTGCGCACAGCCGCGCCGGGCGCGGATGGCCGCCTGAGCTTCACGATGCAGAAACGCCTGATCGGCATCAACTACGATGACCTGATGGTCGTCGCCGTCGACAACTCCGGGGCCATCGACGACGTCTGGCTGAAGAGCCAGCATCTGCCCTTCGCGCGCCTGGTGGCCGATCTGTTCCGCGAGCTGGCCAAGCTGAACCCGCAGAGCGCCGTGCATGCCAAGAGCCTGTATGCGGCCGTCAACGTGGTGCGCCGCTGCCCGCCCGGCCCGATCTTTGTCGAGCTGTTGACCCGGCCCTATTTTGCGCACGTCGGCGATGCCTACTGGCGCTTTGACCAATCGCAATGGACGGAGTAATCCGGTGAGCGTCCAGTTCTCTTCCTCGAGCGCCTTCGTCAAACCGACGCTGGAAACCGAATTTCACATTGACTTTGACTGGTGGGAGCGCGAGGGCCGCGAGCTGCGCGTGGACGTGCTCAAACACCTGCGGCCCGAGTCGCAGGCCGCCTTCGCCAACTACCGCGGCGGCGACACCGTCGACGCCGTCGACGCGGCCACCGGCGAGGTGCGCCCGGTGGACAAGCTGCAGTATCTGCTGCGGACCCAGTGTAAGCCGCTCGAGGAGTTCCTGACCGAGCACACCTCCATGGTGGACGCGGTCTTCCACGTCTTCCTGCACAACGGCAACAAGCCGCTGACGCCCTACGATCTCAGCGACGAGATCAACCGGCCGGCCCAGACGATCCTGCGCACGTTGTCTGGCCGCGTCGTCTACAAAGGCCTGCGCCCGGTGCTGAACCGCGACGCCGAATGAGAGTCTTCGTCAAGCTGTTTGCCCTGCTGCGCGATCATCACCCCGGTCCCAATCGCTCGATTCCGCTCGTGGTCGAACTGCCGGAGGGCGCCCAGGTAGCTGATCTGCCGGCCGCGCTCAACCTGCCGCCCGGCCTGGTCCGTAACGCCTTCGTCAACAATCAGACCGTTTCACTGCAAACTCAGTTGAGCGACGGCGATCAGGTCAGCCTGTTTCCGCCCGTGGTGGGCGGCGCCGGGCGCCCGCGCGTCCTGACCACCCCGGCCGGGCCGGACCAGTCCCCCTGGGGAGACCGCCGTTGTGTCACCGCGGGCCGCCCAGACCAACCTCTACCTCCAGCGCCTTAACGCCGTCATCGGCCACGCCCGCGCGAACCTGACCGACGACCTCTCGCTGGAGGCGTTGGCGCGGGTGGCGGGCTTTTCGCCTTTCCACTTTCACCGCCTGTTCCGGTCCCTCACCGGCGAGACCCTCAGCGACCTGGTGGCCCGCCTGCGCCTCGAGCGCGCGGTCGCCTTGCTGCGCGCGACGCCGCGGCGCTCCATCACCGAGGCCGCTTACGCCAGCGGCTTTGCCTCAGTGTCCGTGTTCTCGCGCGCCTTCAAGCGGCGCTATGGCCTCAACGCCCGGCAGTGGGACCGGCAGGCTCCGCTGCAAGGTAGCAAGAATGGACAAGAATCGGCGGAATTTCCGCGCTATACTCTAGAAAATTTGAGCGACTTGGCGGAGCGGGAGGGATTGGAGGTGCGTCTGCGCACCTTGGCGGCCCAGCGGCTGGCCTATATCCGCGTCTACGATTCCTACCGTAAGCCCGACCGGGTCGGGGAGGCTTATCAACGTCTGATCGCCTGGTTCTGCCGGAAGGGCGGCCGACTTGATCACACCACGCTGTACGGAATGTCACAGGACGACCCGGATATCACGCCGCTGCGGCTGTGCCGCTTCGACTGGTGCCTGAAAGTGCCGGCCGACTGGCCGGCGGAAGACGAGATCAGCGTGCGGGAGTGGCCGGCCTGTCGCATCGCCGCCATCCGCTGCGTGGGCGATCTGCAACTGGAAGACAAAGCGTTTCAATACCTGTTCCGCTATTGGCTGCCGCGCAGCCGCTACCAGCCCGCCAACCTGCCCGCCTTGGAGATCTATCGGCGGCTGCCGTCGGAGTTGGGCTGGGAGACGTACGACATGGATTGCGCCGTGCCGATCGTGCCGCTGTGACGGCGCCGGCCGGCCGATGGGGCGTTGGCCGTTCCAAACACACAGCTTGAGAGGAGCACAGCATGCAACTGGGCGCATTTTCCATCAGTCTGGCGGTGAAGGACTTGACGGCCTCGCGGGCCTTCTACGAGAAATTCGGTTTCAAGGTCTTTGGCGGCGACGCCGCCCAGAACTGGTTGATCCTGAAGAACGGCGATCACCTGATCGGCTTGTTCCAGGGCATGTTTGAGAAGAACATGTTGACCTTCAACCCCGGCTGGGACAGCAACGCCCAGCCGGTGGAGGACTTCACCGACGTGCGCGAACTGCAGCGGCAGCTCAAGGCGCAGGGCGTCCAGTTGGCGCCGGAAGCCGATGAGACGACCCAGGGCCCGGCCTACTTCATGGCGATCGACCCGGATGGCAACCCGATCCTGGTGGATCAGCATCGCTGACGAGCGGGCCGCGGCGGGCTGACCTCGGGCGTCGGACGCGCGTTTCGTATTACAATACGGCGCGACGAAGACGCCCCTATAGCTTAAGTGGATAAAGCAAGCGCCTTCTAAGCGTTAGAGTGGGGGTTCGAGTCCCTCTAGGGGCACTGCGCCGGACCGGTCCGTCACGGTCCGGCGCTTTGTTGTCTGCCGGCCTCAGTCCTCGCGCCGCGCCGACAGCGGCAGGCGCAGCGTGACGCGCGTGCCGCGCCCTGGCGCCGCGCCCACCTCCAGCGTCCCGCCGACGATGGCGAGCATGGCCTGATGCAGCGCCAGGCCGTGCCCACTCGGCGTCATCGTCGGCGCCGGCCCCACGCCATCGTCGTCCACGCACACCACCAATCCGGCCGCTTGCGTCACGGTCAGCGTCAGGCCCAGCGGCCCGCCGTCCGCGCCGCGGCCGTAGCGCGCCGCGTTGCGGACCGCTTCGCGCGCGGCGTAAAAGAGCACCTCCACGGCCAGCGGCGCCAGCGCGGCGCAAGCGCGCTCCGCCTCAGCCGTGATCTGCCAGGCCACGGTCCCAAAAGCGCCGGGGAATTCCGTCGCGAGCAAGACCCGCAGCGCGGGCAGCAAACCCAGCCGCGCCGGCTCGGAGATCGGCCGCGCCGGCGCGCTTTGCAGCAGCCCGGCCAGCCGCTTGTGGACGCTGGTCAGCAGCGCCAGGGCGGCCGGGTCGGCGCCGTCCAGGCGCAGCAGGGCGGCGTGCAGTTCCGGCAGGACTTCATCGTGGACGAGCCGATGCGCGCGCCGGTCCAAGAGCTGGCTTTCGGCCAGGCGTTGGCGCTGGAGCGCCAGCAGCCGCCGCGCCATTTCGGCGCCGGCCTGGGCGTCGATCAGGCGCTCGCCGCTGGCCCGCGCCACCTCGATCGCCTCCTGCGTGTACAAGCCGCCATCCCGTTTCGGCCCCAGCAGCAGCGCCCCAATCAGGCCGCGCTCGCTCCACAGCGGCACCAGCCAGACCGGCCCGTCCTCCGGCGGCAGCCCGAGGCGGGCCGGCTCGAGCGGCACCGCCATGGCCGCCCGGGCGTCAGCGGCCAGGGCGGCCAGCGTATCCAGCGGCGGAGCCGGCCGAGCGGCGGGGTGCGTCAGGGGCGGGCCGGCCAGCGGCGCCTGCGGACCCAGAGCTGCCAGGACCGCCCAGCGCGCGCCCAGGAGCGACTCACACAGGGCGCGAAACGGCGCGGCGCTGTCGACTTCGGTGGGCAAGGCCGGCGCGATGAGCTGTTCCACCACACGCTGGCTGGACACAAACGGCCGCAGCTGACGCATCGCGTCTTCGCGATCGGCGTGCGTGCGCCAGCTGAAGAGCGCGTAGAACAGCGTCATCAGCAGCGCCGTCAGCATCAGACTGTAGAGCGGGCGCAGCGCCAGGGCCAGGCCGCCGCCAATCACCAGGCTATAGCCGGCCGCCAGGAAGATGGCGTTGCGCCACTGGCCCCGCAGCCCGCCCCGCGGCAACGCCCGACCGGTGAAGATCTCGTAGGCGACGATGGCCTGGCCGGCCAGCACTGTGGCCGCCGCCACCAAGCCGGCCGCCAGCACGTCTAGCACCGCCACCGTGGCCGTCAGATCCGGCAGCAGGTTGGCCGCGCGCCTCGTGGCGGCCAGGCCGACGGCCCAGGCCATCACGCCGGCCACGAGCAAGCTCAGCGCCAGCAGCACGCCGGACGTGCCGATCAGCCAGGGCCGCGCCCGCCGCCGGGCCAGGTCGCCCAGCAGCCGCGCCGAGGGGCCGGGCCGCGCCAGCGCGTCCAGCGAGAGGCCGATGCAAACCACGATCACCACCGGGTAGGCCAGCATCAAGACCGGCACGCCGGCCAGTGACGGCGTGGGCGCCAGCTGCAGCGTGGCCAGTTGCGTGAAGGTGGGGAAGGGGTTGGCGAAGGCCAGCAGGCCGAAGACGCCGAGCGTCCCGGCGCCGGCCAGGTACAGGCCGGGGCGGTGGCGGCGGTGGAAGGCGCTGCGCCAGTCGTCCCAGTAGCCGCCATACCAGAGCGTGATCGCGTACCAGGCGCACGGCAGGGCCGCGACCGGGAACCAACCCAGCCGCCACCAGAAATCCAGGCTGTTGCCGAGGCGGCCCAGGCCCAGCCCGAACAGCACCGTGTGCGTGACGAAGAAACCGCCGGCCAGCAGCAGGCTGCTGCCGGCCAGGGCGACGCCGGCCGTGCGCCGGTCGGCCGCCAGGAGCACGGTCAGGCCCAGCCAGATCAGCAGGATGGTGTTGAACAGCGACAGCGCCAGCGCGGCCCAATCGATGAGCAGCAGGCCGCTCATTCCCAGACTACCCAGGCGCCGGCCGCGTTCAGCACCCGCGCCACGCCGTCCGCGTCCCACGTGATCAGGCGGCCGGCCTGTGCGATCAGCGCCGCGCGCGTGCGCGCCACTTTCTCATCCGTGGTCGATTCGTCCAGGCCCCAGGCGGCGTAGATCTGGCCGTTGACGCGGCTGATCGTGCGCTTGTCGCGGAAGCCCAGGCGGGCCGCGATCTGCTCGTTGGTGAGGCCCTGCGCCAACAGCCGGGCCACGGCCTGCTCGTTGGGCTCCAGCAGGGCCAGCGGCGAGGTCTCGTCCTTGTGCCGGACGGCCTGCACGCGCGCTTCGATCTCGGGGTCGATGAAGCTGCGCCCGGCCACGGCATCGCGCAGGAGCGGCACGATCATGGCCGGCAGCAGGTAGTTGGATTTGCGCACGTAGGCGTAGTGGCTGAGGATGCCGGCCTGGCGGAACTCGCGGAAGTAGGCGTCGTCGTCCTGGATGGAGTAGAAGACGATCGGCAGGCGCGGCAGCTCGCGGCGCAAAGCGACGGCGGTCTGGATGCCGTTGAGCGGACCGGCCAACTGCACGTCCAGCAAGGCGGCGGCGGGCGGCGCCTCGGCGGCCAGGGCAAACGCCAGCGCGGCCTCGCCCGCGGCGCAGGCGTGCAGAACGCGCACCTGCCCGGTGGCCTCCAGGCCGTGGGCCAGCGCCGCGCGCAACTTCTCATTGTCCTCGACGAGCAGCAGAGTGAGCATGACCATGAGTGCTTGGGGCGCGTCCTGACCTGGCGCCTCGTCCTAATGAGCTGAGCCGGTTTGGCCCCGGCCGATGAACGGGAGGCTAGCGCGCTTTGAGCCGCGCGCGCACGGCCTCCGGCGCCCAGGCCAGCGCCGCGAGCGCGAGCGCCGCCAGGTGAAAGGGCCAGCGCCAGTGCGCGTCCACCAGGCCGGGCAGCGGGGACGGCTCCGGCGCGGCCGTCCACGCGCTGGCGTTCTTGGACCAGGCCAGGAAGGCTTCGCCTACCGGGAGAACGCCGAACGCGTAGCGCTTCTGGCCGCCCCAGCTCACGGGCAGGCCCACGGCCTCGCTGGCCGGGATGAGCGCGTCCACCACGGCCGCGTCGCCGTGGACCTGCGCGGCCCCCAGAGTCACGACGGTGGCCGAAGCGCTGAAGCCCGCGACCAATGGGCCGGAGTCTACATCGCCTGCGCCGTTGCGGCCAAGCGGATACTCGCGCGTGCCGGGCACGCCCAGGACCGGGGCCAGGAACTGCTCCCGAAAGGCCGCGTACTGCTGGCGTCCCCACGCGGGATCAATCTCGATCAGGAAGCGCGCAATCACGCTCTGCGAGGAGCCGCGTGTCCCCTGCAGCTTCTGCCCGGTCCGGGCCTGCACCTGGTGCGGCAGCAGGCCCGTGTCCGGATCGACCAGGGCTTGCGCGGCCCTCACCCAGCGGTCGACGGTGGGCGCATAAGCGGGCGTGAACAGCCGGTCGTGCAGGCTCAGCGCGGCCATGGCCACCACGCTGTCCACGGGCCAGGCCTGGCCGGGGTAGGCCGGCAGGAAGGGGGTGGCGCTGGCGTCGAAGGCGGCAGCCAGCTCGGCGCAGGCCTGTTCGAAAAGTTCCACCTCCAGCGGATTGCGCTCGCTCTCCGGCTGCAGCGTGAGCAGGCCGCCCAACAGCCAGGTGCTCCAACCGGCGTAGAAGACGCCGTAGGGCGGCGTGAGCTGCGGGCTGAAGACCGCCCGGCCGGCCGGCGCGTCCACGCGTGACCAGGCCCAGCGCGCCTCGCGCAGGGCTTCGGCGTGCAGGGCCGTCTCCGGGGCCGCGCGCCGCCCGACCTCGACCCACGTCAGGCCGTACAGCGCGTAAGAGAAGAAATAGCCTTCTGGAAAGAGTTGCTGCATGTCCGCGCCAGCGCCGGCCTCCAGCGCGGCGCGCAGGCCGTGCAGCTGCGCGACGGTATCCGGCCCGAGCGCGGGCGCCCGGTACGCGGCGCCGCCGGGATGGTACAGGCGCAGATTCAGGCCAAGCAAGGCCAGGCTGACGAGCGCGGCCAGCAGACGGTAGAGCCAGAGCAGGAGGCGCATCCGGGCGAGGGTGGCACAACTGCGCGGCGCCGTCAAGCACTCAGGTGCTTCCCGAACGCCACCTGAGCGGTGGCGTCTGAGCCGCCTTTTTCGCTACAGTGGCAGCCATGAACGCATTCACAGGGATGCTGGCGGGGTTTGTGATCGCGGCCGGATTGGTGGCGACTCGGCGCTGGGGACACTCGGCCTGGCGCTGGCTGGTGTGGCCGCAGATCGGCCTGGCGGGCGCCGCGTCTTGGGCGGCTTATCAAGGCCTGCTGCCGCTGGAGCTGCTGCGCTGGCCGCTGGCCGACAAGGTTCTGCACTTCCTGCTGTTCGGGTCCGTGGCCTTCTGGCTGCACCTGTGGCTGGGTGGCCGGACCGCGCGTCTGGGCCGCCTGGCTGTGCCGCTGGCTCTGGCGGTCCCCTTGCTCGTGGCGACCGTCGACGAGATCGCGCAGGGTTTCTCGGCGCGCCGGTCGCTGGACCTGGGCGACTGGCTGTGCAACCTGGCCGGGCTGTTGGTCTTCTGGCGGCTCAGCGTCTGGCTGACGCGCCGGGAGGGCAGAGCTGGCGCGGTTGTGGGCGAGGCGCGCCTACCGTCACATTGAGCCAGCCGAACAGCCCGCCGCGCTTGGGTTGCGTTTCCGTGAAGTAAGTCCCCTAACCTGGAGAGACATATGAATTCGCCCAAAACTACTTATCGAGCGGCCGTTGGTCTCGCCCTCCTCACCGCCGGCCTGCTCATCTGGCTGAGCCTCGGCGTCGGCATCATCGGGGCCGATGGCGATCCGGCCAACCGCCTGTACTTTGGGGTGCTCGCCGTCGGGCTCGTCGGCGCCATCTTCGCGCGCTTCCGGCCGCTGGGCATGGCGCGCGCCCTGCTCGCCACAGCGCTGGCTCAAGCTTTGGTCGCCGTGATCGCAGTGGCCGCCCGGTTGGGCTATCCCTGGAGTGGGCCGCTGGAATTGACGATTCTGAACGGGTTCTTCGTCGCGCTCTTCGGCGCGGCGGCCTGGTTGTTCTGGCGGGCGGCGCAGACGCGGCCCGAACGGGGAGCGGCCTAGGCTCGACTGGGGCGGCCGCCCGCGCCCAGCCGCGATTTCGTAACGGTTAGCAAGCTCCCACGAAAGGCTGGTCCATGAAAATCGATATCATCGTCGTCTACATGCAGCGTTACCGTCACGGCCATGAGGTGAACTTCGTCCCGCCCATCACGGGCATCCACCTGGCGGCGCTGACGCCGGCCCGGCACCGCGTGCGCGTCATCCATCAGCAGGTGGACCCGATCCCGTATCAGACCGACGCCGACCTGATCGCGCTCTCGTTTTTCAGCGGATTTGCGCCGGAGGCCTACCGGCTGGCGCGGCACTTCCGGGCGCTGGGTAAGCGCGTGGTGGCGGGCGGGCCGCACGCCACCTTCTGGCCGGACGAGGCGCTGGAGCACGGCTGTGACGCCGTCGTGGTCGGTGAGGCTGAGTCGGTTTGGGCCGAGGTCCTGGCGGACGCCGAGCGCGGCGCGCTGCGCCCGATCTATCGCGGCGTGCCCCAGCCGCTGACCGGCCTGCCCAGGCCGCGCTATGACCTGCTGTCCCCGCGCTTCTTCGTGCGGCGCGTGGTTCAGGCCACCCGCGGCTGCCCGTTTGCGTGCTCGTTCTGCTCGGTGCCATCGGTCAACCCCGGCTTCCGCGTGCGCCCGGTGGACCAGGTCTTGCGGGACATCGTCTACGATCAATTCCCGCACTGGTGGCAGCGCCAGGTGGTGTGGTTCTGGGACGACAACCTGACGGCCAAGCGCGGCTACATCAAAGAGCTGCTCAAGGCCATGATCCCGCACCGGCGCTGGTGGCTGACCCAGGCCAGCATGGACATCGCCCAGGACCCGGAACTGCTGGACCTGATGCGCGCGTCCGGGTGCATCGGCGTCTTTTTCGGCATCGAGAGCTTTGGGCGCACCTCGCTCCAGCACGCCAACAAGCGCCAGAACAAGGCCGAGCTGTACCGCGAACGTATCCAGGCCCTGCACGAGCACGGCATCGCGGTGATGGCGGGCTTCGTGGCCGGCTTCGACGGCGATACGCCGGACGCGATCGTGGAGATGGCCCACCAGCTCAACGCCGTGGGCGTGGACGTGCCGTTCCTGAGCGTCCTGACGCCGTTCAAAGGCACACCCCTGTACGCCGAGATGGCGCGCGACGGGCGGCTGCTGCTGCAGCGCGGCTGGCAATACTACAACGGTTACAACGTCGCTTTCGAGCCGCGGGCGATGACGCCGGCGCGGCTGCTGAGCGCCCACCGCGAACTGTGGAATACGGCCTTCTCGCCCGCCCACGTCGCGCGGCGGGCGGCCCGCGCCGCGCGGCTCCGGCTGGGCGCCGCCCTGCTGTCGCTGTCGATGAATGGCTTCTACGGCCTGAAGCGGCTGCTGGGTAATGCCCCGTTGGACATGGCCGGCCGGCCGATGGCGGTCCCGATCGGACCGGTCGAGGCGGCGCCGGCCCAGTGCTGGCCGGAGGCCGAGGCCGCTGGGGAAATCCCTGTCACGCAGGAGCAATCCGATGGCACCCGTCTTGTCACCGTCTGAGAAACGCAGCCGGCCAGCGGGCGGCCGCGCTGCGGGAGCCGCCTTGGCCCGCTTTGCGCCAGGCACGCCGTTCTGGCGCGTCAACCGCGAGTGGCTGGTGATCCTGGGCGGGGCGCGCGCCGTGTTGTTGGAGCTGGCGCACCCGCTGGTGGCCGAGGGCGTCGCCCGCCACAGCCGCTATCGGGCCGATCCGTTCGGGCGCTTGTTCCGGACGGTGCGGACGATGACGGACCTGACCTTTGGCGGGCCGGGGGCGGCGCGGCGCGCGGCGCAGGCGTTAGGGCGCTGCCATCGCCCGGTGCGCGGCCAACTGGCCGAGGCGTGCGGGCCGTTCCCGGCCGGCACTGAGTACGACGCGGCCGATCCGTTTCTGAAGTTGTGGGTGCTGGCCACGTTGATCGATTCGGTGCTGCGCGTCTATGAGCTGTTTGTGGCGCCGCTGACGGCCGCGGAGAAGGAGGCCTACTACCGCGAGGCGCAGGCCCTGGGGCCGGGTGTGGGCCTGTCCCCGGCCTTGATGCCGGCCACCTACGCCGACTTTGCCGCCTACATGGACGCCATGTTGGCCAGCGACTTGCTCACGGTCGGTCCGGCCGCGCGCGACATCGTGCGCGCCCTGTACGGCGCTCCGGTGTTCGGGTCGTTGGCCTGGCGGGCCAGTTTTGTGAGCGTGGGGCTGCTGCCGCCGGCTCTGCGCGCGGCCTTCGGTTTCGAGTGGACAGAGCGGGATGAGCGGTGGCTGCGGCGCCTGGCGGCCTGGTCGCGGCGGCTGCGCCCGCAGCTGCCGGACCTGTTTCTAGTCTATCCGACCGCGTTGTGGTCTGAGTGGCGCAAGGTGTGATCGAGTATTGCGCGTAGCCAGCTAGTGTGGCGGCGGCGCACCCACCGTTGTTTTGAGCAAGTCTGAGGCTATGCGCAGTGGCGGCGCCGTCATGGCGCGGTGAGCACGGCCTCCACTAGCAGCGCCTGGCCGATCTGCCGGACGGCGGCGGAATCACCGTCTTCGAGCATCACGGTCACCACGAAGCGGGTGTCGTCCAGCGGCGCAAAGCCCGTGAACCAAGCCAGGCGCCGGCCAGCGCGGCCAGACAGGGCCTCGGCGCTGTGCCCGAGGCGCAGCAGCTGTTTGATGGTCTCGGCGGTCTCGGGCGCAAACACGGCTACACCGTGGTCGGTGGCGGGTACCGGCTGCCACTCGCCGGCGGGACCGGCCACAGCGCGCAGCAAAATCGGCGCGGGCAGCTCGCCGCGTTGGGTGAGGGCCGCCGTCACCAGCGCCAGGTGCAGAGGGGTAATGGTCAGGCTCCCCTGGCCGGCGGCCAGCGCGGCCGGGTCGGAGAAGTCGGGCGCCGCCGCCGCCGTGGGCAGGCCGATATCCGGGGCCTCCAACAGCCGCAAGTCGGTGAAGAGCTGTTCCAACCGCAGCGCCCCCAGCCGTTGGCCCAGCTCCGCGAACGGCCCCGGGCAGCCCAGCCTGAGCGCCTCCTGCAGAGTCAGCGCACTCAGATTCGGCGCCTGGCGGCACGCCAGCGTCAACCCCGCCTCCAGCGCCAGCGCCCCCTCCACCTCGTAGACGGTGTCCAGATCGGCCAGGCGGGCCTGCAGCGCTGCGCCGAGCAGCGCCGGCTGCAGCGCGCCGCCCGGCTGGTAGAGCGCGAAGGTCGCGCGGTTGAGGAGTGGCGCGCCCGCGTCGGCCACCAGGCTCTCCCAATTCTCGTCCAGCGTGTTCGGGTCGAAGGTCGGATGAGTGGCCAGCGCCAGGATCTCGCCGGTCTCGGCCTCCAACAGCACCACGGCCCCGGCGCGGTCCCCCAGCGCCGCGTCGGCCAGCTGCTGCAGATTCAGGTCGAGCGTCAACTGCACGGCGCGGCCAGTGCGCGGCAGGCCCAGGGCGTCGCGCCACCAGCGCGTCCAGGCCTCGCCGTTCTCGTCGCCGTGCAGGGCCTCGTCGGCGGCCGCCTCCACGCCGGCGGTGCCATATTGCGGGGAGACGTAGCCCAGCACCGGGGCCAGCGCCGGATAAGGGTAGTAGCGCGTGTAGTCGCCGGGCGCGCCGCGGGATTCGGCCAGGACCGCGCCGGCGCGGTCGTAGATGGTGCCGCGCGGGAAGCGCCGCTCCAGCAGCAGGCGGCGCGGGTTGTCGGCGCGCTCCAGCAGATCGGCCTGGCGCACGACAGCCCAGTAGCCGGCCATCAGCGCCACCCCTCCGAAGGCCAGCGCCAGCGCCAGCCCGAGGCGCAGGATGGGCCGGATCATAGCGGGCGCGGGCCGTCGTCGGCCGAGAGCTTGAGCAGCAGGCCGACGATGACGAAGCTCACCACCAGCGACGAGCCGCCGTAGCTCAGGAACGGCAGCGTGACGCCGGTGAGCGGGACGACGCGGATGACGCCGCCCGCGATCAGCAGGGCCTGCAGGCCGAGCAGCGCGGCCAGGCCGGCCGCCAGGAGCTGGTGGAAAGCGCCGTGCGCGCGCAGGGCGATGTGCAGGCCGCGGAAGACCAGGGCCGCCAGCAAGCCCAGCGCCGCCAGCGTCCCGGCCAGCCCCCATTCCTCCGCCAACGCCGCGAAGATGAAGTCTGAGTGGGCCACCGGCACGAGTGAGGGCGCTCCCAGGCCCGGCCCGCGCCCAAACAGGCCGCCGGCCGCGAAGGCCAGCAGCGACTGGACGATCTGGAACGAGCCGCCGCTGGCGTCGGCCCAGGGGTTGAGCCAGGCGTCCACGCGGATCCGCACCACGTCGAAGAGCGTGTACCCCACCACGCCGCTCAGGGCCAGCAGCACCCCGCCGGCGGCGACGTAGGCGGCCTGGCCGGAGGCCAGATAGAGCATCACCAGAAAGGCGGCGAAGTAGAGCGTGCCCATTCCCAGGTCGCGCTGGGCCAGGACGATCAGCATCGAGAAGCCCCACACGGTGAGCAGCGGCAGGAAATAGGGCAGGCGCTGGAACGGGTTGAGCGGCGCGGCCGGCGCGGCGCCGGCGCGCGGGAAGAGCTGTTCGCGCCGGTCGGCCAGGTAGGCGGCCAGGAAGATGACCAGCAGCAGCTTGAGGACTTCGGTGGGCTGCAGGAAGACGCCGAAGGCGCCCAGCCACAGGTCCGGCCCAAAGCCCTGCGGGTTGACGCCGATGAAAAAGGTGAGGGCGGCCAGGAGGAGGCCGGCGGCCAGCCACGTATAGCGAAAGCGGCGCAGCCAGCGCAGGTCGCGCGGGAGGAGGGCCACCGCCAGCAGGGCGCCGGTGGCGATCACCAGCCAGGCCGTCTGGCGCAGGCCGAAGCCGGGGGCGAGGCGCCAGATCAGGGCCAGGCCCCAGCCAGTCAGCGCGAAGACGATAGGCAGGAGGTAGGGATCGTGGTTGGGCAGGCGCCGGGCCACCAAGCGCTGGGTGCCCGTCGCGCACAGCAGCCACAGGACCGGGTAAGCCCAGAAGCCCAGGTCCGTCAGGGCCAAGCCCCACGGCCAGGCCGCCACGGCCGGGTCCCACACATCCGCGCGCGCGAACGGGGCCAGGGCCAGGGCGGCTGCGGCGAGCAGGACGAAGCCGCCGGCCAGGCCGAGCAGAAACCGCTCGCGGGCCGCCCCGCTCAGAAGCCAGGCGCGCATGGGTCGCGGCGCGGCGCTAATACCCCATCCACTTGAACTGGATGGATCGGCGCCGCTTGGGCCGGACAATCCCTGTCAAACTCTTGCATGTGGACGGGGCGCTAGACGTACTTGCCGACCAGGAGCTTGAGCCGTTCCTTGAGGTCGGCCGGGATCTTCTCACGGGCCGTGATGACGGCGTCGGCCAGCGCGGTCTGGCAGGTGCAGGCCGGCGGGGCCGCGGCCAGCCGGGCCACCAGGCCGGCGATGGCCTGCTGCGCAAAGGCCGTGTTCTGCTGCAGGGTGCGGATGACCATCTCCACGGTCACCGGCTCTTCGCTGTGGTGCCACACGTCGTAATCGGTGACGTGCGCCATGCACGCGTAGCAGATCTCGGCCTCGCGCGCCAGGAAGGCCTCAGGCGAGGCCGTCATGCCCACCAGGCTCATGCCCAGCTTGCGGAAGGCGTGGCTCTCGGCCTTGGTGGAGAAACGCGGACCTTCGATGGTGACGAAGGCGCCGCCGCTGTGGACGGTGGCGTCCGTGGTCCGCACCGCCTCCAGCAGCAGGGGCGAGAGCGACGGGCAGAACGGGTCGGCCACGCCCACGTGCGCCACCAGCCCGCCGCCGAAGAAGCTGCGCTCGCGGCCGCGCGTCTGGTCGTAGATCTGGTCCGGGATGACGATGTGGCCGGGGGCGTAGTCCTCGCGCAGGCTGCCGCACGCGCTCACCGACACCAGGCGCGTGACGCCCAGCATCTTGAAGGCGTAGATGTTGGCGCGGTAGTTGACCTCCGACGGCGAGAAGCGGTGGCCGCGGCCGTGGCGGGCCAGGAAGGCCACGCGCTGGCCGTTGAGCGTGCCGATGACCAGCGGGTCGCTGGGCGCGCCGAACGGCGTGACGACGTGGCGCTCCTCGAGGTTGGACAGGCCGGCCATGTTGTACAGGCCGGAGCCGCCGATGATGCCGAGGACGATTGAGTCAGACATACGCTCTCCTTCAGGCCGGCCGAGTCCGGCGGCCTGGCATTGTGTGAGCCGTCAATCCAGTTCCAGCTTTAATTTTACCCGCCCGACCCCGATCACGTCGCCGGGCAGCACGGGCGTGGCCTGCGTGATGGCGTTGTCGTTCAGGCGCGTGCCGTTGCGCGAATCGAGGTCCTCCAGCCACCACTGGCCGTCGCGTTGATGGAGCAGGGCGTGTTCGAGTGAGCAGGTGTCATCCGGCAGGTAAGCGGTGTTGGTGGGGGCGCGTCCCAGCGATGACACCGGCAGCAGCGCGAAGCTGGCGCCGGCTGGCAGGGCCGGTACGCTCGAGTCTAGGACGACGAGCCGGCCCAGCCGCTGGGCGCGCGCCTGGCCGGCGCGGGCCGCCCCGCGCAGATCGCGCCAAAGCAGAAAGAAGAGCGCGGCCAAAAACAGGTAGAGCACCAGCGCCAACGCCAGGCGCAAGACGAGCAGCGTCGAGATCGGGCTCATGGCCGCTCCCGCGTTCAGCCGCGGCCGGGCGGCAGGGTGGGGACGTCGGGGCGGCGGGCGGGCGGAGCGGCGTCCGGGGCCGGCGCGGCGGACGCGGATTGCGTGTCGTCCTCGCCGTAGATGATGGGCACGCCGGCCAGCGAGATCACGTCGCCCGGCCGCAGCACGCACTCCTGCACGCGCTGGCCGTTGACGTAGGTGCCGCCGGTGGAGCCCAGATCGTAGAGCACGTAGCGCCCGAAGCGCAGGCGCAGCTGGGCGTGGGCGCGCGAGATGCGCGGGTCGTCCAGGATGACGTGGTTGTCCAGCCGCCGCCCCAGGCCGACGATGGGCTGCGTCAGCGGCACGGTGCGCTCGCCTTCGAGGATCAGGAAGGCGCGCGGCGTCGCCACGGCCGGGCTGCCGCCTTCACCCGCCGGGGCCAGGCTGGCCGGCGCAGCCGCAGCGGTGTCGGCGATAGCGCCGGCCTCGGCCGTCACCGTGACCGAGCGCGCCTTGAGCATCGGGTCCGGCAAGATCAGGACTTCCGGGATGTGCGGCAGCGTGACGCTGGATTCGCGGGCGGCGGTGACGAGCTCGGCCGCCAGAAGTTCGGCCAGGCGCGGCTGCTCGCCGAGCAGGGCCTGGGCGTCGGCGGGGTTGAGGCGGACGGCGTAACGCAGGGCCGGCTTGCCGCTGGAGGCGCTGTCCTCCAGCGCGCGCGCGAGCTGCAGGGCGATATCGCGCGGCTGCAGCCGGCCGGCGAAGAGGCGCGCGAAGGTCCCTTCCACCAGGGCCTCCATCCGCTCTTCGAGCTGCGACAGACGGCTCTTACGCATGCGGTGGATTATACACAAGGCGCCGGTCAGCGCTGGGCGGCGGGCGGGTGCGGTGTTTTTGTGACGCCGGACAGTGCCTGCGCGGCGGCCTCCGCCTGCGTGGCGGCCTCCAGCGATGGCGTCTCGGCGGCATAGCGCGCCTGCAGGTAGGCGCCGGTGAGGGTCGCCAGCGGGTCGCGCGCTGCCGGATAGGCCTGGCCGAGGCGGGCAGCGTAGTTGTGCGGCGTCTGGCCGGCCAGACGCGGGAAGCCCCGGGCTGCGGCCCAGGCTAAGAGGGCCTGGTAAGCGCGGCGCACACGCTGGCGGGGCGCGTCGCCGTCCACGGCCAGGTAGGGTGGCGGCGGCGCGGCCGGTTTGGGCCGGCGCAGCAGGGCCCGCAGTTGGGCCAGCAGCAGCTCGCGCGAGAGAATGCTCTCGCGGATTTCGTCGGCGGAGCTCGAGCTGAGCCAGCCGCCGCGGCGGAGCGCGGCCCAGAAGACTAGGGCCGCGATGAGGAGAAACGCGCCCAGGCCCGTCCAGCGTGAGGCGGAGCGGAACTCCGGCGATTCGAGGAAGGCCCGCACGCGTTCTGGCGCCAACAGCTGCGGGAAGTCAACCAGCCACGCCTGCACCAGCGAGCCCAGCACCCCCACCAGAGTGTTGATGACGCTGGCCAGCACATCAAACGCCACTCTGACGACCTCGGCCAGCCAGGGCACCAGCGGACTGAACAGGGCCGCCAGAAACACCAGCGCCGGCGCCATCAGCAGGATGAGCACGAGCGCGAGCCCTTGGTACAGCACGGCCACTGCCTGACCCAAACGCTGGAAGGCCTCCGGCGCCAGGAGGCCCGTCAGCAGCAGGCCGCTCAGCAAGACCAGCCCGATGAGCCCCAGGGCCATGGCGATCCAGGCGCGGCTGAAGGCGCGCCATTCGCTGCGCGTGGACTTCTCCTGCACGCGCAGGCGCCGCAGCCCCATGACGGCCAGCGCCGCGAGCCCCAGCCCCAGGAAGAGCAGGATCGGCCAAACCAGGTCGCCAGCCAGCAGCCACGGCCCGAAGTTGTTGAGGATCAGCAGCGCCGCCAGCGCGGCCAAGCCGCCGTAGAAAGCGCCTTCCAGTTGGTCGCGGGTGACGGTGCTGGCGCCCAGACCCAGGCCCAGCCACCACGCGCCGGCGGCCGCCAGGAGCAGGGTCAGGGACGCGAACAGCAAGTCGCCCAGGCTGGCCCGGCCGCTCAAGTAACCGGCCCATGGGCCGGCGCCGAAGTTGACCAACAGCACCGCCGGCAGGCCCAGGCAGCCGACGACGGTGCCCACGATCTGCCGGCTCCGCGCCGGCCAGGCCCGCCGCACGGCCCACCGCACCAGGATGACGGCGGTTACTTCCTGCGGCAGCAGCGCGGCGGCGACGAAGGCCGGGACCGGCAGCGCCGGAACCGCGAAGCGGATCAGCCAGTCCACCCACAGCACCAGCACGGTCACATGCAGCGTGGCCGTGACGAAGGGCAGGAGCACGTCTTCAGCGAATTGCCAGAGCTTCATCGTGTCCTACCCGAAGGTCAGGGTCTCCAGTTCGGTCCAGCGTTTGTCGGTCCAGTAGACGGGGACTTCGGGCGGCAGTGTCGTCGCCGGCGGATGCCCGATCGCGATCAGGGTCGTGGGATGGCCGGCCGCGCGCAGGTCAAGCAGCGCGGACAGGATCGGCTCGTGGGTCAACGCCGACACGGCCAGCAGCGCGGCCCCGAACGGGAGCGCGGCGGCCTCAAGCCGCAGAAGCCGCTCGAAGGGCAGCAAGCTGAAGTAGGTCAGGCCGGCCAGGGCTTCCAGGATCAATCCGAGCTGGGTGGCGTGGCGCGAGGCCGGCAGGCGCACGCGATACCGCGCGCCCTGCACGCTGCCGTTCACGAGCAGGCCTACCGGCTGGCGGGCCTCGAGGAGATCGCGGGCCAGCGCGGCTGCCGCCACCACGGCCGTCTCGAACAGGTCGCTGTTGATGCCTTCGTAGGCGCGCTCGAGCGTCTGGCAGTTCAGGCACACATACACCTGGTGCTCGGCGCCCGGGTCGAAGAGCTTGGTGTGCAGGACGCCGCGGCGGGCCGTCGCCTTCCAGTGGAGGTGGCGGGCGTCGTCGCCGGGCGCATAGTCACGGGCGCCGGCTAGGCGCAGCGGATCGACGATGACGGGCCGGCGGGCCGCGCGTTCGCCGCCGGGGCGCGCGGCCAGCAGACCGAGTTGCGCTACCGGCACCAGCTTGGGGTAGACGATCAGGGTCTGGCGCGTCTCCACATCCAGGAGCCGGGTGCGGAAGCCGAAGATATCGCCGGACGAGAGCAGGGCCGGCCCGAACTCGTACCAGCCGCGCCGCTCGGCCGTGAGCGTGTAGCGGCGCCGGATGCGCTCGTACCAGCGCGGGCTGAAGAGCAGGCTGAACGTCCGGCGGTGCGGTTTGCTGGACGGCCGCAGCTCGGCCTGGCTCAGGCGGACGTGCTCCGGCAGTTCGTCCTCGGCCTTCAGCCAGGCCAGCGGCAGCGGCTTGGCGTTGACGAGCTCCACCCACAGGTCGGTGGTCTCGCCGCAGAACAGGCGCTCGGCGCCGAAGCGGCGCGCGTAGGTCACCCCGGCCAGGCAGTAGCGATACCACAAGGCCGTGGCGCCGGCCACCAGCGTCAACAGCACGGCCAGTAAGAACAGCAGCGGGTTGTTCAGCGCCAGGCTGAAGACGAACAGCCCGAACAGTGCCAGCTGGATGGCGCGCGTGTTGTTCACGTCAGACCGTGGCCGACCAGGTCTCCTCGACCGGGACGGGGACGCGGGCCAGGAGCTCCTGGACGATGTCGGCGGCCGCGCGGCCGCGCAGCCGGGCCTGACTGGACGGGATCAGGCGATGGGCGAGCACTGGCACCGCCAGGGTCTGCACATCATCGGGGATGACGAAGCTGCGCCCGCGCACCGCCGCCAGCGCCTGGGCAGCGTGGTAAAGCGCCAACGCGCCGCGCGGGCTGGCGCCCAGCGCCACCGCCGTTTCTTCGCGCGTGGCTCGCGTCAGCCCCAGGATATAAGTCTCCAGCGCTGCGGAGACGTGCACGCCGCGACAGGCCGCCGCCAGCGGCACCAGGTCCGCGCCGGCAGCCACCGTCGCCAGCTCGGACAGCGGGTCGGCCTCGCGGAAGCGCCGCAGGATGGCGCGCTCATCTTCCAGCTCCGGGTAGCCCAGCGTCAGCCGCAGCAGGAAACGGTCCAGCTGCGCCTCCGGCAGCGGGAAGGTGCCTTCCAGCTCGATGGGGTTCTGCGTGGCCAGCACCAGGAAGGGGCGCGGCAGAGCGCGGGTGACGCCGTCCACCGTGACCTGGCCCTCTTCCATCGCTTCCAGCAGCGCCGCCTGCGTGCGCGGGCCGGCCCGGTTGATCTCGTCGGCCAGCACGATCTGGGCCATGATCGGCCCGGGCCGAAACTCGAAGTCCCCGGTCTTCTGGCTGAAGACGTTGACGCCCGTGATGTCGGACGGCAGCAGGTCTGGCGTGAACTGCAGGCGCTGAAAGCTGCAGCCCAGCGAACGCGCCAGGGAGCGCGCCAGTTTGGTCTTGCCCAGGCCGGGGACGTCTTCGATGAGCACGTGCCCGTCGCTGAGCAGCGCCACCAGCAGCAGTTCGACGGCGGCCGCTTTGCCGACGATGACGCGCGCGATGTTGGCCTGCAACGCCTGGGCGGCGGTCTGGACGGCTTGAAGGGAGGTCATGCGTCTCTTTTCCGGCTGGTATCAGGAAGTATACCGATTTTGCTCGCGCCAGGTTCTGTCGCCGCCCGGATTCCCCGGTGGCTGCTCGGCGCCGGCGCCCTCCCAAGCCCAACCAAGACTGACCATGCTGGCCAGAGTCGTCAGTTTAGCATGGGGCTGACCTCACAACCTTGGCTATACTTGGGCTTCAATATTGCAAGGCGAGTGAGGCAGACTATGGCTCCTGGACGAATGGTGCGGTTGACGACTTTGGCGTCGTGCGCGGGTTGAGCGGGCAAACTGGGGCCGGAGGCCCTGGCGCACGTGCTGCGCCCGCTGGCTGACCTGTTCCCGGCTGCGGACTACCCGGACCTGCTCGTGGGCCTGGGCGCGCCGGACGATGCCGCCGTCTATCAATTGAACGCCGAGCAGGCCATCATCGCCACGGCCGACTTCTTCGCGCCGGTGGTGGATGATCCTTTTGATTTCGGCGCGATTGCGGCCGCTAACGCGCTGTCGGACGTGTACGCGATGGGCGGTGAGCCGCTCTTCGCGCTTAACCTGGCCGCCTTGCCGGAGGACCTGCCGCCCGAGGTGGCCAGCGAGATCTTCCGGGGCGGCGCCGAGACCGTGCGTGCCGCTGGCGCCGCCATCGCCGGCGGCCACACCGTCACCGACCGCGAGCCCAAGTACGGCCTGTCGGTCACGGGCCTGGTCCACCCGCAGCGCATCTTCACGAAGGGCGGGGCCCAGCCCGGTGACCAACTGATCCTGACCAAGCCGCTCGGGGCCGGCACGATCACGACGGCGGCCAAGAACGGCCGGGCCGAGGCCGCCGATGTCGCCGCGGCCGTGGCGTCGATGAAACGTCTCAACCGGGCCGCCAGCCGCGCCGCGCGCGGCGCTGGCGCGCACGCCGTCACCGACATCACCGGCTACGCCCTGCTCGGCCACGCCCACGAAATGGCGCACCTGTCCGGGGTCGGGCTGACGGTTGATTTCGCGGCGCTGCCCTGGCTGCCCGGCGCGCGGCGCTACGCCGAGGCCTGGATCTTCCCCGGCGGCGCCACGCGCAACGCCGACTTCTACCGGCGCTGGGTGACCTTCGCGGGCGGCCAGACGGAGTGGGAACAACAGTTGTTGTATGACCCGCAGACTTCCGGCGGGTTGCTGATCGCCCTAGCGCCGGCCGCGGTCGCCGGCTTGTTGGCTGAGATCCGGGCGGCCGGCGAGGCGGCCTGGGTCATCGGCGCGGTCACGCCCGGCGCGGGCGAGATCACGGTGCGCTGAAGTCAAAGCGGGAGGAAGTGAGTAAGGCACGGATGCAATCTCGAAGCGTGATCCTGGCGGCCCTGACGGCCTTGTTCCTGGCGCTGCTCGGCGGTTTGGCCGGCTCCACGGGGGCCGCCGGCGGCGCCGTGCTGGTGACCACCACGGCGGACGAATATGACGCCGTCACCGCGAACAGCACCTGTTCGCTGCGCGAGGCGATCTCGGCCGTCAACCTCGGCCAGGACTTCGGCGGCTGCCCGGCCGGCGCGGCCGGGGACACGATCCTGCTGACTGGCGGCCAGACGTATGCGTTGACCCGGGCCGGCAGCGAAGAGAATGCCAATGTCACCGGCGACCTGGACGTCCTGACGGCCATGCGCCTGGAATCGACTGGCGGCCAGGCCGTCATCGATGCCACCGGCCTCGCGGACCGGGTGCTGGACTTTCCGGGCAGCGCGGCCTATGACGCGGGCCTGACCGCGCTCACGCTGCGCGGCGGCAGCGGTGTCGCCCTGGGCGGCGGCCTGCAGGTGCAGGCGTCGGTGAACCTGGCGCTGGATCAGGTGATCGTGCAGGCGAACTCGGCTTCGCAGGGCGGCGGCGGCATCTTCAATTACAACGGCGTCCTGACCCTCACGCACAGCACCCTGATCAGCAACAGCGTGATCGGTGCGGGCACGCCGGCCGGCGGCGGCCTGACTAACTACTACCGGGCGACCATGATCGACAGCAGTGTCGTCGGCAATACCTCCACCCAGGATGGCGGCGGCCTCTGGACGCAGGCGGCGTTGTCGTTGCGCAACGTGACCATCAGCGGGAATGCGGCCGGCCAGAACGGAGGCGGCCTTTTCGCCGACACGGCCACGGCCAGCCTGATCCTGAGCAACGTCACGATCGTCTCCAATACGGCGGATGCCGACACCGACGACGACGGCGACGGCGGCGGCCTGTACAACATCGCTACCGGGTTGGTGACCAAGCTGCGCAACAGCGTCCTGGCCTACAACGTCGACCAGAGTCCCGGGACGCAGCACCCGGATTGTTCCTCCAACAGCAACATTGATTCGCAGGGCTATAACCTGATCGCCGAGGTGGCCGGGTGCCAGATCGGCGGCACCACCGCCGGCAACCTCACCGGCCAATTGCCGGCGCTGGGCGCGCTCACGAGTTACGGTAACGGCCAGTGGGCCCACCCGCTGCTGGCTGAAAGCGCGGGCGTGGACGGCGGCAATCCGGGCACGCCCGGCAGCGGCGGCATGGCCTGCGAGTTGGAGGATGTGCGCGGGTATCGGCGCCTGGCGCCCTGCGACATGGGCGCGTTTGAGTCGAATGGGCTGCTGCTGGTGTATCTGCCAGTGGCCGCCCGCTGAAAAGAAGTGACCAAAACAACGAGCCGGCTGAGAAGCCGGCTCGTTGCGTTAACGGGCTCAGGCGCGGCCCGGCTAGTCCTGCTCGAGCACGCCGGACAGCGGCAGCGTAGAGCCGCCGTCGATCAGGATCGTCTGGCCGCGGATCATCGCGGCGGCCGGGGAGCACAGGAAGGCTACGAGTTCAGCCACGTCCTCCGGCGTCACCAGCCGCCCGGCCGGCGTCGCCGCGGCGGCCTTGCCCAGCACGTCGCCGGTGCGCATGGTGGCGAAGTGCTTGAGGGCATCGGTGGCCACTACGCCGGGCGAGACGGCGTTGACGGCGATGCGCTGCGGGGCCAATTCGACGGCCAGGTAGCGCGTGACGGCCTCCAGGGCGGCCTTGCTCGCGCCCACCACCACATATTCGGGCAGTACGCGGAACGAGCCCGGGCTGGTGATGTTGACGATGTGCCCGCCGCCGCGCGCGGCCATGCCGGGGGCGGCCCGCTGGGCGCAGAAAAGCGCCGCGCGGGCGTTGATGTTCATGGTCCAGTCCCAACCCTTGACCTTTTGCTCCATCACCGGCCGGTTGTAGCCGGAGGCGGCGTTGTTGACCAGGATGTCGACGCCGCCCAGGGCGCGCTCGGCCTCGACAAACAGGGCCTCGATGCCGTCCGCCGTCCCCACGTCGGCTTTGACCACGGCGACGCGCCGGCCCAGCGCGGCCACCTGGGCCGCCGTCTCTTCGGCCGGGGCGCGGTTGCGGAAGAAGTTGACGACCACGTCGGCGCCCTCGCGCGCCAGCTTGAGCGCGATGGCGCGGCCGATCCCGCGGCCGGAGCCGGTCACCAGAGCGACTTTGTTGGCAAACAGCATAGGGGCTTTCTCGGGGCGGCGGCCGCTCAGCGCGCCGCGACCATGGGCACGGGCCTGAAGAGGGCCCGGTCGAACTCGTTCAAGCGCTGCGGGCCGAGGGCCTCCAGCTCGGCCTGGGCGGCCTGGGCTTCGGCGCGCAGCCGGGCCACGTCCACGCCCCGGCACTCATCCGGCAGCGGCTCCAGCCACTGGCGCAGGCGCAGAAACATCTTGAGCGCGCCGTCAAAATTGCCGCGCTCGATCTGTAAGTAAGCCACCGCCACTTGCAGCAGGCCGCGATACAGCTCGCGCGCCGGGCCGGGGTCGGCGTTCCAGGCGTACTCCAGGGCCTCATGGGCCTCAAAGAACTCGCCCCGGTCGAAGAGCGCTATCCCGGCCACCGCCTCGGCCGAAAGCGGCGCCGCGCAGTCGGCGTCCAGGGCCGTTGTGTCCACGCGTCGCACCTGTTTCTGCAGCAGGCCGGGCAGGTCGCGCAGGAGCGCGCTCTTGGCCAAGATGACGTCGCAACCGACCGCCTGGGCCTCGGCGCGCAAGGCCAGGTCGACGTGCGGGCCGAAGGCGATGACGGGGATGCGCCGCGTGGCCGGCGAGGTCTTGAGCGCGGCCACCCACTCCCGCCACGGGAGCCGATCCCCGCCCAGTTCCACCAGGACGGCGGCGGGCTGCCAGTCGACGACGCGCCGGACGAACTCGAGGCCGCGCGCGGCGAGCAAGGTCTCATCCCGGTCGGCCCATTGCACGGCGTAGCCCAGCGTCCGCGCAGCCTGTTCGATCGGCACGGCGAAGAACAGGTCGGACACCAGGCCCAGGATCAGCGGCGGGCGCGGGGCGGCGCTCATGGATACGGGCTGGGGCTGGGGTAACCGTAACCGCCGGAGGCCGGCGTGTCGGTCGGCGGGACCGGCGTCAATGTGGCCGTGGGCGTCGCCGTGCCGACGGCGGGCGTCTCAGATGCCGGCGTGCCGGCGGTGGCCGTGGCCGCATCGGCCGGTGTGGGCGTGCTGGCCGCGGTCGGCGTGGCCGCGCCGGCGGCCGTCGTCGCCGTCGGGGCCGCGGGGCTTTCGCCGGGCGCCAGGGTCGGTGTGGCCGTCCACACCGGCGGCAGGGTGGGGGCCGCCTCGCCGGAGCCGGATGTGGCCTGCGCCGTCGGCGGCACAAAGGGCGTACGCGTGGGCGGCGGCAGCGGGTTGAACGGGTGCTGCGGGTTCAGGAACAACAGCGCCGTACACGCGCAGGAGAAGACCGTCAGCGCCAACGTGACGCCGGTCAGTGTATTCCAGACGATCGGCGGCAGGCCGGGCCGGCGCCGCACAGGCGGGCGAGAGGGGGGCAGGTCAGTCATGGTTGGATGGCAAACTCCCGGGCCGCGGCCAGGCGCTCGCGGATCGGCGGATGGCTGGCGAACAAGAAGACGACCCAGGGTTCGGGGTCGACGTCGGTCAGGTTCTGGTCGGCCAGCCGCAGGAAGGCGGAGACAAAGGCCTCGGGCTTGCGCGTGGCTTGCAGGGCATAGCCATCGGCCAGGCGCTCGCGCCAGCGCGAGAAAGCGTTCTGCACGGGCTGCAGCCCCAGGCCGAAAGCGCCCAGTCCCAGCCCGAGGAGCGGCAGCGCGGCGATGTCGGCGGGGCCGGCGAAGCCGAAGGCGGCCCCGCCCCAGTTGAGGACCTGCGCGGCCAGGAACAAGCCGGCCGTCGTGGCGGCGCTGTTGGCGGCCAGCAGCAGCGGGATGTCGCCGTGCACGTGGTGCCCGAGCTCGTGGGCGATGACCACTTCAACCTCGTCGGCTGAAAACTCGTTCAGCAGCGTGTCACCCAGGATGATGCGGCGGGTGCGCCCCAGGCCGGTCAGAGCCGCGTTGGCCGCGCGTGTGCGCCGGCTCAGGTCGAAGCGGAAAACCCCGGCCACACGTGTCCCGGCGCGCTCAGCCAGGCCGGTCAGGCGCCGGACCAGTTCGGCGTGCTCGTCCCCCAACGGCGTGTAGCGGTTGAACAGCGGCAGGATAATCACCGGCGCCACGACGCTCAGGGCGACGGCGAAGATGATGTAACCGCCGGCCGCCCACAGCCACCAACTGTCGCCGGCGACGCGGAGCAGCCAGTAGACGCCGGACAGGAGCGGCAGCCCCAGCCCGGCGGCCAGGGTGAGCCCCACGACCTGATCTTGAACCCACCCGCGCAGTGTCTGGGTGGACAGGCCATAGCGGTGCGGGAGGTGGAAGCCGGCGTAGTAAGCCAGCGGCCGGCCGACGATTTCAAAGGTCGCGCCAAACACGGTGCCAAAGCCGACGACGACCAACCAGTCGTTTCCGGTCAGGCCGCGCAGCCACGCTGCCAGGGCCGTAGACCAGCCGAGGCCGAGCCACGCCAGGGCCAGGGCCGCCGACAGACCCAACTCAGCGAAGTACAGGCGGTGGCGCTGGCGCGCAAAGGCCCGGGCCTGCGCCTGGCGCTCGCGATCAAAGGTTGGTTCGGCCGACATCGCGCGCATTCTAGCATACTCCTTCCGGCGGTCTGACTGTGCTAGAATGTCCGCGCGAGCCGTACGGTTCGCTTTTTCTTTCGCCTCGCCATCTATATGTCACCGCTGCTGCCACTTGGGCTGTTGCTGGCAGGTGTCGTCGCGCTGGGGATCAGCCTTTCGCCGCGGGCCCCGTACGCGGCCATCATCGCTATCAGCGCGGCCGCCCTGGCCGTGTTTGCCACGTTCGCCTTGGGCTGGGCTTTGCCGGCCACCGCCGAACTTTCGGCTTGGGCGCCGGCCTCGCTCTTGAACGTGGGCCTGCGCCTGACGGCCGATGGGGTGGCCTGGCTTCTGGCGGCCGGCCTCGGCCTCGTCTGCTTGGCGACTCTACTGACCGGCGTGGCCCGGCCGGGCGGGCCGCGCGTCGTCACGCGGGCCGCCATCCTGCTCCTGACCTTCACGGGGATGGCAGCCGTGCTGGCGGACAACCTGGTGACGATGGTGATGGCCTGGGCCGGCCTGGACTTTGTCTACTTCCTGATCCTGATCCTGATCGCGCGCGGCGAGGGCGTCCAACCCCAGGCCGTCCTGCACCTGACCCTGAATTCGGTGGGGACGCTGCTGGCAGTCGGCGCGGCCTTGTTGCTGAGCCGAACCGAGCCGAGCCTGTCGCTGCGGCTGGCGGCTATGGACCCGGAGCCCGTGTTGCTGTTGACCCTGGCGGCGGTCTTCCGCCTGGGCCTTTTTCCGCTGCACCTCGGCCTGCCGGTGGAAGCCAACACGCGCCAGGGGCTGGGCACCTTGTTGCGCCTGGTCCCGGCCACGGTCGCCCTCGGCGCGGTGGCGCGGCTGGCCGCGATCGGCTTTGCCGAGCCGCTGCGCCCGTGGCTGACGGTCTTCGGCGTTGCGGCAGCCGTGGTGGGAGCGGCGCAGCTGTGGAACAGCACCGAGCCGCAACAGGGCCTGACCTTTGTCATCATCGCGCAGTCCGGCCTGGCGTTGTTGACGGGTCTCTGGGGGGGGGCGGCGGCCCTGTCTGGTGTGGTCGCGGCCAGTCTGGCGTTGTTGTTGGGCGGCGGCCTGACCTTTCTGGCGAACGGCCTGGACGAGCAACGAGCCTGGCTGACCGTGTGGCCCCTGGCGGGGGTGGCGACACTGGCCGGCGCGCCGTTGACAATCGGATTCATCAGCCTGAACAGCCTGTACGCGGGCTGGATCAACGCGGGCGAATGGCCGCTGTGGCTGGCCGCCGCCGGCGTAGTGCTGGCGCAGGCCTTCCTCACCGGCGGCCTGCTGCGCGCGGCTGTCTGGCCCGGCGAGGCGACCGAGGGCGGCCCGATGGGGTTGGCCGGTTATCTGACCGGTCTGAGCCTGTTGGGGGTGGCGGCGCTGGCCGGCGGCTGGCTGAGCGGCGGGCTATCTGATCTGCTGGGTGCGCCGACACCCGGCCTGCTGGGGTTGGCCGGGCCGGCGAACTGGATCGCAGCGGGTCTGGCAACCTTCTCCGGTCTCGCCGGGGTGGGGCTTTGGCGTTTCGAGGGCTGGGTGCGCGCCCGCACTGAGGTCGCGGCTGAGGCGGCGGTCTCGTTCATGCGCCCGGCCTGGCTCTATCGGCTGGTGTGGGGCGCGATCCGTCTCGTAGACCGGCTCACCTATAACCTGGCCGGCGTCTTGGAGGGCGAGGGCGCCCTGCTGTGGGCCCTGGTCGTGGCTTTGGCCGTGCTGGTGCTCTTCCGCGAATGACTGACCTGCTGATTTCCCTGGCCTTGCCCGCCCTGGTGGGGCTGTTTATCACCGCCGCGGCGCTGACGCTGATGACACAGTGGCGGCTGCGCTTCGCTATCCTGGGCGTGCAGTATGTGCTGGCGGCTGTGCTGATCAGCCAGGCCGTCATCTGGCAGGTGGCGGCCGTCAAAGCGATCGTCGGCCTCCTGGTGGTGGTCATCCTCGGACTGACCGGGCAGGGCGTGGTGACCGGCCGGCGCGCGGCGCGCCAGGCGGCCGAGACGTCCAACCGGCCGCGCGGCCTCGAGGTGCTGCGCCGGCTGGAGTTCCAGACCAACCTCCCGTTCCGGGTGGTCGCGGTCCTGCTGGGTTCGGTGGCCACCTGGTATCTGGTGGCCGAGTCCGGCTACGCGTTGGCGACGCTGCCGCTGAGCCTCAACCTGGCCGGTTTCCTGCTGATCGTCCTGGGCCTGCTGGGGCTTGGCCTGAGCGAAGAAGCCATGAACGTCGGCATCGGTTTGTTGATGGTCTTGAATGGCTTTGAACTGCTCTACGCGCCGGTGGAGCCATCACTTACCGTGGTGGCGCTCCTGGCCGCGGTGAACTTTGGCGTGGCGCTGGCGGTGAGCTACGCGGTGCTGGTGCCCTACGCTATGCCAGGTGAGGCGGAATGATCCCGGCGCCGTTAATCTTCCTGGTGCTGCCGTGGCTGGCGGCGCCGCTGATCTACCTGCTGCGCTTGCGCGGCTGGTTCCGGGCCGAGGTCGCCCTGGCCGTGACGGTGGCCATTGTCGGCGCGCTCCTGGCCGGAGCTCTGCCGCTCGCGGCGCCGCCCTGGGTGCGCGACTCGTTCGGCGTGCTGGGGCGCACCTTCGTCATGGAGCCGGTCGACCGCGGCGCTCTGGTGCAGATCTTCGCCCTGGCGGCGCTGATCTTTCTGGGCGCCGGGCTGCACCCGGCCGGGCCGTATTTCCTGCCGGCCGGGACCGGGATCCTGAGCCTGTTGGCGGCGGCGCTGTTTGTGCGGCCGTTCCTGTTTGCCGCCATCTTCCTGGAGGTGGCGGCGGCGCTGGCCGTCTTCATGCTGGCCGATGAAGCGCACCCGCTGACCCGCGGCGCCCTGCGCTTCTTCACCTACACCACCCTGGGCATGCCCTTCATCCTGTTCGCGGCCTGGCTGATCGAGAGCAGCGCCGCCAACCCCGGGAACGCGCAGCTGCTGGTGCAGGCCACTTATGCGCTGGCGGCCGGCTTCGCGCTGCTCCTGGCCGTGGTGCCCTTCCACAGCTGGCTGCCGCTGGCAGCTGACCACGCGCCGCCGCTGGCCACCGCCTTCCTGACCTCGGTGATGCGGCTGCCGGTGGTGTTCCTGCTGCTTAAACTGCTGGATGCCTACCCGTGGCTATCCCAGAACCCGCTGGTCTATGGCGCGCTGCTCCTGGCCGGGACCGGGATGGTGATCCTGGGTGCGCTGTTCGTGTTCGGGCAGCAGAACCTGGGACGCAGCATGGGCTACGCCCTGGTCATCGAGTATGGCGCTATCCTGATGGCCCTGGGCTTGGGCACGCGCGCCGGGGTGGAGGCGGCGCTGGCGGCGCTGACGGTGCGCGGACTAGGATTGTGGCTGTGGGCGCTGGGCCTGAGTGAGCTGCGGCGCGAGGCCAGCGACAACGCCTTTGCCACGCTGCACGGCCTGGGCTGGCGCCGCCCCTTCGCCGTGACCGCGGTGGCGGTGGGGATGCTGTCCCTCATCGGCCTGCCGTTGATGGCGGGCTTCCCGCCGCGCTGGGCGTTGCTGCGGCTGCTGGCCGAGCAGACGCCGGTCCTGGCCGCGGTCCTGTTGGCGGCCATGACGAGCGTGGGCGTGGTGGTGATGCGCGGCTTGGCGGCGCTCACCACACCGCGCCGGCCGGACGAAGTCATCGAGCCGCAGGAGAGCCGGCTCGCGCAGGTGACCTATACGGTCGCCGTGGCCGCGGTCCTGGTTCTGGGGGCCTTCCCCCAATGGCTCCTGCCCTCCCTCACCCTGGCCGCCGCCTTCCCGCGCCTGGGGCCTTAGCGCTCCGCCGGATCGCGCCGGTGATTGGCCAGGCGCCCGTACACGCTTTCCAGCGCCGGGATGATGACGCTCCAATCGTAGTGGGCGGCCACAAAGGTGCGGCCGGCCTGGGCCAACGCCTGACCGCGCGCCGGATTGCTCAGCAGCGCGGCCACAGCCTCGGCGAACTCGGCCGGCCGGTCGGCGATCACCAACTCCCGTCCGGTCTGTACGGCAAAGCCCTCGGCCCCGAGCGTGGTTGAGACCACCGGCCTGCCCAGCGCCAGCGCCTCCAACAACTTGAAGCGCGTCCCGCCGCCCATCCGCAGCGGCGCCACGTAGACGGCGGCCTGCGCCAGGTACGGGCGCGTGTCATCCACGGCCCCGGTCACCACGATCCCGGCCCGCCCATGCAAGGCTTGCACCGCCGGCGCCGGCTTCTGGCCCACCACCAGGAATTGCGCGCCGGGCCGGGCCGCCCGCAGACGCGGCCAGATCTCGGACGCGAACCACACCACGGCATCGACGTTGGGACGGTAATCCATCTTGCCCGTGAAGACCACGCTCGGCGGCTGCTGCGGAGCGGGCGGGTGCATGCCGATCCGCTCGGCGAAGACCACGTAGTCGGCGACGTCGATGCCGTTCGGTACGAGGGTGGGATGCAGATCGGGCACCAGGGCGCGCAGGGCGGCCGCGTCCTCGTTCGAGACGCAGGTCACGGCATCGGCGGCGCGGCAGACGTCGGCTTCAAAGCGTTTTAGGCGCGGCCCCTGCAGCCAGGAATAGGCGGCGGCCGGCCAGCGGGCGGGCTGGCGCGCGTCGGTGGCGAAGGCGCTCTGCTGCAGTTGATGCTCGACGTTGTGGGCGTCGTAGACCACGCTCAGGCCCGGCGCGGTGTGCAGCGCGGCCAGGTAGGGCGCCATCTCCAGACCCTCGACATGGGCCACGGCGAAGTCGCCGTCTCGCAGCAGCTGCGTCAGCGCATGCCGGAACGCCAGCGACCAGCGCCGTTCGGCCAGATCCGGCGCGGACGTCAGCAGGGTGCGGACCCGGTCGGCGCGCGTGCGCGTCGGGGCGGGCACCGTGACGACGCGGGCGGCGGCGAGCAATTCGTCGCCGGGCGGAGGCTGATCGGCTTCCTGGAACGAGAGCAACGTGACGGTGTGCGCGCGGCTCAGGTGGTGGATGAGACCCCAGTTGCGGATGGCCGTGCCCTGGCGCGGCGGGTAGGGCAGCTGCGGGGTGAGAAAGAGTAAGTTCAAGGTGAGGGGCCGGCCTCGGGCCGGCGGCAGAGCTGCGTCAGGGCGGTCACCAGCAAGCGGTGTTCCACGGCGTGCAGACGGGCTTCCAGGTCGGCCAGCGAGTCCTGCGGCTGGATCGGCACGATCTCCTCGGCCAGCACCGGGCCGGCGTCCACGGCCTCGTCCGGCACGAAGTGCACCATGACGCCGGTCTGCGCGATCTCGCCGCGCCGGTAGGCGTCGTAGGCGCGCTCGACGGCGCGCAGACCCGGGAAGGCGCCGGGCAGCGCCGGATGCAGGTTGACCACGCGGTTGGGGAAGCGGTCCAGAAAATGGCGTGAGAGCACGCGCAGCCAGCCGGCCAGCACCACCCAATCCGGCGCGAACGACGCGACCAGGTCGGCGAGCTCGGCGTCGTACTCCTGGCGCGTCTGGGTGAGGCGCTTGGGCTTGTAGATGGCCGGGACGAGCGCGTTGTGGGCGCGCATCAGCGCGAAGGCGTTCTCGCGGTTGGCGATGACGGCCTCGACGCGGGCCGGCAGGACGCCGCCCAGGCTGGCATCCAGGATGGCCTGCAGGTTGGAGCCGTGGCCGGAGGCCAGGACCACGAGTTTGGCTGGGGGAGTGGGGGCGGCAGTCATAGCAGCGTGACGCGCTTCTCTCCGGCGATCAACTCGCCAATGATGTGCGATGCCTCAGGCAGCGCTGCCTGCAGCTCGGCGGCGGCCTCCGGCGCGCAGATCAGGATCAGGCCCAGGCCCATGTTAAAGACCCGGTGCATCTCCGCGTCGGCCAGGTCGCCGCGCCGCTGGAGGAGCGTGAACAGCGGCGGCACCGGCCAGCTCCCGCGCCGCACCACCGCGCCCACGCCGTCGGGCAGCACGCGCGGGATGTTCTCCAGGAAGCCGCCGCCGGTGAGGTGGGCCAGCGCCTTGATGGGCGAATCTTCCCGGGCCAGCACCGGCCCGACCACGGGCAGATACGACCGATGCGGTGCCAGGAGCGCGTCGGCCAGCGGCACCCCCAGCTCCGGGTAAACCGTGTCCAGGGGCACACCCTCAAAAAGCCGGCGGATGAGCGAGTAGCCGTTGGTGTGCGGCCCGGACGAACCCAGGCCGATCAGCACGTCGCCGGGCCGCACGTCCGGGCGCGGCCGCAGGGCGCGGCGCTCCACCACGCCGATGATCGTGCCGGCGACGTCGAACTCGCCCGGCGCGTACACGCCCGGCATCTCGGCCGTCTCGCCGCCCAGCAGCGCGCAGCCCGCCGCCCGGCACGCGGCCGCGATGCCGCCGACCACGGCGGCCACCCGTTCCGGCTCGAGCTTGGCGGCGGCCACGTAGTCCAGAAAGAACAGCGGGCGCGCGCCCTGGACCAGGATGTCGTTGATACAGTGGTTCACCAGGTCTTGGCCGATGGACGCGAACCGTCCGGCCGCGGCGGCCAGCATCACCTTGGTGCCGACGCCGTCGGTGGACGCCACCAGCACCGGCTGCTCCAGGCGTTGGAGCGCGTCGGCCGCGAACAGGCCGCCGAACGAGCCGAGGCCGGCCAGCACTTCGGGACCGTACGTGGCCCGGACGGCGTCCCGCATCAGCGCGACCGCGCGGTTGCCGGCGTCGATGTCGACGCCGCTCTGGGCGTAGGTGCTCATCGGACCTGCACGTCCACGTAGGCCTCGGAGTAGTTGCCGTCCAGGTCCTCGGCGATGAAGCCGACGTTGTACAGGCCGGCCGGCGCCGGGATCGGGCTCCAGGTCCAGACGCTGTCGCCGAAGGTCAGCGTCTCCCCCTCGGTCGTGGCGTAGTCCTGCGTCTGCAGATCGTACCAGGTCTCCAGCAGGATGAACTGGTCGCCGCTCTCGGGCGTGATCTCGCTGGGCGCGCCGGTGCCGTCCGGGTTGGTGAAGCCGAAGACGGCGCGCAGTTCGCCGCGCCCGTCGAAGATCAGCTGGGCGTAGCGCCGGTCGCCGCCGGCGAAGACGTAGTAGCCGTCGGTTGAGAACGTGGCGTCCTCGGCGCTGGCGCCGTAGGTCTCGGGGTTGAGCAGGGCCTGGACTTGGCGCGTGCCGTCGTCGATGGCGTACAGCGTCGGCGTCCACTCGAATTCGATTGGGATGTCCGGGCCGTTCCAGACCGGGTAGAAGACGCCGTCCACGGACTGCGTGTCGTCACCTTCGATGAAGTCCTGGTCCGCAAAGCGCAGGGCGTTCCGGGCTTCATCGTAGTAGCCGACGAACAGGTAGATGAAGCTGATGGCCTCGCCATGCGCCGTGGTGCTCAGCACCACCGGCTGGTCGGCGCTGGCGACCTTGGATGAGAGCTGGATGGCGTCCAGGCTGAGGGGCGCGGCGCCCGGCGCGACCCCGGCGGCCTCGGGCACGGGCGTCGGCAGCGTTACCGTGCGGGTGAGCTGGCGGCCAGTGTAGTGCGCCACCAGGAAATCGTCCCACAGCGCGTCGGCGGCGAAGCGCTCGGCGACCCGGGTGTAGGAGTCATGGCCGGCCAGCGAGCTGCGGAACAGCTCCGAGTTCGGAAAGTAGATCGAGAGGCCGTACGCGCCCGGCCGGTCCGGGCCGCTGGTCTCGGCCACGATGGCGCCGCTCAGGGCCGTCAGCAGGGCGCGGGCTGCGTCCGTGACGGCGGGATCGCCGGTCTCCTGCGCGCTGAGGGCCGCGAAGTGCGCCAGGTCGATGTAGGACGGCGGGGCATCTTCGCCGAAGACGCTCTCGAAGGACTGGGCGAAGCGGCGGGCGCGCGCCACCAGGCGCGGATCGGCCTCGCCCAGCGCGAGGGCAAACTCATCCAGGGCGCGCAGGACGTCCGGCAGCTGGGCCAGGTTCACGGCCGAGAGCGTGGCTGAGGCGCCGGTGGCCTCCGCGACGGCGGCGGCGGAGACGCGCCGGCCGGCATAGTCCTGGCGCGCGGCCTCGTCCAGGATGCGCTGGTCGCCGACGATGTAGCTGTTGACGATGGCCTGGCTCAGTTCCGCCCCGTCCATGCCCGGGTTGTCCACCAGTTGCCGCAGGAAAGCGGCGTAGGCCCAGCCCAGACCGGGTTCCACCTCCTGCGAGGCCACGGCGTAACGCGCGTAGGGCTGGACGGCCGCGAACACCTCCACGTGCGCCATCAGGCAGGCGTCGAAGCCGATGACCTCGAATTGGCCGAAGCCGGCCTCGGCCACGGCGCGCGCCAGCGTCCGGTCGAGCTCGTTGAGGTAGAGCAAGTCGCCGAAGGCGCGCGCAATCGGGACGTCGTCGGCGCCGCGCCCGCGCGCCGTCGGGTCGTTCCAGCCGCCCGGCCAGCCCATGCCGTGGTCAGACAGGATCAGCACGTACTTGTCGGCCGGGTATTGGCTGGCCGCCCAGACGATGAAGTCGGCGAGGGTCGCGCCGTCGGCCATGTTGGCCTCGCCCTCCTCCAGCGGCTCGGAGGCCAGGCGGTAGAGATCGTCGTCCTGCTGGACGAAATAGCGCCGGGTGGTGTCCCAGTCGCCGTCGCCGCGGAAGGCCCCGCGGTAGCGGTCGATCTGCGACACGATCTGGACGCGGTCGCTGGAACCGACGCGCTCGGCCTCGTTCAGATCGATGAAGATGTCCTCTTCCAGGACTTCGTCGTCTGCGTTCTGGTAGAGCATCACGGTCCAGGTCTGGCTGCCGGGGTCGGCCTGACCGCCTCCAACCGGCGCCGGGGTGCGCGTCGGCGCGGCCGGGCGGGGCGTACTCGTCGGCTCGGCGGCGCTGCCGCCGTCGGCGGCGGCCTCCTCGGTCAGCGCGATGGATTCCAACTCCTGCAGCATCTCTTCGTCGATGCAGGCCGAAAGCAACAGGCTGCAGCAGAGCAGGGCCGTCACCAGCCCGCGAAAGCGTTGCGACATGGCTTCATCCTCATGTTGGTCCGGGTCTTAGGCCCCGGCAGCGCCGGCGCGCAAAGCGCGCCAGCCGATATCGCGGCGGTATTGGGCGCCCGCGAACTGGATCCGCTCGGCCCCGGCATAGGCGCGGTCCACGGCCGCGCGCAGGGTGGGGCCCCAGCCGGTGACCGCCAGCACCCGGCCGCCGGCTGTGACCGGGCCAGCCTCACTGAGGCGGGTGCCAGCGTGAAAGACGACGGCGTCGGTGAGCGGCGTCTCCAGGCCCGTGATCGGCAGGCCCTGGGGGTAAGCGCCCGGATAGCCGGGCGCCGCCAGCACCACGCCGGCCGCGGCGCCCGGCCGCCAGCGCACGGCCACATCCGCCAGCCGCCCCTCGGCGCAGGCGGCCGCGACCTCCAGCAGGTCGGTCTCCAGCAAGGGCAGCAGCACCTGCGTCTCCGGGTCGCCGAAGCGCGCGTTGTATTCCAGCAGGCGCGGGCCCTGCGCTGTGAGCATCAGGCCCGCGTACAGCACGCCCACGAACGGGCGGCCCTCGGCGCGCAGGCCGTCGACGGCCGGCTGCAACACGGTTTCGACCAGAGTCTGAGCCATTTCCGGCGGCGCGCAAGGCGCCGGCGCATAGGCGCCCATCCCGCCGGTGTTGGGGCCGTGGTCACCGTCCAGCAGGCGCTTGTGGTCCTGGGCCGGCGGCATGGCGCGCACGGTCACGCCGTCCGTGAAAGCCAGCAGCGAAACCTCCTCACCCTCCAGCCGTTCTTCGATCACGACGGCGTCGCCGGCGGCGCCGAACTCACGGTGGAGCATGATCTGACGCAGCGCGGCCTCAGCGTCGTCGGCGCAGTCCGGGACGATGACGCCTTTGCCGGCCGCTAACCCGGAGGCCTTGATGACGACGGGGTACGGGACGCTGAGCAGGTGCCCGATCGCTTCATGGAAGTCCGTGAAGGCGGCGTAGCGCGCCGTCGGGAGGCCGTGCCGGAGCATGAAGGCTTTGGCGAAGACTTTGCTGGCCTCGATCTGGGCGGCGGCCTGCGTCGGGCCGAAGACGCGGACGCCGGCCGCCCGCAAGGCATCGGCCAGGCCGGCCGCCAGCGGCGCTTCCGGCCCGATCAGGACGAGCTCGGCGCGCCGCGCCTGCGCCAGCCGGACCAGCCCGGCGCTGTCGGCGGCGTCCACCGGCACGTTCCAGGCGGCAGTGCCGGCGTTGCCGGGCGCGACGATCAACTCGGTCAGGCGCGGCGACTGCGCCAGTTTCCAGGCCAGGGCGTGCTCGCGGCCGCCGCCGCCGACGACAAGGACTCTCATCCCGCTTCCTCGGTTTGGCCGGCGCCCCGTGTGCGCCACAGCGCCTCAGTGCGTTCCGGGTTGGGGGGCATGGCGGCGTCGGCGGGCGTCAGGTCCCGGCCTGCTCGAAGCCGGTCTTGGTATGGGCCACATCCACCTCCAGCGGATAGACGCCGGTGAAGCAGGCGTTGCAGTAGCCGGCCGGCCGGCCGATGGCGCGCAGCATGCCGTCCAGCGACAGGAAGTGCAGCGAGTCGGCGTCGATGTGGTCGCGGATCTCGTCGATGGTCAGGTGGTGGGCGATCAACTCATCGTACGTGCCCATGTCCACGCCCATGTAACAGGGGTGGGCGATGGGCGGGCACGTGATCCGCATGTGGACCTCGCGCGCGCCGGCGTCGCGCAGGAGCTTGACGAGCGGCCCGGAGGTGTTGCCGCGCACGATGCTGTCGTCGATGACGATCACGCGCTGGCCGCGCAGGTTCTCGTCCAGCGCCAGGAACTTGAGCGCGACGCCCTGTTTGCGGAGCGAGTCGGTCGGCTGGATGAAGGTCCGGCCGATGTAGCGGTTCTTGATGAAGCCGTCGTTGTGCGGCAGGCCGGCGGCGCGCGCGTAGCCGATGGCGGCTGGCGTGGATGAGTCCGGCACGGGGATGACGACGTCGGCGTCCACCGGCGCCTCGCGCGCCAGCTCCTCGCCCAGCCGCTGCCGGACGTGGTGGACCGAGAGGCCGTCCCAGAAGCTGTCCGGGCGCGAAAAGTAGATGTGCTCAAACGTGCAGCGGGCCAGGTGCGCGGCCGGTTCCAAGGCCTGGCGCACGCGCAGCGCCGAATTGCTCAACACCACGATCTCGCCCGGCTTGACCTCGCGGATGGCCTGGCACCCTAACGTCCGCAGCGCGCCGGTCTCGGAGGCGGCGGCGTGCCCGCCGCTGGGCAGACGCCCGATGCTGAGCGGGTGGAAGCCCCACCGGTCGCGGACGGCGTAGACGCCATCGCGCGTCAGGATGGTCAGGCAGTACGCGCCGCGCCAGGCCGGCATAGCGGCCTCGATGCGTTCGACCCAGGTGTCACCCTTGGCGCCGGCCAGCATCATCGTGATGACCTCGCTGTCGGAAGTCGTGGACAGGCCGATGCCGCGCTCCAGCAGGTCCGCGCGCAGCTCGGCGGCGTTGGTCAGGTTGCCGTTGTGGGCCACCGCCACGGGTCCGTGGCGCGTCTCGATCAGGAAGGGCTGGGCGTTGCGCGCGTTGGAAGAGCCGGTGGTGGAGTAGCGCGTGTGGCCGATGGCGTAGTGTCCGGTCAGCGGGGCCAGGTTCTGGGGGGTGAAGACCTGCGCCACCAGGCCGACGTCTTTGTGCAGGCGGATAGTGGCCCCGTCGGAGACGGCCAGCCCGGCGGCCTCCTGCCCCCGGTGCTGGAGCGCGTACAGGCCGAAGAACGTCATGCGCGCCACGTCTTCGTTGGGCGCGTAAATGCCGATCACGCCGCAGGCATGGCGCGGCCCAGACTCAGACGACTCCGCTGGCGGCGAAACAGACACTCCCATTGTATGGTCCTTGGAGCTATTGATTCTAGTTCACTCGACCGCGGACGCAATCGCCGGCGCGTCCGGAAAGTCCAGAAAACGTTTGAGGGTACCCAGCCGCCGGCGCAGCTGGGCCGGCGTATCGGCACCCACGGTGATGTGGCCGAGTTTGCGGCCGGGACGCGCCGCTTTGCCGTACAGGTGCAGGTGCGCGCCCGGAATCGCCAGCACCGCAGCCGGGTCTGGCACGCTGCCGATCAGGTTGAGCATGGCCGCGCAGCCGCGCGGCGCCGGGTTTCCCAGCGGCCAGCCCAGGCCGGCGCGCAGGTGGTTGGCGAACTGGCTGGTGACGGCGGCCTCGATCGTCCAATGACCGGAGTTGTGGACGCGCGGCGCCATCTCGTTGGCGAGCAGGGCGCCGTCGCGCTGAAAGAACTCGACGGCCAGCACACCGACGTAGCCCAGGGTCGTCAGCACCCGCCCGACGTAGGCCTCGGCCAGCGCCTGGAGCTCGGCCAGCGGCCCCGGCGCCGGCGCCAGCGACAGGCGCAAGATGCCGTCGGTGTGGTGGTTCTCCACCAGCGGATAAAAGGCGGTGGCGCCGTCACGGCCGCGCACGGCGATCAACGAAACTTCGCGCTCGAAGGCCACCCACTGCTCCAGGATCAGGGGCTGGCCGCCCAGGCTCTGCCAGGCGGCCTCCGCGTCGGCGGCCGCGCGCAGCACAGACTGGCCCTTGCCGTCATAGCCCAGCCGCCGGGTCTTGAGCACGGCCGGCAGCCCGACCCCGGCCAGGGCGGCCTCCAGATCGGCGCGGGTCTCCACGGGCGCGAACGCGGGCGTCGGCAGGCCCAGCTGCTGAAACAGGGTCTTTTCGCTCAGCCGGTCCTGGGCCGCGGCCAGCGCCTCCGGCGACGGAAAGACGGGTGCCGACTGAGTCAGCGTGCGCGCCGTTTCCACCGGCACGTTCTCGAACTCGAAGGTGATGGCGTGCAGGCCGGCCGCGAAGGTCCGCAGCGCGTGAGCGTCGCCGTAGTCGGCCACCAGCTGCTCCGCCACCTGGCCGGCCGGCGATCCCGGCGCCGGGTCAAAGAAACGGAAGCGCAGCCCGAGGGGATAGCCGGCCAGGGCCAGCATGCGGCCCAACTGACCGGCGCCCAGGATGCCGAGCGTGATCGTCACGGGAGGCTCAACGGTATCCGCGCCCGTTCAGGCGCGCGGGTCTGGGTGGCCGAGGACCGACTGCGTCTGCGCCTCGCGGAAACGGCGCAGCGCCTCGCGGAATTCGGGGTATTTGCTGGCCAGGATGGCTGTGGCCAGGATGGCGGCATTGACGGCGCCCGCCCGGCCGATGGCCAGCGCGCCCACCGGCACGCCGGCCGGCATCTGGACGATGGACAGCAGCGAGTCCAGGCCCTTGAGCGCCTTGGACTCGATCGGCACGCCCAGCACGGGCAGGCTGGTCTTGGCGGCGGTCATGCCCGGCAGGTGCGCGGCCCCGCCGGCGCCGGCGATGATGACCTCCAGGCCGCGCGCCTCGGCCGTGCCCGCGTACTCAAAGAGCAGGTCCGGCGTGCGGTGGGCCGAGACCACGCGGACCTCATGCGGCACCGCGAACTGCTCTAGGGTCTGGACGGTGTGCTGCAGCGTGTCCCAATCGGACTTCGAACCCATGATGACGCCGACGAGAGGAGCCATGCCGTCACCTTGCCTCAGGCGGGCACCAGGCCGGCTTGCTGCAACGCCTGCCTCAGCCTGGGCTCCACCGGATACGGGGCTGGCTCAAAGGCCAGCCCGGTCAATTGCTCGTAGATGGCGATGTAGCGCGCCGCCGCCGTGATCCACAACGTCTCCGGCATGTCCGGCGGTTCGCCGGCGCCGCGGTAGCCGCGCTCGGCGTAGGCCAGGCGCACAAACTCCTTGTCTAGGTTCTCGGGTTCGAGCCCGGCCGCGAAGCGCTCCGCGTAGGTGGCGGCGTTCCAGAAGCGCGACGAGTCCGGCGTGTGGACTTCGTCGATGAGCAGTGTCCGGCCCTCCGGCCCGCGCCCGAACTCGTACTTGGTGTCCACCAGGATCAGGCCGGCCCGCAGCGCCACGGCCTGGCCGTGCCGGAACAGGGCCACGGCCGCCGCCTGCACGGCCTCCCAGGTGTCGGCGTCCAGCAGCCCGCGCGCTACCACCTCGGCGCAGGTCAGACGCTCGTCGTGGCCGGTGGGGCCGCCCTTGGTGGTGGGCGTGATGAGCGGCGCCGGCAGCGCCTGGTTTTTGCGCAGCCCGTCGGGCAGCCGATAGCCGTACAGCTCGCGCGCGCCCTGGGCGTAGAGCGTCCACAAGGCGGTGCCGGTGACGCCGGTGATGTAGCCGCGCACGACGACCTCCACCGGGTAGGGGGCGGCTTCCTGGACGATAGCGGCGTTGGGGTCTGGGATTTCGAGCAGGTGGTTGTGGATGAGCGCCTGCGTCTGCGCGAACCACCAGGCGGAGAGCTGGTTGAGGACCTGGCCTTTGTAGGGGACGCAGGCCAGCACGCGGTCGAAGGCGGACAGGCGGTCGGTGGTGACGAGCAGGCGCCGGCCCGCGCCGAGCCGGTAGCCATCGCGCACCTTGCCGCATTGACGGCCGGGCAGGGGCAGGTGCGTCTCGCCCAGGGCCAGCGGCTGGGCCGCCCGCAACGCGTCTGCCGCGATCATGGCGCGTGACGGCGCGGGCGCGTGAAGAAGGCCCGCGCGCTCTCGGCCGCGATGGTGGCGATGATGGCCTTGGCGGCGTCAACCAGCAGGAAGGGCTGAATGCCGAGCGCCCAACCCCGGCCCCAGTCGCCGGCCAGATAACCATACGTCAGCCAGGCGGCGCCCACGGCGTAGATGACGGCGACGCCGGCCAACCCGGCCAGGTAGCGGAAGACGACCAGCCGGCCGCGGCCATGTTCGGCCAGGTAGCCGGCCACGAAAGCGCCGGCCACGAAACCCAACAGGTAGCCGGCGGTCGGCCGCACCCAGACGAGCGTGCCGAAGCCGCCGGCGTCGATGGGCAGGCCGGCCGTGATCAGGACCACGTACGCCACTTGGCTCAGGGCGCCGTCGGTGGCGCCGAGCGTCAGCCCGGCCAGCAGCACGGTCAGCACTTGGAGCGTGATCGGCACGGGCTGGAGATCGATGGTGACGCGCGCGCTCACAGCGGTCAGAGCCGTGAACGCGGCGATGGCCAGGAGCCGGACGATGATGGAATGGGAGACGCGTTGGTGCAGGTGCGTGGCAAGCATGGGCCGGGCCTTTCCTAGACGCGCGCTTTAGAGCTGCGCGGCATAGCGGACGCCGTTCCGGAAGAGCGGTAGGCCGAGACGGTTGGAAGCGCCGTGGCGCCCCCACTGCGGATGCTGATAATCGAAGAGATGATCCTCGGGGTGCGGCATCAACCCCAGCACGTTGCCGGCCGGGTTGCACACCCCGGCGATGTCCGCCACTGATCCATTCGGGTTGGCCGGGTAGCGCGCGTCCGCGGGCTTCCCGTCCGGCTGAGTGTAGACCAGCGCGATCTGGTCGTCGACGTGCAAGTCGGCCAGCAACCGGGGATCGGCCAGGGTGAAGTTGCCCTCGCCGTGGGCCACCGGGCAATCGATCAGGGCTTCCAGGCCGCGCGTCCAGACGCAGCGCTGCGAGCGCGGCCGGAGCGTCACCCAACGGCACTCGAAGCGGCCGCCGGCGTTGAAGGTGAGCGTGGCATAGGCGCGCTGATGGTCGGCGTCCAGGCCGGGCAGCAGGCCGGCCTTCACCAGGGCCTGAAAACCGTTGCAGATGCCGATGACGGGTTTGCCGGCCGCCACGAAGGCGCGCACCTCGTCGGCGAAATAGGCTTTGAGGTCGAGCGCCAGGAGGCGGCCGGCCCCCAGCGCATCGGCGTAGGAGAAGCCGCCGGGGATGACCAGGAGCTGGTAAGCGCTCCAGGCGCGGCCGTCGGCGCGCAGGTTGTTGAGCGGCACGATCTCGGGCGTGGCGCCGGCCAGGGTCAGGGCCTGGCTGGCCTCGTGGTCGCGGTTCGTGCCGCGGGCATGCAGGATCAGGGCGCGAGGTTGGCTCATAGACAGCGGCTCAGGCCAGCGCCGGGCTCCAGGCCTCTACCAGCGCGGCCACCGGCAGAGAGATCAGGGTCGTCGTGCGCGTCGTGATCGACAGGCGCCCGCCGCTCACGGTGCCGAGGCGGCGCAGCGGCAGGCCGCTCAGGGCGGCCTCGAAGGCGGCGCCATCGGCGGGACGGACCTCCGCCAGCAGGCGCCCGTTGGATTCGCTGAACAACGCTGTCAGCGGATCGGCGTCGTCCAGCGTCAGGGCCAGGCCCAGCCGCCCGCCGATGCACATCTCGGCGGCGGCCACCGCCAGGCCGCCCTCGCTCAAGTCGTGGCAGGCGCGCACCCAGCCGGCGCGCATGGCCCGGTGCAGGGCGCGGTAGAGCGCGGGCGCGGTCTCGGCCAGGCCGGGCACCTGGCCAGCCTCGGCCGCGCCGGCCAGCAGCGCCACCTGTGCGCCGCCGAACTCGGGCCGCGTCTCGCCCAGCAGATAGACCACGTTGCCGGGCTCCTTGAGGTCCATGGTCACGGCCGCGCCGATGTCCTCGATCAGGCCGATGGCCGAGATCAGCAGCGTCGGCGGGATGGCGTGGCGCTGGCCGTCGGCGCCCCAGTACTCGTTGTTGAGCGAGTCCTTGCCGGAGACAAAGGGCGTGCCATAGTGCCGGGCGGCGTCGTGGCAGCCGCGCGCCGCCTCCACCAGGCCGCCGAGCGTGGTCGGCCGGGTCGGGTCGCCCCAGCAGAAGTTGTCGAGCACGGCGATCCGGTCCGGGTCGGCGCCCACCGCCACGGCGTTGCGGATGGCTTCATCCATCACGGCCAGGGCCATGCGGTACGGGTCGCGTTTGCCGAACTGCGGGTTGAGGCCGTTGGACAAGACGATCCCGCGCCGGCCGGCGGTGCCGAGCGGTTTGAGCACGCAGGCATCGGACGGGCCGTCGTTGGCGGCGCCGGTGAGCGGTTTGACCACCGTGCCGCCCTGGACCTCGTGGTCGTAGACGCGGATGACGTCGGCCTTGGACGCAATATTTGGATGGCACAGGAGCCGGAGCAGCGTGGCGGCGTGATCAGGCGGCAGGCGCTGCGCGAGCACTGAGCGGCCGTCGTCCGGCGCGGGCACCGCGTCTGCCAGGTGCGCGGTGAGGCGGCGCTGGGGCAGGCCGCCATGCAGGAAGGTGTTGGCCAAATCCAGCACCACGCGCCCGGCTGAGCGCACCAGCAGGCGCCCGCTGTCCGTGAAGGCGCCGATATCGGTCAGTTCGACATCGTAGGTCGCGCACAGCGCCTCCAGGGCCGGCAACGCCTCGGCGGGCACGGCCAGCACCATGCGTTCCTGGGCCTCCGACAGCCAGATTTCCCACGGCGCCAGGCCGGGATACTTCAGGCGCACGCGCGTCAGCTCCACGTCGGCGCCCAGGTCGGCGGCCATCTCGCCGACGGCCGACGACAGTCCGCCCGCGCCGCAATCGGTGATGGCGTGATACCAGCCCTGGTCGCGCGCGCGGGTGACGACCTCGATCAGGCCCTTTTCGGTGATGGGGTCGCCGATCTGCACGGACGCGCCCGCCACCGTGCCGGTCTGCGCGTCCATGGTCATGGACGAGAACGTTGCGCCGCGCAGGCCGTCGCGGCCGGTGCGCCCGCCCAGGACGACGATGCGGTCGCCGGCCCGGGCCGCGCGCGGGTGGCGGCCTTTGGGCGCCAGGCCCACGCAGCCGCAGAACACCAGCGGATTGGCCGTGAAGCCGGCGTCATAGACGATGGCGCCGTTGACGGTCGGCAGGCCGATCTTGTTGCCGTAGTCTTCGATGCCGGCGACGACGCCCGAGCGGATGCGGCGCGGATGCAGGACACCCTCCGGCAAGGCAGCCGGGTCGGCGTCCTGCGGGCCGAAGCAGAGCACGTCCGTGGCGGCGATGGGTTTGGCCGAGACCCCGAGCACGTCGCGGATGACGCCGCCGACGCCGGTGTTGGCGCCGCCGAAGGGTTCGATGGCCGACGGGTGGTTGTGCGTCTCGACCTTGAAGGAGATCTCGTACTCGTCGTCAAAGTCGAGGATGCCGGCGTTATCCACGAACGCCGAGCGCACCCACGGCGCGCCGATCGCGTCTGTGGCGGCCTTGAGGTAGGTCTTGAGGAGGCCGTTGATTTCTGCGGGGGTGGCGGGCTGGGGGGTGGAGTCTCGGTCCCGGTCCCCGGTCCCTGGCCGCTGCAGCTCGATTCTGGCTTTGAACGTTTTGTGAACGCAGTGCTCGCTCCAGGTCTGGGCGATGGTCTCGAACTCGACGTCGGTGGGGTCACGGTCTTCGGCGCGGTAGTAGGCCTGGATTGCGCGCATCTCGGCCAGGTCGAGCGCGGCGCGGCGTTCGCGCGAGAGCGCCAGCAGGCCGGCTTCGTCCAGGACGCGCAGCGGCAGCGTCGCGGTGTAATCGCTGGCGGCGGCCGGCTCCGGGAAGCTGGGCGCGATCGCGCCCAGCGCATACTGCTGGATGACCGGGTTGGCGAGCAGGCGGTGGGCCAGCTGGTGCAGGTCAGCCTCGTTCAGGCCGCGGCCGTGGACGACAAACCGCTGGCCGGTGGCGGCGCGGGTGACGCCGGTCAGGCCGAGCTCATGCGCGGCGCGCACGATCTGCTCCGCCACCGGGTCCGTGACGCCGGGGCGCAGGGCCACTTCGATGACGTGGCCGCGTCCGTTCGGCGCGGAGCCGGGGCGCAGGCTGCGCCATTCGGCCACCTGGGCCACCGGATCACTCAGCAGTTCGCGCTCCAGGCGAAGTTCTTCAGACGCCGACAACACGCCTTCCACAAAATACAGGGCGCTGGCCTGCAGCTCGGCGACCTGCGTCAGGCCGAGGGCCTGGGCATCGGCGAGCAGGCCGCGCGAGCGCGGGTCGTTCGATTGGCGCGGGCGAACGATCAGGCAATGAATGGGCAAGGGCATAGGGCAGAACCGGAGTCCTGGCCGACAAGCCGTGTGGGGTTGAGAGTCTCGCTTGAACCGCTAGGTGTGCTAAGGCGATTCTAGGGGAGGGCGCACAGGCGCGCAAGAGGGCGCCCGCCAGACAAAATGGACGAAAACGCGCGGGCTTTTTCGGAGACGTCACCGAAGCCCCAGTGGCTCAGGCCGGGCTGGATTCCGGCTCCCCACTTCGCTGCGCTTCAAGGGCCAGGGTGCGCTGGAATGACGTCGACGTGTCGCCGACGAGAACTCGTCAGGGGGCCAATGACCCCCCCAAAAGTGCGGGGGTCTCCCCGGCGAATCCTGGCCCCGCCGGCGGGCGCCCTACGGGGTCTGCGCCAGATCGACCCGCTCCATCCAGCGCTCCGGCGCCCGCAGCGGCGTGAAGCCGCCAAACCGCCGGTAGAGCTCATGGGCGTCGCGCGTGGCCAGCAGCATCCGGCGCAGGCCCTGCAGGTCCGGATGGGCGACGATGACTTCCACCAGCCACTTGGCCAGGCCGCGGCCGCGCTGCGACTCCAGGATGAAGACGTCGCAGAGCCAGGCGAAGGTGGCGCAGTCGGTGACGACGCGCGCGAAGCCCACCTGCTGATCGCCGGCGTACACGCCGAAGCACAGCGAGTTGGCGATGGAGGTCTCCACCAGTGCCCGCGAGCGACCGAGCGCCCAGTAGGCGCGCTCGCTCAGAAAGGCGTGGATCAGGTCGACGTCGAGGCGGGCCTTGTCGGTGCTGATTGTGTAGCCGTCGCGCTGCTGGTCCGGGGAGGTCTGGCTCATAAATCCACCTGCATAACGAGGGCGCCGGCATGGCCGCCGACGACGCGAAAGCCGAAGCGTTGATACAGGCGTAGCGCCGGGTTGTCCGGCGCCACGCTGAGCGAGACGCCGCGCCAGCGCGCCCGCGCGGTGGTCAGGGCGGCGGCCAGCAAGCGCGTGCCCAGACCCTGGCCGCGCTGGCCGGGCAGGACGGCGATGGACAGCTCCGGGATGTCCGCGGCCACAAAGCCGTAGCCGCGCCCGTCGTCTGGCCACAGGCGCAGCCAGACCGCGCCCAGCGGCCCGGCCCGGCCGGGCGCCTCGGCCGCGAAGCCGCTATCGCCGTCCCGGCCCCAGCCGGCCGCGTAGCGCGCAATCTCCGGCAGATCCACGATGGCGGGAGCGAGCGGCGGCTGGCCGGGGGGCAGGAAGATGGCGTGGTAAAGCAGGGCGCAGACCACGGGGCCGTCGGCGGCGGTCAGGGGACGGAGCACGGCTGCGGCGCTCATTCCAGCGCATACACCTGGGTCAACTGTGATTTGCCTTTGAGGGCCACCGGCGGCATGGCGCGGGCCGGGAAATCCGCGCCGGCCGCGGCCCAGGCCTCGGCGCTGACCAGGATGTCGGTATCCCAGTCCTTGTTCAGCCCGTCGATCCGCGAGGCCACATTGACGGTGTCGCCGATGACCGTGAACTCCATGCGCGCTGGGCTGCCGACGTTGCCGGCCAGCATGTCGCCGCAGTGGAGGCCGATACCGATCTGAAGCGGCGGCTGGCCCTGGGCGGCCTGCGCCTGGTTGAACTCGGCCAGGGCGGCGCGCATGGCCAGGGCCGCCTGCACGGCGCGGCGGGCGTGGTCGGTCTGCGGCACCGGCGCGCCGAAGACGGCCAGCAGGCTGTCGCCGCCGAACTTGTTGATCCAGCCGCCGTGCGCGTGCAGCACCGGCTCCACGGCCGCGAAGTAGCGGTTGAGCAGGTCCACCACGGCTTCGGGCGGGAGCTGCTCGGAGATGGTGGTGAAGCCGCGGATGTCGGCGAAGAGCAGCGTGGCCGTGACGACCTGGCCACCCAGGCGCACGCCGCGCTTCATGACTTCCTCGGCCAGCGCCGGCGCCAGGTAGCGCCCAATCGCATCGCGCAGGCGCTCCCGCTCGTGCAGGCCGTCCGTCATCAAGTTGAAGCCTTCGAACAACTCGGCGAACTCGTCGGTGGTGGTGACGGCCAGGTGTGCGTCCAGCTGGCCGTCCTGGACCTTGCGCATCGCGGCCACGATCTCGTCGGCCGAGCGCGTCACGCCGCGCGCCATCACCACCGCCAGGATCACCATGACGCCGATGCTGAGCGCCACGACGATGGCCACCCACACTTGCAGCGGCCACATGATCTGGGCGACGTCGGTCTGGGTCAGGCCGGCCGCCCGGCCGACGCTGGTCAGCGTCTCCTGGGCGCGCACCAGCGTGGTCACGCCCAGGATGGCGAGCGGCGCCAGCACCGCGAAGAGCGACACAAGCAGGAGCTTGCGGCGCATGCCCATGGCGATCAGGCGGCTGCGCTGGGCTGGTGGGAGCGGGCCGGCGGTCTGCCAGAGCCAGGGCAGGATCGGGCGCACCGCCGACTGAGCCGCGAAGTACTCGAACAGGGCGTGCCCGGTGGACACGAGGATGGCGATCAGGGCCAGATTGATGTACTGGCTGAGGCGCAGTCCGAAGGCGAAGAAGCTGTTGGCGGCCAGCACCAGGGCCGTGATCGCGCCCAGGAAGAGTGGCAGGTGGATGGTGAGCACGCGCCGGCCGGTGAGGTAGGAGAGGTTGAGCGCCTGCACCACCGCCGCCGCTGGGGAGGCGGCCGGGTCGCCGGCCAGCGCCGCCAGGATCGGGGCGAGATGCTGGTTGAGGACGCGGACGTCCAGGGCGATGGTGGGCACGAAGGCCAGGGGCACCAGCCCGAAGAAGAGCGTGAGAGTCTGGGCCGGCGTCAAGTCCAGCCCGAACGCGAAGAGCAGGGCGCCGGCGGCCAGGGCCAATCCGGTGCCGACGATGTAATTCCGCCTCAGGCGGCGCTGGAGCGCTGAGGCTGACAGGGGCGGCGCGGCGGTGGAGGTATTCATCGGCGCAAGTACCCCAATCTTACCGTGAAGCCGCGCCCCGCTGGAATTTTCTAACTTAATGAGACTCAGGGCCGTGTCTGAGCCGCCAACGGAGGCGGGTCCGCCGGTCCGGCGGTCAGCCAGAGCAGCGCCGTCATGATAATGGCCGAGGTCAGACACCAGGCGCAGGTCGCGCCGATGACAAACGGCTCCAGGAAAGTCAGATAAATCGAGAACAGGGTTCCGCCAGCGGCCAGGCCGAAGCGGGCCAAGCCGGCTAGATCGGCCAGCCGGCCACGGTCAACGGCGCTGATCAACGTGGCGGCCAGGAGCGCCAGGTAACCGGCCACGCCGAGCACGCCGATCGGGATCAGTCCGAACAACCGGGCGTAGGCGCTTCGCTGGACGGTGTTGCAGTCGCCAATCGGCCCGCAGACAGCGGTCACCTGGGCGGTTTCCACGTAGGCTAAATAGCCGGCTACCGCCAGACCGAGGAGGCATAACCCCACGATGACGGTTTCCCGCCAGACTGGGCGCGCTCCCGGGACAGGGAGGCGGCGCCGCACCAGGAGATACCCGGCTATGACCACCATCCCAGACAGAACCACGAGCGCCAGTGTGTTGCCGACCGGATCACGCGCTAATCGATCCAGCCCACCCCCTTCGGCCGCGGTTGGCCCCGCTGCTTCTGGAGCCGGGATGGGCGACGGCTGCGCGGCGGCGATGGCGGCGACCAGGCCGGGGATCGCGGGCCAATCCACGCCGCCCTCGGCCAACAAAGCCTCGACCAAGCCCGGCAGTCGTTCGGGGATCTCCACTGAGCCTACGAGCACCGTCTCCCCGATGACCAGTGTGGGCACACCCAGCCGCTCATCTGGAATTTGATACTGCTCAACGGCCGCCTGATATAGAGCCTGCCCATCCGGGGTGGAGGTATCCACGCCCAGAATCTGGAGGCGCTCGCCATAGCTCTCCAACAACGGGATCAGGTCTTCGGTGATGACCTTGTGGCAGTGGGGGCAGGTGGGTGAATAGAACAACACAGCCCGAGCCGCCGCGGTCTCGGTCGGGAGCGCCCGGCCGAATGGCCAGCTCCAGCCGGCGATCATCAACCCGAAACCAATCAGCCACCATTTCATCGCGAACCCTCCTGATTACTCCAGACGGCGCGTCTTCACGATGTTCGAGCCCGTTATTTTTTCTGCTGTGCCCGGCTGAATTGGCGCCCGCCACAGGGGCATGCTCGGTCCGAGCCTCATCCCATTGGCGCTCGCACCGATCAGCCACTGGGAGATCGGTTTGCAGAGTTCCCTCGCCGTTGGGGCGTGGTCCGTCGGCTGCGCGCCGCGTCGGGATAGCGCGCCGGTGCGGCGCTCTAGGACTGCACGCCGTAACGTTCCACACGCTGCGCCCGTCCGCTGGCGGCGAGTTCTGCCAGCGTCTCGTCCACCTGGCCGGGTGCTCGCCGCTTCAGCGTGCGCCGGAGCTCAACTTCACTCAGCCGGTGGCGGGTGATGATGCCGACGATCGCGTCGATCACGTTTGAGCCGCCCAGAACGAAGGCGCCGCCGGCCGGGAAGACCAGGCGGGCGCTGTCACCCAAGATGGCCTGCGCGCGCCGCCGGACGACGACGGCCGGCGGCTGCATCCAGGTCTCGGCTGGCGGCCGGGTGGCAGGTTGCGATGTACCGCGTCGGGCCGGACGCGGCGCAGGACAGCGGCGATCTTCCGCAGAGCCGGCGGTGTGTCATTCAGACCATGCCTCCGCCTCGGCGCCCCAGCCGCGCCGCGGATCGGCGTTCCTGCTCGCCTTCCCAGCGATCCGCTAAGGCTGGGTCAGTGTCGCCGTTCAGGGCGATCCACGAGCCGCTGGTTGAGAAAGGCGGTAATCGCCTCATCTATCACCCGGACATCGGTCACGATCGGCTGGATTCCACGCGCTGCCAGGTTCTCGTACGCGCCGGCGCCCATGCCGCCGCCCACCACAACCTGACAGTCCGCAACGACCTCGGCCATTCGGGTGTGACGGCCCTGAGCACCAGGCCCGCGCCCATGCTCAGACCCGCGTTCGTGGACGTGGACGGGCACGCCCTGCTCATGATCGTGGGCCTCACCCGCGAACTGTGCGTGGCCGGGCTTCTCGCGCCGCTCGCGCTCGACAATCTGCCCGTCCTCAAGCGTAACGACTAGGTAGTACCGCGCCCGCCCAAAGTGCTGGCTGACTGTGCGCTCATCATCCGTGACAAAAGCGATCCGCATGCCTCTCTCCTCACTTGGATTACTGCTCGTTTCCAGGGCGCGGCCGGCCAAGGCCGCAACAATAGAACCCATAGCCGCCCGTGGCTATCAGCCCTAGAGCGATAAGGCCGAGGGCCGCCAGGCGCCAGGGCTCACGCAGTTGGGCAGGGAAGGTGAAAGCGGGCGGAGACGCCGGCGTTGGTTCAGGCCCTGGCGTCGGGTACACGCGTCCGCGGCCCTCCATCACTGTGTCGCTGGCCACTGCTCGGCCGATGCGGTAGCTCTGTCTCGGCCTTATTCAGCCGCCGCGAAAGTGACGCTCGGCCGGGCGATCGTGGTCGTCTAGGGGATACAGCACGAGCACAGCCTGCGCGCGGACCGCGTCGGCGTTTTGCCAGCGGTGGGGCAGGTGGGCTTCGAATAGCAAGCTGTCCCCCGGCTCCAGCAGGTAGGACTGGGAATCGACCGTGTAGGCGATGCGCCCAGACAAGCAATACACGAACTCGTAGCCGGTATGGACAATCGGGTGTGGGCCGCTGTCGGAGTTGGGTTCCAGCATCACCACAAAGGGTTCCACGGCCCGGTCGGTCAACCCGGCGCCCAGATCTTCCAGGGTGCCGTGGGCGAACGCCGCGCGCGGGCGCTGGCCGGCCTTGATATACGCCACGCTGTTGGTGGGATAGTCGGTCTCGAAAAACGCCGTGATCGGGGTTTCCAGCGCCGCCGCCAACTGCTGCAGGGTGCTCACGCTCGGCGATGTCTTGCCATGCTCGATCAGGCTGAGTGTGTTCAGCGCCAGGCCGCTGCGCTCCGCCAACGCGCGCAGAGAGAGAGCCCGTTCGGTCCGCAAGCGCCGGAGGCGGCGGCCGACCTCTATTTCTGCGGCGGGGGCGGCCTGGGCAGGCTGCGGCCGTTCCCGCCGCCCGCTCGCCGGCTGGCCTGGTGTCGGGGAGGCTTTCTTCCTATCCGGCATCATCGCCTCCTGTCGGCGGGTGTCAGTTCTGGCGCACGAGATCAGCCTTGGTGACGACTTCGATCTGGAGTCCCTGCATGGTGCTGATCGTCTCGTGGACAGGGCAGTGGGCGGCAACGCGCTCGATCGCCTGGACCCGCTTGCGGCAGTCCCCGTTCGGCAGGTGGACGGTCGCTTTCAAGTTGACCAGCCGAGTTGGATCATCCGCCTTGTCAAAGGTGATGTCAACGCTCAACTCGGAATCGTCGACCGCGTTGCGCTCGCAGTACTGGGCGACAAAGGCGCCAATACAGGTCCCCAGCGACGCCACGAAGATCTCGGGTGGCGTCGGCGCTCGGTCGGACCCACCCATGGCCGCCGGCACATCGGTGATCAGGGTATGGTTTCCGAGCTTGGTCTCAAACAGCATTTGGCCTCGGTAGTGCGTGGAAATCTTGGGCATACGAGTTTTCTCCGGGTTTGGTTGGGTGGCTTGGTCAGGGCTCGTCAAGTGAGATGTAGCCAGCCGCCGGTTTGTACCAATATAATAGCACAATGCCGGCTTTGATCACGCCAGAAATACTAATTTATTGTTACAAGATGCGGCGGCGATGGCGGCGGCCCAACTGGGGATGCGCTAATCCCCTGGAAGCGCACGGCCGGAGGCTTGGGTGCTGGCGCGTACACCTCGGGCGCCCGGGCGCTCTAGGTTACCGAAGCCAACCCGCGTTGGGCAGCCCTGCAAGTCTGGGGAAGCGTGAGCCTGGCGTGGATCGTGAGCCGGCCGTGATTAGCCCGGCTGTTCCGGCTTGGTTAAAGGCCGGCGCCCGGCAGTTGGCCCAATCTGCCGGGCGCCTGATCCGAGGAGGAGAAGACTGAATTCAGGATAAGGCCGGCGGGGCTGCCCGGCGGATGGGCCCGGTGGGCGATGGATAGTAAAGCGCCCTCCGGCCGACGCAGTCCGGCCGCCCGCTTGCGTGGAAGCGTCTGGCCGAGATCCCACTGAGGCCTGGGGGAGAGCCGTCAAGATGCTTTCAGCGCAGGCGTCCGGCCTGCGTGCCTGACCACGACCGGCGGTATACTGGTTGTTGCCAGCCCGGTTTCAGCGGGGTGAGAGATCCCGTCCGATCATGAAAATTGCAGGCGCCCGTCCCGCGCTTCTCTCAGTCGCTGCGCCGGGGGCAGGCCGCTCGGGCTAAGACGCGCCCGGCGGCGCGCCTGAGCCGCCCCGCGGGGCGCAGCAGGAGGGTCAGCCCACATGCAACAACCACTTCTCAAGGCGATAGCCACACTCTGCGCGAAGTCCGCGGTGCTCACGGCGCTTATCGGGGGTGTGATCGCCCTCGTTGGCTACTTCAACAAATGGACTTCGCCGATTGCTTATAGCAATGCATTTTTCCTGGCCGGAAGCCTGATGATCATCGCCGGCGCCTCGTCGCGCTTTGCCGCCAGCCAGGGGGGCGGCGCTTATCAGTTGCTCGGCGCAGAGAGTTTCCGCAACATGAGCAGCGGCGAGCGGAGGGACCACATCATCAAGGTGAGCAGTTCGCTGAGCACTGTAATACTTGGCCTAATCACCGGGGCAGTGCTGCTGGTGATTTCCGCCATTGCGGCGAAAATGCCCTAGCCGGGCCAAACGGATCTGGGCGCCCGGCCTGCGGTAGCTGAGAACCAGCTCCCCAAATTGCCTGTCAGGTCGCAGCCGCAGCGCAAGTCGAACTCTTTCTTGTGGCTTGTGGGCGGCCCGCGCGCTCGGACGGCGCGCTCAGCCGGCGCCTGAACTACCCCGTTGGGCGGCGGCAGTCCACGCGCCAGAGGTCACTTATGACCGTGAATGCCGAAAAACCCCGCTGGTCTTTTTACCTGCTTTGGATCGCCGGGGCAGTGCTGTGTGTGCCCCTGGCTTTTTTCCTCAACCTTCTTTTTGTGCGCATCGTCACTCCTTTTGTCGGCGACTTCGTTTATGTGGCTGGGGTGCCCCACATTACCGAAGATTACTTTTACATGTACACTTTTATCCCGATCGCGGGCTTGTTAACCGGACTGCTGCAATACGGGCTATTGCGCCGCTACCTGGCCCGGATGAGCTGGTGGGTGGCCATGACCCTGGGGGGCTGGCTGGTGGGCGTGTTTCTGGATCTGCTGCCCGGCTGGCTGGGCTGGACCAGCCCGTTGTTTACGGCCGGCCTCGCAATGATTGTGCTGGGGTTATCGATCGGTGTGGGGCAATGGCTGCTGCTGCGGCGGCGCTTTCCCAGGGCGGGTTGGTGGATAGGCGCCAACGTTGTGGGCTGGGGTTCACTGGCTCTGATTTTCCAGGGTCCATCGATCGGGCCGTTTGAGTTGTTCAGCCTGGGCTTGCTGCCCGCTTGTGCGACTGCGGCGGTGTTGGCCCTGCTTCTGCAGCCGGCGCAGACTGCGGAACCGCAGCGTCTGTGACGGCGGCCCAATGTGGGCGGCCCAATGTGGGCGGCCCACGTTGGGCGGCCCACATTGGGCCGCCCAACTGGCGCTGAACATCATCCAATCTAATCGCCGCCAGGCCGGGCCAGCACCGGCGCAATCCAACTGAATCGAGGGGCCTATGCTGTCCAATCTCGCCGCCCTGTTCGAGAACCTGCGCAGCCGGAACGAGTTCAAGCGCAAGGCCGCGGTCCAGGAGCTGGGGAAGGCGGCCGAAAGCGGCGCCCAGATCATCGGCGCGTTGACGACCGCGCGCGATTCCGACCCCCACGCCGACGTCCGCCAGGCGGCGGCTCAGGCCCTTCAGGCGCCGGTCCATCAGGCTTACCTGGCCGCTCACCCGGATTGGGCCGAGCAGGCGGCGGCCGAGGCCCACCAGCAGAGGCTCATGCCCAACGCCGACCTGCGGCAGCTCCAGCAAGCCCTCAAGAGCAAATCCCGCGACGAGCAGCTCCGCGCCGTCTACACCATCCGCCATCTGCGCCGCCAAGACGCGCTGCCCGACCTGGTGGCGGCGGCTACCAGTTTCTCGCTGCTGATGACGCTGCAGGGAGGCCGGTCGCCCGACCGTAAGCAGGCCAAGGCCCTGCTCCTGCCGGTGCTGGAGGCCCTGGTGGAACTGGGTGAGCCGGCGGCGCCGGATGCCAAGTGGACGGGCTTCCTCAAGACCGGCACAGCGACCCTGGCCGCCCACGTGCGCTGGTCGGACGAGCAGAAAGATCTGGACGATGAGGAAGCCCAGGTGAATTTGAAGCTGGTGCGCTGTCTATTGGCCCTGGGCGGGCCGGCGGCGGTCAGTTCACTGGAGGGCGCGTTCAAGGCCGTCTTCTCGCCGACCGACGTCACCAAGAACCCGACCGTCTCCCACCTGCGCTATGCCGTGGCCGCCGGCGAGTTGGCCGTCGAGGAAGCCCGCGCCGGGGCCATTGCGGCCTGGCTGTGCCGCAGTGCGCTCACCGACGAGCAGCGCTGGACG
>ERZ761602.402-NODE-402-length-95903-cov-7.316689_pt1 | contig 95903 bp, 71 predicted proteins | sample MGYA00512165_ERZ761602 | MGnify/ENA primary metagenome ERZ761602 (study PRJEB28899, sample SAMN02445085) | bioreactor sludge metagenome | biome: EBPR sludge; isolation source: Thorneside wastewater treatment plant | place: Australia: Brisbane, Thorneside Wastewater...
GGGGTGGGGCGGGGCGTCGGCCGACGCGACGGTGCACCGCCACCTCCCGCCGGAGATCATCATGCCTCCCGATAGGTGGGCACCTGGACGCCCGCCGCGCTTGCGTGCAAGTGACTCGCACCACGCGACCCAGCGCGGTGCAGGAGGGAACCAGCCGTGAGCAAACGAGGCGCAGAGGACCCGAAGCACTTTGGCGACTGGGAGGTCGACAGGGCACTGGGTGGCGGAGGCCAAGCCAAAGTGTGGGCGGCACACCACTCGTCGGAGCACCACGTTCCCCCCGTCGCCGTGAAGGTCTGCACTGGGACGGACGCGAAGGCGCGCGCCCGCTTTGCGAAGGAGATCGAACTACTGCGGTCCCTCGACCACCCCGCGATCGTCCGGGTGATCGCCGACGGTGAGCAAGACGGAAGACCCTACCTGGTCATGCCTCGCGCGACCGCGACGCTGGAGAGCGTGCTCCTTGGGGTGTCGCCCGGCACCAGACTCGTACGAGAGAGCCGCGAGCTGCTCGTCAGGTTCATCCGTCAGGTGGTCGAAGCGGTCGCACACCTCCACGAACGCGACCTGCTCCACCGCGACCTAAAGCCTAGCAACGTGCTGCTCATGCTCGAGCCTCCCGAGCCTATGCGTGCGATGGTCGCCGATCTGGGCATCGGCTCCGCTCTCGACGACCAGGGCAAGCTGACTGCCACCCACGAGGTCGTCGGCAGCCCGCAGTACCGAGCGCCCGAAGTGTTCAATGCGAACCACTCCAAGGCGTCGGACGTGTACTCGCTGGGCAAGCTCATCGAAAGCGTCCTCAACGGAGGAGTTCCCGCCGAGGTTGGACCCGGCAAGCTCCGGCGCGACGTGCGAATGACCGAGGAGCTTCACCAGCTCTGGGATGAGGTGTTGGAGAGGGCATGCGCATTCCGCGCGCGCGAGCGGTTCGCCGACGCCGGAGAGCTTCTCGCCGCGCTCCCCCAGGTCGTACTCACGAGCGCCACCCCTCGAGTGTCCGGCGGGTCTGGAGACCAGCCGGCGCGCCTCGAACTGAGCATCGCTGAGCGTGCGGTTCTGGCCGCGCTCATCGGTCTATGCCCCAGCGGGTTGGAGAGCCCGAGCGTGTACGCCTTGCGGAACTCTGTGCGCCTTACCGAGTATCTCTTCGGCATGGCGCTGCGCGCTCTGGATCGGCTCGGCTTCGTGGAAACCTCCACAGCCCACGACGGGCACGACTCATACACCGCGGTCAAGCCGACCGAGTCCGGTGTGGCTTGGGCTTTGAGCAACGAACGAGCGATGGCCGAAGCGAACGTCGCACGCGTCGGCGGCGAGGAGGACGACGACGTTCCCTTCTGAGCGAGCACCGTTCGATCGCTGGTTGTCCTACGGACCGCATCCCGGGTGCACCGAGGTGCCGCTGCGCGCGTCAGTGACCGACACCCTCCTTCCGCCAAGAACGTAGACTGCCGGCCGTGCCCAGGTTCGACAGCCTCTCCTCGTCGCCCTACGAAACGCGTCGGATCCTTCGCGACCGGCTCGCGCGCGCTCTGAGGCCGACGCATGACTACATCGATCGACGTCGCTCGGCCAATGTGCTCAGTGACGTCGACGTGCTCGAGCTGCTTGCCCGAGCGCAAATCGAGCACAGCGACGACGAGGGCGGGGTGCGCGAGGGCTACGAGGCACACCGAGCAGCGCATCCCGAGCTCCCGAGCTTCGATGACCTGCTCCGCGAGGGCTGGTTCGGCGTGGCGTGGTCCCGCGTCACGGTGCCGCTCGGTTCCACGATGGGCTGGCGGAAGCCCGACGAAGCAACGAGCGCCGGGCTCGAAGTTGTCCGGAAGGCGGCGAGGAAGGGCACTCGCTTGAGCTTCGGTGAGCTGAGCGACTTGTCCGAGCCAGCACAGCGGTGGGCCGCGCAGAAGACCAAGGCCAGCGACGAGCTGCGCGGCATTTCGCCACCGTCGCCGGACTGGGTTGCAGCGCGGCTGTGGGAGCGACGTCCGGCCGGCGACGATCGTCTTGCGCTGCGCTGGTGGGTGGATCGCTGGAGATTCCTTGGTGAGCCCGCCGGGGCTCCTTCGCGTTGGTGGGCGAGGCCCGATGCGACCGCGTGGAGGCGTGCCGCCATGGCTGTGCTCGAAGCCGAGCCCGGGCTGTTGGGTTGGGAGCGCGAGAAGAAGCTGGTCGACACGTTGTTCGCTCGTGACGACGCGCGGCCGGCGTCCAACCCGCTCCCGAGCACGAGTTTGGATCGCTTCCTGTGGTTGAACGACCGTCCGTTCGACCACTCGACCCGCGCCCTCGAATCGGGAGGAGACACCTTCGCGCTCCTGCGCCTGCTCTGTGACGATCTCGTTCAGTCCGACGAACGACTCGACGATCCTTCCGCGTCCAGCCTTCTCGAGCTGGTCGTCGCTCGACCGACCCTGCTCGTGCGGCTCACCATGCGTGTCCGGCAAGACCCGACCTTGCTCGCGGACCTGCTACTTCACCCGGCTACCTCCGCGCTCGCGTGCCTCATGATCGCCGAGTGGAACGACCAGCCAGTCGGCGCCTGGGATCGGACCATCCAGAGCGCCGAGTTCGTGGTGTCGCGTGAGAGGGCCTTCGCGGACGCGATGGCCATCGTCTGCCACCATGTTCGCGCGAGGTCCGACGTCACGGGGGAGCTCGCCGCGTTCCTCACCTGGGTTCAGTCGCAAGTACGCGCCGACGCCTACACCTTGGGGCCTCACTTGCCGCGCATCACGCTGCCCATGATGGACCTCGTGCACGCCGAGCTGCAGGGGCTTCCCCGCACGAACCTCGAGGAACTGCTCGCCGAGCTCTCCATCCAGGACTCAGGGGGCCTCGGGAGGCCACGGTTCACCGCAGCGATCGACCTCGCCAACTGCGCATCGCTTGCTGAACAGGTCGACGCCGACGCTGCCGTCGCCGCGTATGCCTCGTCGCTCCAGACTGGCGACCACCGCTTCTCGGGCACGCTGTCCGTGGCACAGGCCGGAACGCTCGCCACGATCGCGATGCGTTCGACGCGGCGGACGCTGTTCCTGCGGGCCATCGACGTCCCAGCCCGTGTGCAGGCCATCGCAGCAGACGAGAATGCGTACGCCGCCCGGGACACGATCGCTCATGCCCTGCGCCGACACATCCGGGTGCTCTCGCGCGCCGTCGTCGGCTGGGAAGGATCCCCGCCGGACGCGCTCGCCAACGCCCTCAGCGACGCGATCAAGGCAGGCTCACGGGACCAGTCCACGCCCCCGAAGGTAAGCGCGTTCCAGGCCATGCACGAGACCACGCTGTCTGGAGCGGCTACCGATCCCCCCTTGGCCTACGAGATCGCCGATGCGTGCGGGCGGCTCACCGAGGAAGCTCGGCACCGCATGCTCGGCGCTCTCAAGCAGATCGACGAGCCGCTGGTGATCGCCCAGCTCCTCGTTCGCGTGCCGATGTCCATGCGCGAGCCCATGCGGACGCGACTCGCGAAGCTCAGCCCGAGCAAGGCAGCCAGAATCCACTCTCTCGACGAACTACGAGGAAGGATCGACCAGCTGCTCGATGCAGGCGAGGTCGACGCTGCGGCCACGTATCTCGCGATAGAGCGCAAGGCCCGGACGCTCGGTCCGGTCCCGGGCCGCGAGGTGGCTCGGCTCGCGTGGGATGCGCGACTTGCGCTGCTCAAGCAGGACTTCGCAGCCATCGCCAAGCTGGCCATCCCGGACGGCCTGTCTGCTGTCGAGGCGGAGTCCGCCAGGGATACGCTCAGCTTCTACAAGGGCCTGGCTCAGCTCCAGGACCCGAACGGCTCAACCGTCGAAGCGGAGGCGGTTTTCGAAGAGCTGGCGAAGCGGAGGCCGGACCAGCCAAGCTATGCCCTGAACCTATTTGCCTCCCGCGTCACGGCGCTGCTCGGACAGGACACGTTCAAGCGCCTCGCAGCAAAGGATGTCCCGAGGGCGCGCGAGGTTCTGCACGCGGCCGACGTTTCGCTCCACCGCGCACTCGGAGTAACCGACGACGACCGCGTCGTTCACCGCATCAACCGCGCGGTGTTGCTGCTCGCGATCGGACAACCCAAAGAGGCCTACGAAACGCTCGAAGGCGTGGATGGCTTGGCACGCGCCGACAGGGTCGCTGCCTACCGAGCCGTAGCACTCGAGCGCCTGGGCCGGCGAGAGGAGGCTCAGGCCGCGCTGACCGAATCGGAGGCTGCTTACGGTGATTCGGAGGCTCTGCAGGAGGCGCGCAAACACGTCGATGACGGCACCCCGTCTCGTCTCCCGGTCGCCCGAGCCCAGACGTTCGACCGCGTGCCCGCGGTTCGGGACGCCCTCGACGACCTCAAGCAGCTCGACCCGAGCCAGCAGGCGCGCGCGGTACGGAGCGAATCGCTCGCAGCGCTGCTTACGCAGCAGGTCCGTGGAGCCGCAGCAAGCGTGACGGCTCTCGTTCCAAACCTGCGTCACGTTGAGGTCGATGAGGACGACGTCACGGGCTTCCTGTATCAGGCCTTGCAGTCGCGCGTACTCTACCTCGGATGGTCGGTCGCCGACCAATCCAGGGGCGGGTACTCGGCGAGAGGAAACCCGGGCGCGCGCGACCTCGTCTTGCGAAAGGATGGCTGCGTGATCTCGGTTCTCGAAGCGGTGGTCTGTCGAGCGACCCCGAGCGCGGCCACTCCGAACAACGTCCTTGTCAGCCACTTCCAGAAGCTCTTCGGATACGACCAGTGCCCGGTACTCTTCTACGTCGCGTATTCGTACGCCGGGCAGCCGGGCGTCGTGTTGGACGCACTTCGCAAGATGGCGCGCTCGCGCGCTCCAGAGGGCTTCACGTACTCGCGCATCGAAGAGATCCCGCGAGACGACGCCAGGCCAGTCGCGCTCGAGGCCAGCTACCGGGTTGACGGCGAAGCTCGAGAGGTGAAGGTGGTCTTCGTGGTGCTGGACATGCGCCAGGAACGGCAGCGGAACGCCGCGGCTCAGGCGGGCGCTACAGCCGGGACGAAGGCTCCGACGAAGCGACCGGCCAAAGCATCGAGGTAGTCGGCCGCTAGCGCCTTCTAGCGAACTGTGCTCGAGCCTCGAGCTCGAGCAGGAGCGCTTCCGCGAGCTTCGCGGATCGGGCCTCCGCACGCCGCAGCTGAGCTTCGAGGTCGGCACAGAGCGCCATCAACCACTCAATCCTCGCGACTCTCGCGAGCTGCTCCTCCACCAGATCGAAGAAGTCGGGAGAGAACTGGCGAAAGAGGTCGGGCTTCTCGTCGTTGCCCGAGATGGCTTGGTAGAGCGCGAGGTAGATCTCGAAGGACTTGTCGACCTTGCGGCCCGTGATCTTCGTCATCGCCCCGGCGAAGGGCTTGAAGTCGTTCGTCTTGGTCTGGTCGACGAGGATGTTGCGGTCGGCAAGGAAGAGGATGCGCTTCTTCACGCCGGCCTTCCAAAGGCGCCAGATGATCTGGAAGGCCGTGTAGGTCTTGCCGGTGCCGGTCGCCATCACGAGCAGGATGCGGTCCTGCCCCTTGGCGACGGCCTCGATGACGCGGTTGATTGCGTTGACCTGGTAGTAGCGAGGCGCCTTGTCGGAGCCGTCGGCGAAGTAGTCCTGCGTGACGACCGGCTCGGTCTCGGCGGGGATCTGCTTCCACGCGCAGTAGCGACGCCACAGCTCCTCGGGCGAGGGGAAGGCGTCGAGCGCGAGCTCTCGCTCGACCTTGTCGCCCTGGCCGGTGCGATCGTGCAGGAGGAAGCCGTCGCCGTTCGACGAGAAGACGAAGGGCACGTCGAGCATCTCGGCGTAGCCGAGCGCCTGCTGCATGCCGTCGCCCACGCCGTGGGTATTGTCCTTCGCTTCGACGATCGCGAGCGGCAGGTTGGGCTTGTAGTAGAGGACGTAGTCCGCGTACTTCGCCTGCCCTCGGCTCACGAGCCGGCCGCGCACGATCACGCGCCCCTTGGTGAGGTGCACCTCCTCCCGGACCTGGAGCTGCACGTCCCACCCCGCCCGCGCGATCGCCGGCGTGATGTACTTGGTGCAGACGTCCCGCTCCGAGAGAGCCTTCTTGTCCTGAGGAGCCCCCATCGTGTGGCCGCGAGCTTAGCGGATGAGCCCGGTGCTTGGGGCGGCGAGGATCGTGGGGGGGCGTGGCTCTACGGCAGCCCCAGCGCCGCGCGGACCAGGGCTCCGGCCTGCGTGGCCTCGGCGAACGCCACGGGCTTGGGCAGAGCGCTCGCGGCGCCGGCCACATCATCGGGGCGCACGCGCACGTGGTGGGTGCTCGCTTGCACCTGGCGGACATGCTCGGCGCTCGCGCCGTGGTCGCGAAGCATGTCGATGACCCACTGCTTCCAGGCGTCGTCGCCTGGGCGTGCGGCCCAGGTCTCGAGCTCGACGAGCCGAAGCCCGGACAGATCGAGCTGAGCCAGCACGAAGGTCGCGCAGGTGAGCCCAGCGACACCAGCGTCGAGGGTGAGTACGCCCTGCGCGTCTTGAACCAAGGCGCCATCGCGCCATCCGAAGCCGTAGGGCAGCTGGTTTCGCAGCTTCTGCCGGGCCGTGAGCTTGCAGCTCATCACCACCGCGGGCGCGAGGAGCGCGGGCAAGCCGGCGAGCAGGACGCACCCGTAAGTGTCGTCGAGCTCGTCGTCACGCAGCGTGTGGTGCCAGGCCAGGTGGAGAAGGCGCCACGGCTCACCCCGGTCCGGTCGATACGCCATGCCCACGTGCAGCTGCTCGCCTCTCGCCGCCTTGATCGCCACCGCGATCGTGGCGTCGGCAGGCAGGGTGCTTCGGCCGAGGAGATCCACTCGAGCTCCCTGCGTCGCTAGCCAACCATGCGGAGAACGGCTTCAGCTTCCTCGGGGTTGTACACACGCAGGCGCTCCGCGACGCGGTCGCGAAAGGCCACGCGATACTCGAGCTGCTCAGCGCCGATGCGCGTGCCGGCAAGGATCGCGACGAGCACGGTCGACGGAAGCCGCCACACATCGAGCTTCGGAAGCATCGCGTCGAGGTGGGTGACACCACCGAGTCTCCACAACGCGTCGATCGTGAAGCCCGCGATGTCGACGATGCGCTGCCGCGACACCTCGAGATCATCCGACATGCGACGGAGCAGCGAAGGCGTCACGGTCGCGAGCAAGCCACACCACTCCTCCGGCTCCAGGTCGATGCCGTCGAGCGCGTCGTCGAGCAGCTGCTCCATCGCCGCGTCATGGCCCTGCTCGGCGAGGACGCGAAGCTGAGCCCGGGCGCGGTCTCGATCGCCGCGATCGCTCGAAGCGCGAAGCCGCTCGACAGACTCGAGGTCGAGCGCCACAGGCTCCACGCCGGTGTGACCGAGCGTGCGACCCGGGCGGCGAGTGATGGCGGGGCTCTCGTCGATGAAGCGGGGACGAGCTTGGGATGTCACGGCGGATTGGGCGGCCACGTTCACGGCTCCTCCACGGGTTCGAAACGTCGTTTCGCTTCGTCGGAGAACAGCTGCTCGAAGGGCGCATCGACGCAGTCCTCGAGGCGGCGGAAGATCTCGGCGGTCGGCTCGTCGCAACTCACCGACGCCCGGAGCTCGACGTGCAGGGTGTGCACCAAGTCCGGTGTCATGACGGCGGCCGTGAGCTGAACCATCAGGTCGACGTCCTCGTGCCTCTCGGCGATTCGCACGTCGATCTCCGGATCTGTGGAGCGCAGCAGCGGCGCCAGGCTGGCGGTCAGCGGCACGAGCTTCGCGAGATCCTCGCGGTCGGTGTAGGCGACCCTGTCGACCTTGCTGAGCTCGACGCGCCTCACGGTCGGCTTCGCCGCGCCCTCGCGCTCGCAGAAGCTCGCGAACCGCTCGTACTCGCTCAAGCCGCGCGTGCAGACACCCGCCTTGCCGCCGTGATCGCCGAAGCGTGGGTACTCGGCGTGTCGGCGCCTCCAGTTGAAGTAGAACCGGTCTGGCTGCAGCTGCACCAAGTACTGCTCGTCGTCCGACTCCAGCCAACAGCGGGTCGGAGCGACCCCAGCCGAGAGCAGGAGCCCGGGCCGATCCGCGACCGCAGGGGCGAGCTTTCTCGTCGGGAAGTCGTCCCTCCGCTCGCTCCAGTAGGTGCCGAGCAGCATCGGGTCCAAGCTTGCGATCGGCTCGAAGAAGACCCCCATCACGACCTCGACGATCGGCGGCTTCTTGAAGGGAGGCATCGACGTCGGAGGTTAGCGCACTGCCAAGGCCTTCGCGAAGCCGCCACGTGCAGCCGAAGCGCGAGCCCGCCCCATCTCGACGCTCAGCTCACCGCCAGGCCCTCATCGTCGGCTACGGTTCGTCGCGTCATGATTGGGATGGACGAGGTCGTCTTCTTCGCGCTCTGTGCGGCGCCCTTCGTGCTCATCGGGCTCGTGTGGCGTGCTCGGGTGCGTGCTGCACGCGCGCACACCGAGAGCTGGCGCAACGCTCTTCATCAGCTCCGGACCGATCGCCGCGCGGCGCAGCTCGATCCCAAGGGAGCGCTCGGGAGCCACGGCGTCGATTGGGTCACGCGCCAAGAGCGACATCACGCCTCTCTGAGCTTCATGGAGGTGTCTACCGAGGTGGAGTTCGGAACGAGCGCGGAGGGGAATCGGCCGCTCTTGCATTGGTCGCTCGTGGTCGCGCGGCTCCCAACCGCGCTGGACCTCGGGCTTGCGGCCCAGAGCCGTACCTCCCTGCCGAGAGTGAGCCCCGCTGGTGACCCTGCGGCGAACGCGTGGCTGACGACGCTCGCGGAGGCCTTCGACAGCCCGGGCATGCCGACCGGTCACAAGGACGTAGACGATGTCATGCTCTTCTGGGCACGTGAGCCCGCCCGCCTGCCGGCGTTGATCAGCTCGGATCTGCGCCGCGGTCTCTTGGGGGTGCGCGCAGGCATTCACGTCTCCCTCACCGACACCGAAGTCCGCCTCGAGCACCAGGGTGTGATGTACCCCGAGCTCGCCCTCTGGATGATCCACGACGCCGCCTGGCTCGCGCACGCGCTCGTGGAGGCCGCGCATCACGTGCCGCCGAGCGCGTGGGCCTTGCAGTACCGGCCGATCTTCGAGCACGCAGCGCGCGCGCTGGGGCTTCGCTACACGCTCGCTCCGCCGATGCTGGGCGGTGTGCTCGGCGGCGTCGCGGTCCAATGCACGCTCATCCTGGGTCGCGTCGAAGACCCGCCCGGGCTGCGCCTCTACGCCGCTTTCCCTCGGCCGCTCGGCCTGGGCCTGCACCTGCGCCCCGCGCAAGACGGCGGCCTCGGGCTCATGCGCGCGCGCGACGTGCAGCTCGGCGACGCCCTGCTCGACGACAAGCTCGACGTGCACGGCGATCACCCCGCCGCGATCCAGGCGCTCTTCGACGCTCGAGCGCGCGCGCTCCTGCATCACCTGCGCGATCGCGGGCGCATCTACGTCGACGACGCCGGCATCCGCCTCGAGTCCTTCGGCTCCGCCGACCCTCGCGATCTGCTGCCCTCGCTCGAGCGCGTCACCGAGCTCGCGCGCCTGCTCACGCACCGCCGCAGCGCTCTCCCCGCCACCTAGCGCCGCCGTCCCCCGGAACACCGCTCGCCCACTTTGCGCGATGCGGAGCCCGGGCGCGCTCGCTAACCTGGTCCGTTCCGTGGGTGCCACCTCTGCCCGAGAGCCCGCCTCGCCCGGCCCCGCCTCGAGCGATGGGCTGCTGGCGCGCCTGCTCGCGCTCGGCGTGCGCGCGGGTGACCCGCGGAGCGTCGCGCGCCGCACGCGGCAGGTGAACGCCGCCGCCGCCGTGGCGCTCGTCTCGATGCTGAGCCTCGTCGTGGTCAACCTCGCCGCAGGCACGAGCTCCACCCTGCGGGCGGCGTGGCTGGCTCTGCCCTTCACGCTGCCGCTCGCGGCCGTGCTCTGGCTGAACCACCTCGGGCGACGCTCCCTCGCGCGATGGCTCGTCATCGCTGCGTCGACCTGCGCCTTGCTCGTCAACGCTCTGTACGTAGGCGGCGGCAGCAGCGGCGTGCACCTGCTCTTCGCCGTCGTGGCGCTCGTCTCGGCCACGCTCTTCTCGCGCACCGAGCGCCTCCAAGCCGCCACCGTCTTGCTCGTGGAGCTCGCGCTCTACCTCCACTTCGAGGTCTGGGTGCCGCTCGGCAGCGCGGAGTACGAGGCGCAAGACCCGGAGCTGCGCACGCTGCTGCGCGCGATCCTCGGGCTCGTGGCGTTCGCGGTGGCGCTGGGGATCGTCACCCACGCCGAGCGCAGCGCGCGGGCCAACGAGCAGGCGCTCGCGCAGGCCGCGACGACCGATCCGCTCACCGGGCTCCCGAACCGTGTCGCGCTCGAGCGCAGGCTCGTCGACGTCGTGCGCCAGCTGCCTCTACGCAGAGAGCTCGCGGCCGTGCTCTACCTGGACCTCGACGAGTTCAAGCCGGTGAACGACACCCATGGTCACCGCGTGGGAGATCGCCTGCTCGTCTCGGTCGCGCAGCGGCTCGCCGCCGCGGTACGCGACGTCGATCTCGCGGTGCGCCTCGGAGGCGACGAGTTCGTCGTCTTGCTCGTGCGCCTCGGGAGCGACGCCCGCACCGCCGAAGAGCGCGCGATCATGGTCGCAGAGCGCATCCGGGCCTCGCTCGACGCGAGCCACGCGGTGCGCGGCGAGCGGGGACGCTCGCTCGAGCTCCGTTGCCCGGTCAGCGTGGGGGTCGCGGTCCTGCGCCCGAGCGAGGAACCGAAGGAGCTGCTCGCTCGGGCCGACGCCGCCATGTACTCGGCGAAGCGCGGCGCGGGGCCCGTCGTGCTCGCGCAGGGGGAGGCCCATGATCGCGCATGATCGGGGGCCGCGCGCGCGGTCTCGGCTGAGCGGCTGGCTCGGCGCGGGCCTGGCTCGCAGCCTCGATCCGAGCGAGCGGCGAAAGATCGCCATCGCCAATGCGGCCTCTCTGGCTGCGTTCGTCACCGTCGCGGCGCTGAGCCTCTACTACGCATTCAGCCCCTACGAGGCGCTGCGCCGAGCGCTGCTCCTGCAGCTGCCGCTGCTCCCGATCTACGTCTGCGTCCCCTGGCTCCACGCGCGCGAGCGCGCCGCGTGGGCACGCCGCCTCCTGCTCGCGGGGACCGCGCTGGTCACGGCGCTCGGCGTCCACTTCGTCTTCGGCGCCGCCATCAAGCTCCAGGTGATCTACGCCGTCATCGCCGTGGCAGCGCTCGTCATCTATCCGGCGGAACAACGCCGCGAGCGCAACGCGCTCGTCGCCGCGCTGGTCGCAGGCTTCGCCTACGTGAGCCTCGCGACGCCGGCGCCGAGCGCTCTGTTCGCCGAGGTGCCCGCGCACGTCGTGCGCCTGCTCTCCGCGGCCTTCCCCACGGTGGTCATCGCGGTGATCTGGATCGTCGTCGTCGTCACCGAGGGCCAAGCCGAGGCGAACGAGGTGCGGCTCGAGCGGCAGAGCACGCGCGACGCGCTCACGGGGATCGCGAACCGGCGCGCGCTCGCCCAGGAGCTCGAGCACGCCATTCGACACGCGCGCCGTTATGGCGACGGCGTCGCCGTCTTGTACCTCGACCTCGACGGCTTCAAGGCGGTCAACGACCTGCACGGCCACGCCGCAGGCGACGCCGTGCTCATCGAGGTGGCCGCGCGCCTCACGAGGCTGCTCCGGCCCACCGATCTCGCGGCGAGGGTCGGCGGCGACGAGTTCTGCGTGCTCGTCTCCTGCCTCGAGGGCGACGCTACGAGCGAATCCGTCGCCTTGGCGGAGGCCGCGATTGCCGCGCTCGGCGCGCCCTACGACATCGGCGCGGCGATCGGAGTGAGCGGCCTGGAAGTGAGCTGCGGCTCGAGCGTCGGCGTGGCGGTGCTCGGCAAGGGCGAGTCGGCCGAAACGATCCTCAGCCGGGCCGACGAGGCGATGTACGCCGCGAAGTCCGCGGGCAAAGGCCGCGTGGCGCTCGCGCCGGCCGCCTCGGCCTAGCGCTCGAAGCGAGCTCGTCCGCAGCAGCCAGCACCGCGCCGCTCAGTGCAGCGTGGTCGAGCCTCCGCTCGCGCCCGGGTCGCCCTCGCTCTCGGGTGCGTCGTCGTCCTCCTCGTCGCTCTGCTCGCTCGGCTCGTCGTCGTCGTCGTCGCCAGCGGCGCCGAGCTCCGCGCGCACACGCGCTGCGAGCTCGCTCACGCGCTTCGGATCGCCGAGCAGATCGCGCAGCAGCTCCGCGAGCGAGCGCAGCGCCTCGAGCTCGCCGCACTCGAGCTCGACGCGCGGCACGGCGATGGTGATGCGCAGGGCCTCACCGTGGGGCCAGCCCTCGAGCGCGAGATCGAAGAGGAGCGAGACGAGGCGGCGGTCGACGTCGAGACCCACGGCCTCGAAGACCGGGCCGAGCGCGTCGAGCTCGAGCTCGAGCGCCGCGCGACCCTCGAGGCGCAAGCTCCAGGTGAAGGGCGCGAGCGCATCCAAGGCGAGCCCGAGCGGCTCCGACGGCGCTCCGGGCTCGATCCTCGCGCCCTCCGAACGCAGCGTCGACGCTGCGTCGAGCGCGACGCTCTCCAGGCCCGCGATGGCGCCGCCGAGCACACGCAGCTCGGCGCCCTCGAGGCGCGCCGCCGCAGCCTTGGTCGCGCTGAGCTCCACGCCGCTGAGGCTCGCCGCGCTCTGCTTCTCGAGCGCGAGCGCCGACGCAGCCACGGCCTCGATGCGCCCACCCACCACACAGAGCTCGCTCTCGCTGCCGACCACCACCGTGGCCGCGCCGTCGGCGTCTGCGCCCGTGCCGACGAGCTCGACGCCGCGCAGGCTCGCGCGCCTGCCCTGGTCGAGATGCAGCGCACCCGCGCCGCCACGCACACGACCGCCAGCGAGGTTTGCCTCGCCCTCGCCGCGCAGGACGATGGCGCACTTGCCAGCGGCGCTGACCTCGGCGTCGACGAGATGCAGACTCGCGCCGGTATCGACGAACACCGCGATATCGACTTCGTTCGCGATCACGCAGCGCTCGAGCAGCGTGCGCGAGGTGCCCATCAGCCAGCAGGTGGGGTAGGTCGTGGGCCTGAGCTCGGCGCCCACGATCGAGATCTGCGCGTCGTTCTGCACGACCAGCGCACATCCCGCGCCGCCTCCGAGGCGCAGGTCCTCGGCGTGCACGCGGCCCTGCATGAGCCCGAGGTCGTTGCCCGCGCTGCCCGTGATCGAGGCGCGGCGCAGCACGCTGCGCTGTTTCGCCTGGGTCGCGAAGAGCACGCCCGAGCGCGCACAGCCCTCGACGAGCAGGTCCTCGGCCATCACGACCGCCTCGCCGACGACGTCGATGGCGTTGCCGCTCGGGGAGACGATGGTCAACTCGTCGAGCTCGCTGTGGCTCTGGCCGCCGAGGCTGAGCGCGCTCCCGCCTGGGCTCTCGACGCGCAGGCGCTCGGCGTAGAGCTCCACCTCGGCCTCGGCGACGACGCCCATCTCTGCGGGCGAGACGATGCGCGTGTCGATGAGCGCGAGGTGCGCGTCTTTCTCGCCCAAGACGCCGTGGATGCCGATGCGATCGATGAGCCCCCGCTCCATCGAGAGATCCGAGCGCGGCCCGGGCGCATACACGCCGCAGCGAGGGCTGCGCAGCACGCAGTCGACGAGCTTCAGGTAGGCGCTCGCGAGCCACACCGCCTGCATCGTGTCGCCGTCGGCGTCGGTGCCTCCTTCGAACTGGAAGCCCCGCACGTAGGCGTTGCCGACGACGATGAGCGGAGCGTTGTCGCAGCTCTTCACGACGACCTCGCCCTCGGCGACGAGCTCGGTGGCGTCGTCGAGCTGGAGCACCTCGTCGTAGGTGCCGGCGCGCACGATCACGCGCTTCGGTCCGTCGACGGCGCGCAGCGCAGCGCGGATCGTGGCGTGCACGCCTTCGCCTCCGCGTGGGTCGACCACGAGCTCGGGCAGACTGCCCGGATCGGGAGCTGGGATCTCGCCCGAGAGGTCGAGCTCCCACGGCAAGTCCCAGGCTGCGCCGGGCGCGAGCAAAGCCTCGGTGAGCGCGACGATGTCGTCTTCGTCGTCTTGACCCCAATGGCGGAAGCCCGCGTCGTAGGAGAGGCCCACCTCGCGCCACGAGCCGAAGCTCGCGCGCAGCTCGCGCGCTGCGGCCAGCATCGCCGCCCAGGCCTCCTCGAGCTCGAGGTGGTAGGCCACGAAAGACCAGCCCGCGACGCAAGCGGCGCGCACGAGGTCCCAGCCGAGGTACTCGCGCGGCAGCCTGCCTCGGGCCTCGGCGTAATCGAAGCGGTGCCCCTCCTCGAGCAGCCAGCGGATGCGCTCGCGCGCTTCGCTCGGCGAGCGCACGCCCCAATGCTGTCGCAATCGATAGCTGCTCAGCCAACTGCAGAGCGGCCTCGGCTCGCCGCCCACGCGCAGGTGGCTCGCTTCGTTGCGCTCGTGGAGCAGCGCCTGCGTCGCGAGCACCCAGCGCTGCTCCAGCGTGCAGGCGGGCGGCGGCCCGCCGAACTTCGCCTCACGCGCGATGAGCGCGTCGCTCGCTCCCCCGTCGTTCATGCGCGGGAGCCTACACGGTGCGGCGAGCACCGCCCGCCGCCGAGCGCAGTTCACCTCCTGAGGGCCGGCGTGGTACGTTGGAGAGTCGAGAAAGTCGGGGGGGACGACCGATGACCGAACGAGACACGCATCCCACACCGCCGCAGCTGAAGGCGCTACAGCACGGCGATGTGCAGCACTGGAAGGAGCTCTTCTTCGAGCTCGGCACGGTGGGTTGCGTCGTCGCCGACCCGCAGACCCTGCGCCTGCTCCGGGCGAACCGGCGGTTCGCGTCGATGCTCGGCTACCAGCCCGACGAGCTCGTCGACACCGATTGGTTCTCGCTCAACCACCCGGGCGATCGCAGCTCGGACAGCTCGCTCTACGAACAGCTCATGCGCGGACAGCGCTCGAGCTACCCGCTCCGCAAGCGGCTGTTGCACCGCGAGGGCCACGCCGTGCACACCAACATCGAGGTGCGCGCGCTGCGAGACGGCGCGGGCGAAGTCGCGCTCCTGGCGGCCACGGTGCACGACATCTCCGAGGACGTGCACCGGGTCGAGGAGCTCGAGCGCGAGCGCCTGCGCTACATGCTCCTTTCGAACGCCACGCGCGCCATCACGCGCAACGCCGCGCGGGGGGAGCTCGGGGCAGAGCTCGCCGCCGCCATCCGCGCCACGCTCGGTGAGCGCGCCGTCGCGGTCGAGGTCTGGGAACCCGAAGCGCCTTCGAGCGCGACCGTCGGAACCGACGCCGAGGCCCGCGCGGCCCTGCGTGAGCTGCTCGGGCCTTGGGTGTCGCAGCGAAGCGAGCGCGACGAACCGCCGTCGAGCCGGCCTACGGGCACGGGCCTCGTGGTCGACGCGGATCTCGGTGGGCCCCACGCGACCCTGGCCGCCCGGGGCGCGCACCGCGCCGTCGGGCACGTGGTGAGCGTGGACGGGCACGCGGCTGGCGCTCTGCTCGTCGCGCTCACTGCGCGCGCCCCCGACGGCTCGCTCGACCTGGCCCTGGGTGAGGTCGCAGCAGAGCTGGGCTTCGCGCTCGCGCGGCGAGAGGTGGAGCTCGAGCGCGCCCGCATCGCCTCCGAGCTCGCGCTCGCCGTGCACGCCCTCGAGGCGAGCCCCGTGGTGCTCTACCGCGCGAAGCTCGAGCCTGGCTTTCCGGTCAGCTACCTCTCCTCGAACGCGGCGCGCTTCGGTTTCGACGTGGAGGCCTTCCGCACAGGCGAGGTCTCCTTCGCCGACGTCATCCACCCCGACGACGCCGAGAGGGTCGAAGCCGAAGCGATGGACATGCTGGCGAACGGCGCGCCAGGCGCCACGCAGCGTTACCGCGTGCGGAGCCGCGACGGCGCCGTGCACGAGGTCGAGGACAGCTTCCGCATGGTCCCGCTCGGTGACACTGGCGGCATCGCGCTCGAGGGCGTCCTGCGCGACATCACGGCGCAGGCCGAAGCGGAGCGCGCTCTCGAGCGAAGTGAAGCGAGGTACCGGGAGCTCTTCGATCTGAGCCCCCTGCCGATGTGGGTCTTCGACGTCGAGACGCTGCGCTTTCTCGAGGTGAACCGGGCGGCGGTCGAGCACTACGGCTACTCCCGCGAAGAGTTCCTGGCGCGCACCATCCTCGACATCCGCCCGACAGACGAAGAAGCGCGCGTACGCGCAGCCGTCGGGCAGCGCCCGGAGGGCTTCGATCGCGTGGGCGTGTGGCGGCACCAGAAGCGCGACGGCACATCCATCGACGTCGAGATCACCTCGCACGTGCTCGACTTCGACGGCCGACGCGCCGAGCTCGTGCTCGCCAACGACGTGACGGGCCGAGAGGCGGCCGAGCTCCGCGCTCGCAACGCCATCGCCGAGCTCGAGCGCACCTTGCTCGCGACGGTCGACGCCGTGGCGCGCATGGTCGAGGTGCGCGACCCCTACACCGCCGGACACGAGCGCAGGGTCTCGGAGCTGAGCGTGGCCTTCGGGCGCGCGATGGGGCTCGACGAGCAGCGCCTCGAGGGCCTGCGCATCGGCGGTTACGTGCACGACGTGGGCAAGATCGCGGTCCCCGCGGAGATCCTCGCGAAGCCGACGAGGCTCTCCAAGATGGAGTTCGAGATCATCAAGGCGCACGCCGAGCGCGGCTACGCGATCCTCCAGCCGATCAGCTTCCCGTGGCCGGTGGCGGAGATGGCGCGCCAGCACCACGAGCGCATCGACGGCAGCGGATACCCGCAAGGCTTGCGCGGCGACGCAATCCTTCTCGAGGCGCGCATCCTCGCCGTCGCAGATGTCGTGGAATCCATGGCCTCGGATCGCCCCTATCGACCTGGCCTCGGCCTTGCAGCTGCTCTCGACGAGATCGAGAAGAACCGGGGGAGGCTCTACGATCCAGACGTCGCTGACGCCTGCCTCGGCCTCTTCCGCTCAGGGGCACTCGAACTGCCCAGGTAGGCGCATGCTGAGAGAGCTCGTCCCGCGCGAACGTATCCCCGAGATGTACGCAGCCGTGGGCGCAGCGTGGATCCTCGTCACCAGCCTCGCGATCCCGTGGCTTTCGGGCGAACGGCTCGAAGGCGCCTGGCTCGAGGTCGCCAAGGGTCTGGGCTTCGTGGGCATCTCGGCGCTCCTGATGCGCTCCTTGGTCCCCCGGGGGAACAGCGAGAGCAGCAAGGCCTTCGCAACTGGGTCGCTCGCATGGCAGCTCGGGGCGGTGCTCGCGATCGGCGGCGGCGCGGGCGGGCTGGGCGCGTGGGTCGGCGGAGACCGCGCTCAAGAGCTGATCTCGCGCGAGCGGGCCTCGCTGCAGCTCGTGGCCGAGCTGCAGGCGAAGCAGCTCGGTGCGTGGCAAGAGCGACGCATCGCCGACGCCGAGCGCGCACGGCAGAACCGATCGTTGCTCAGCGCCTACATGGAGGGCGGCACGACGCAGGTCGCGGAGACCCGCATCGCGGAGCTCGCACGCGTCGACGGCGTCCAGTTCGCGCTCTACGACACGCGTTGCGAGCTGGTCGCCGGTGACACGGGCGGCCATGAGAGTCACGGCGGTCACGGCTGCACAGCCCTCGCAGGCGAAGACCGTGTGTGGCGCGTCGGAGTGGATGACGATGGCCACCTGAGGCTCCGGGTTGCGGTGCCGATGAGGCAGCCCAATGGCGAGGCCCTGGGCACGGCGGTGGTGCACGAGGACCTCGAGAGCGCGCTGCTCCCGGAGCTGCGTCGGCTGCTCGAGCCACATCCGTCGATTGGCGCCTTGCTGCTCGAGCACCAGGGCGACGGAGTGCACAAGCTCGCCACCTTGCACTCGGCGGCGCGCGCCGCCGACGCACCCGAACCGGACGCAGCCTCGCTGGCCGGCGTCGACCAGGCCCGGAGCGACCTACGCGCGGCAGACGGGCGCCCGTTGATCGCGGCCTACGCACCCGTGGCAAGCGGGCCGCTCGCCGTGTTGGTGACGAGCCCGCGCTCGGCGGCCGTCGGCACCGTGCCCCTGCCGCTGCGCTACGGCTTCCTCTCGGCTGGGCTCACGCTGCTGATCATGTCGCTCGCGCTCTACGGGTGGCGCTCGCGCGCCGACGCGCTCCTGCAAGCGGCCGGCAAGGCCGAAGCGGAGCGGGAGCTGGCGGAGCACGCGAAGAAGGAGTGGGAGCACCTCGTACTGGAGCTGCCCGAGCTCGGCGTATGTTTGGCCGATGCCGCAACCGGCAAGCTCGTGTACGCGAACGAGCGACTCGCGCAGATGCTCGGTCGCGACCGCGACTCGCTCGTTGGCAGCACCTGGCAACCCATCGCGAGGCCGGAGCAGCTCGCGAAGATCGGCGCGGCCGTGGCGCAGCTCGTCGAGGGAGAGGCCGAGCACGCGACGCTCGACATCTCGGGCCCCGACGCCGAAGGCGTGGAGCGACACACGGTCACGGATCTGCGCGCCGTGCGAGACAGCCACGGAGCGCTCACCCACTTCGCAGCCATCGTGCGCGACGTCACCGACGAGAAGGAACGCCGCGAGGAGCGCGAGCGCCTGCTGCGTGAGCAGCACGCCGGCCTCATCGCGAGCATCGACGCCATTGCGCGCATGATCGAGCTGCGCGACCCCTACACCGCCGGTCACCAGCGCAGGGTGAGCGAGCTCGCCGCAGCCATCGGCGACGAGCTCGGCCTGGAAGAGCGCCGCGTCGAGGGCCTGCGCGTCGCGGGCAAGATCCACGACCTCGGCAAGGTCTCGTGCCCCGCCGAGATCCTGGTGAAGCCCGGCCCACTTACGACCCCCGAGCGCGACATCGCGCGCCAGCACACGGTGGAGGGCGCGAAGATCCTCGAGGGCCTCGAGCTGCCCTGGCCGCTCTCCGAGATCGTGCACCAGCACCACGAACACATCGACGGAACCGGTTACCCGAGGCAGCTGCGCGGCGACGACATCCTCCTCGAGGCGAGGGTGATCCGCGTCGCCAGCACTTACGTCGCGCTCACCTCGCATCGACCGTATCGCCCGGCCCGCACCCAAGCCGAGGCCGTCGACGAGCTCGAGCGGCACGCCGGTACGCGCTACGACGCCGACGTGGTGAGCGCCTGCGTTCGTTTGATCCGCGAGGGGAAGATCGCGAACGGCGCGAAGTCGAGCTAGGCGCCGCGCGCCCTGAGCGCCGAGTCGGGCGCGGCCTCGACGACCTCGAGCACGCGGTAGGAGCGCTTGCGCCCGCCGGGCTGCGGCCACTCGATCGCGTCGCCCACGCGCAGGCCGATGAGGGCGCTGCCGGCGTGGCTCAGCACCGAGACGGCGCTGCGCGCAGGGTCGGCCTCGCTCGGCAAGACGAGCTCGACGGTGCTCTCGCGGCCGCTCTCGCAGTCGAGGAAGCGCACCTTGGAGTGCAGCGCGACCACGCCGCTCGGCAGGGCGTCGTCGTCGACGATCGTGGCGCGCTCGAGCTCCTCGTCGAGCAGCTCGGCGCCCGGAGCGTCGCGCTCCGAGTGAGCGCCAGCGATGAGCTCGAGCAGGGCGTGGGCCTGAGAGCGGCGGAGAAAGATGGGAGGGAGAGCAGACATGGCAGACCTCGTGATCGATGGCGAGACGCGGCTGTTCGCCGAGCGCGCAGGTCCGCGCGCACGCGCGTAGCCCGAGCTCGACCGTGCGTGGGGAGCCCTCGCGCGCCGCTCAGCCTCAGCCGACGCGCAGGGCAGCCCCAGGCGGAGCTGCCGCGACGACGCGCGCACACGACGCGTGGGCTCGCGTGGAGCCTAGCTGGGTCGGCCGCGCAGTCATGAGCGAGAGCCTAGCCTGCGCGAGCGCTCGGCGCACGCGGACGCGAGCGCAGCTGGAGCATGGCGCCGCGGCGCGTCACGAGGAAACGAGGGGTCGCTGGTGCTACGAGATCGTGCGATGCGGTACGCGATCTTGGCGACGGCGCTGGTGGGCTGCGCGCCGAACAGCGCGGGCACGTGGAGCACGAAGTCGCCGACCAGCGCGGAGGTGGAGCAGGCACGCGCGGGCGTGGCGTCGAGCTCTGCGGGCGCGGACGAAACGGCGAAGCAGGCTGCGCTCTGCCGGGCGCTCTGCGGCCCGGTCGATCCACACGGAGACCCCTACCCGGAGCCCGTGGAGTGCATGCTCAGCCCGCCGACGGAGCGGAGCTCGCCCGCCACCACTCCTTCACCCGAGGAGGGCCCGCGCTGGCTCGTGAGCTGCCGCGGCAAGAACCGTGGCTTCGCCGCGGGACGCCGTCTGCTCGCCGGCTCGGCCGACGCGCGCGCTCGAGCGAGCCGCGACGCCCTCGGCGCCCACTTCGCCGACTGCGCCGCGCTCGAGGCGGAGTCGGTCCATGCCTTCGACGAGCTCGCCGAACAGCTCGCGCACCACGGCGCTCCGCGCAGCTTGGTGGAGGCCGCGAGGCGCGCCGCCGCCGAGGAGAGGTCGCACGCCTGGGTGATGCGTCGCGCGGCGCGGGAGCGCGGCTCTGCTCCACGACCCTCGCTCACGCGCCGAGGCTCACCGCCCTCGCTCGAGCAGCTCGCCGCGCACAACGCCGTCGAGGGCTGCGTACGCGAGGCCTTTGGCGCGGCGTTGCTCTGGGTCAGCGCGGCGCGCGCTCCGAGCTCAGCGCTGCGTCGCAGCTACGCACGCATCGCACGCGACGAGACCCGCCACGCGGAGCTCTCGGCCGCCGTGCATCGCTGGGCGCTCGGGCGGCTCTCGAGCTCCGCGCGGAGCCGCGTCGAAGAGAAGCGGCGCGCCGCTCTGCAGGAGCTCGTCGAGCACCCGCCGACGCTCCCTGCCGAGGCGCGCGCCGCGCTGGGCCTGCCCGAGCTCGCGGGCCTGCGCGCGATGGCGCGCTCGCTGCAGCACGCGCTCGCCTGAGCGAGCTTCGTCGCAGCGCCGACTCAGCGCGGGCCACGCGCCGGGCGGTTCAGTCTTCGTACTCGCAGACCGTCTCGCCGTGCTCGCAGCTCTGCCCAGGGCCGCACTGCGCATCGTCGCTGCAGCGGAAGAAGCAGTAGCCGTGCTCGCAGGCCATCTCCTCGGGGCAGTCGCTGTTGCGATCGCAGAGGTAGGTGCACATGCCGCGACCGCAGTTCTTGTCTCGGCAACAGACGCCGTCGGAGCAGTCGTCGCTGACCTCGCAAGCGCCGCCGATGTCTCCGTCGCAGTCGCCGGGGTTCTCGCGGCAGTCGAGGTCGATGCTGCCGCCCTCGTAGTAGTCGCTGCGCGAGCCGCAAGCCGCCGCGAAGAGGGACACGCCGGCGACCACGAGGGCGAGCGCGGCGCCGCGCACGAGGGTGCTGCGCAGCGGAGCTTGCTGAGAGGAGCGAGGGCGGACGCGCTGCGACGAGGTGGCGTTCATCCCTCGAAGATACCGCATGGCCGCGCGCCCGACCAAAGCGCGCCGGGGGCGGCGCCGCCTACTGCCCCGCCGGCGCGCCGCGCTGCTCGGCCACGACCGCGAGCACCTCGTCGTCGCTCAGGTTGTGCTGCGTCTCCTTGGCGCGGGCGAGGATCGCGTCGACGAGCTCCTTGCTCGGCTCGATCTTGCGCTGCCGGAGCCAATAGTTGACGTTCGAAGCACCCGACATGTACCCGATGCAGATCTCCTGCTCGCGCCCGAACATGCCCGCCGGCACACCGGAGTAGATGCGGTCGGCGAGCCAGGCGTCGCCCTTCTGCTGGGCCTTGATGATGGCCGAGGCGTGCACGCCCGTTGCCGTGCGGAAGGCGTCGGCGCCGACGAGCGGGTAGTTGATGGGCACCTGCCAGCCGACGGCCTCGGCGGCCTTGTTGCAGTACTGGAGCAGGTGGGTGAGGTCTTGCTCCTCGAGCTGACCGAGCAGCTTGAGGTTGAGCAGGATGAGCTCCATCGCCGCGTTGCCGACGCGCTCGCCGATGCCGAGCGCCGTGCCGTGCACGCGATCGGCGCCGCACTCGAGCGCGTAGATCGCGTTCACGAGCGCGAGCCCGCGGTCGTTGTGGCCGTGCCAGTCGATGCCGACCTTGGCGCCCATGCCGTCGAGCACGCTGCGCGTGAAGCGCACGAGGTTGCGCACGCCGTCGGGCGTGGAGTGGCCCACGGTGTCGCACAGGCAGATGCGCGAGGCGCCGTGGTCGACGGCGACCTTGAAGAGCGTCGCGAGCACCTCGGGGCGCGAGCGGGTGGTGTCTTCGGTGACGTAGGCGACGGGCAGGCCGGCCTTCACGGCGACGTCGATCGCCTCGGCCGAGCGCTTCACGATCGTCTCGAGCTCCCAGTCCTCGGCGAGCTGGCGGATCGGGCTCGAGCCGATGAAGGCGTAGACCTCGACCGGGATGCCCGCGCGCTGGCTGATCTCGATCATCGGGGTGATGTCGCTCACCACCGTGCGGCCCGCGCAGGCGACCTCCAGCTTCAGCTTGTTGTCGGTGATCTCGCGGCACATGCGCAAGACGTCGTCGAAGGCGCGCTTCGACGAGCCCGGCAGCCCGATGTCGGCGGCGTGCACGCCGATCTTCTCCATCAGGTGGATGAGCTCGAGCTTCGCTTCGATCGTCGGATCGGTGACGCTCGGGTTCTGCAGGCCGTCGCGCAGCGTCTCGTCGAAGAAGGTGAAGGCCTGCGGGATGAGGCGCCCGCGGCGACCGAGCTCGTTCCAGTCGTAGATGAGCTCGTCGTGACTGCGCTCTTGTTTAGCGTCGGTTCGCTCGGCCATGGGCTCACTCTAGCGCAGGAAGCGCGCCCCTGCCGGGGTGGACGTGCACGGTTCCATGGCCCCGGGGCTGCGCGGACACTAAGCTCCCGCCCAGTCTCATGTGGCAGTCCCTCCCCGAGTTCGGAACGGTCGTCCTGTACGGGATCCTCATCGCCGCCGCCTACACCTTCGCGGTGTCGATCGCGGCGGGTACGGGTAGACCGCGCTTCCTCCAGGCGGCCCGCCACGGCGCCTACGGCACGATCGCGCTCGTGGGCCTGGCGGTGCTCACGCTCGCCTACGCCTTCGTGAGCCACGACTTCCGCCTGTCGTACGTCGCCCGCTACAGCGATCGCGCGATGACGACGCCCTACCTCTTCGCCGCGCTCTGGGGCGGCCAAGACGGCTCGCTGCTCTGGTGGCTCTTCCTCACCTCGGTGTTCACCGGCGGCTGCGTCTGGTGGATGCGGCGCAAGTACCTCGAGCTGCAGCCCTACGTGATCGCGACGCTCATGAGCATCGTGATGTTCTTCGGCGTCTTGATGATCTTCGCCGTGAACCCCTTCGCCACGCAGGCGGGCGGGGCGCCGGTCGATGGTGCGGGGCTCAACTACCAGCTGCGCAACTTCTACATGATCATCCACCCGCCGAGCCTCTACGTGGGCTTCACGAGCGCGGCGGTGCCCTTCGCCTTCGCCGTCGCCGCGATGATCACCGGCCGCCTCGACAACGAGTGGATCGTCGCGACGCGCAAGTGGATGCTCTTCTCCTGGCTGTTCCTGTCGATCGGCAACGCGCTCGGCATGCTCTGGGCCTACGAGGAGCTCGGCTGGGGCGGCTACTGGGCCTGGGATCCGGTCGAGAACGCGGCCTGCCTGCCGTGGTTCACGGCGAGCGCCTACGTGCACTCGACGATGATCCAGGAGCGGCGCGGCATGCTCAAGGTGTGGAACGTCTTCCTCATCTGCGCGACCTTCTTCCTCACGATCTTCGGCACCTTCCTCACGCGCTCGGGCCTCATCGCGAGCGTGCACTCCTTCGCGCAGAGCGGCATCGGCATCTACTTCGTCTGGTACATGGGCTTCATCGCCGCCGCGTCGATCGCGCTCATCGTCTACCGCCTGCCGATGCTGCGCAGCGAGGGCCGGCTCGAGAGCGCGCTCAGCCGCGAGGCGGCCTTCGTGCTCAACAACTGGGGCCTGCTCAGCATCTGCCTCTTCATCGCGATCGCGACGATCTGGCCGCGCATCAGCGAGTGGCTCTGGAAGCAGGAGTCGACCGTCGGCCCGCCCTTCTACAACTTCTGGATCCCGCCGGTGGCGATCCTCATCTTCTTCGCGATGGGCCTCGCGCCGCTCATGGGCTGGCGCAAGACGACGCCGGAGCTCTTCAAGAAGGGCTTCGTCTGGCCGACGGTCGCCGCCGTGGCGACCATCGCGCTGCACCTCGCGCTCGCGAGCAAGCTGCGCTTCCCGCCCTTCGTCACCGTGGAGAACCTCTACGCGGTGCCTTCGCCCGAGCAGGTCGCGCAGATGAGCTGGCTCGAGCTGCAGGGCGCGATGATGGTGCACTACGTCGGCGCGGGCGTGGCCTGGGTCAACGGCAAGCTGCCGCTCGTGACGATCGCGCTCTGTGGCTTCAACGTCGCGGTCGTGGTGCAGGAGTTCGTGCGTGGCACCAAGGCGCGCCAGAACGCGGCGCTCGAGCGCAAGGAGCCGGAGTCGATCTACACCTCGCTCGTGCAGCTCGTGAGCAAGTCGCGCCGCCGCTACGGTGGCTACATCGTGCACGTGGGCATCGTGCTGATGTTCGCCGGCTTCACCGGCCGCGCCTGGGGCACCGACGTCGAGGCCACGGTGATGCCGGGCGACCGCACGCGCATCGATGTGAACTACGAGGTCGAGTACAAGGGCACGCGCCGCGAGACCGACACCGAGAAGATGACCATCCTCGCGGATCTCGTCATCTACCGGAACGGCGTCGAGGCGGGCACGCTCTCGCCGTCGAAGAACATCTACAAGTCGATGCCGGGGCAGCCCTCGACCGAGATCGCGCGCTTCGTCACCGTGCGCGACGACCTCTACGTCACGCTCGCGATGGCGAACCCGCAGACCAAATCGGCGAGCTTCCAGTTCCACGTGAACCCGCTGGTGTCGTGGATCTGGTTCGGCATGGGCGTGCTCATCCTCGGGGCGATGCTCTCGCTCTGGCCCGAGGTGCAGGAGCAAGAGTCGCGCGCCTTCGCCTACGTGCGCGCGGCGGCCGCCGGAGCGACGGGGATCATGTTCGCGATCCTGCTCGCCTCGAGCGGTGCCCTGGCCTACGGTGCCGCCGGTTCACGAGCGCCCCCAGCGCCCGCGCCCGACGCGGTCCTGACGGCGCCGAACTAGTGCGACCACCCCCACCCCGATGAGCGACGAGCGCGACGAAGCATCGAGCGCGGAGCCGGCCGAGCCGAAGGCTGCGGAGCCGGAGCCCACCGAGCCCGAGCCCGCGGAGCCGGAGGCCGCCGAAGCCGAGCCGAAGGCTGCGGAGCTGGAGGCCGCCGAGCCCGAGCCGAAGGCCGCGAAGCCGGAGCCCGCCGAGCCCGAGCCGACGGCCGCAGAGCCGAAGGCCGCGGTGGCGGTGGCGCGTCCGGCCGAGCTGCCGGCGTGGTCGCGCTGGGTCGCGCCGCTCGTGGGGCTCGGCGCCGCGATCGGCGGCGGCGTGCTCTACGGTCCGCCCGGGGTCGTGCTCGTGCTCGCCGGCGTGGCGCTCGTCTCGGTGATCGCGCTCTTCTGGCAGAGCCTGCGCACCTTGCTCGGAGAGACGCCCCTCTCCGGCGCCGACGCCTACGCGCTCGGCGCACCTCGCACCGAAGAGGAGCAGAAGCGCTCCGTGCTGCGCGCCCTGAAGGACCTCGAGTTCGAGCGCGCCGTCGGCAAGATCAGCGACGACGACTACAAGCAGCTCGTCGTGCACTACCGCAAAGAGGCCAAGCGCCTGTTGCGTGTGATCGACGAGCAGAACGCGCCGCAGCGCGCGCGCGCCGCGGCGATCGCGGCCGAGCGCCTGGCCCAGCTCGGGCTCGCGCCGAAGAGCGACGAAGGCGGCGCAGCAGCACGAGAGGAGGCCGATCGTGGCTGAGCTTCGGAGGCGCCTCGCCGCCGGCTTGCTCGGGCTCGCGCTCGCGCTCGGCGCGACGAGCGCGCTCGCACAGATGCCCAACCCGCACGGAGGCGGCGCGAGCCCGCACGGGCGCGGCATGGGCGCGATGGGCTACGAGCCGCCGAACGACGGCGTGATGCCCGACCCGACGCTGCCGCCCGGCACGATCCAGATCAGCCTGCGCGACGCGAACGGCGCGCCGATCCCGAACGCACCCTTCGTGCTCGGCATCGTGCGCAGCACGATCTCCGAAGGCGAGACGCGCGATCGTCGCGAGGCGACGACCGGCGAAGACGGGGGACACGTCGCGACGGGCCTGCCCTGGGGGCGCGCCTACTCCTACACCGTGCGCAGCCAGCGCGGCCCGGCGACCTACGAGGTCGGCCCCTTCAACGTCGACGACAAAGCCGGCATGCGCGTCGTGCTGCACGTCTTCGACGCGGTCGAGAACATCGAGGACGCGCGCATCGGCCTGCAGTCGATGATCATCATGAACCTGAAAGAAGACGCGCTCGTCTTCGATCAGCTCTACCGCATCTACAACCTCGGCCCGGTCGCTTGGCAGGCCAACCAGGAGATCGTGCTGCCGCCGGACTTCAAGGGCTTCGTGGCCCAGGATCCGACGAGCACCGTGAGGATGGTCGCGACCGACAAGGGCGCCGCGCTGCGCGGCACCGTGCGGCCGGGCATCTCCGAGGTGACCTTCCGCTTCCAGGTGCCGCTCGAGGGCAAGGAGACCCAGGAGGTGGCGATGCCGATGCTGCCGCGCGTGGCGCAGGCGCGCATCATCGCCGAGGCCTCCAAGCAGATGGGCCTCGTGGCGGAGGGCTTCCGCGCGGCCGAGCGCAGCAAGAACCGCGAGGGCAAGGGCATCCTGTCGACGGAGCGCACCGCGAGCCCGGGCGAGACGGGCATCTCGGCCTTCACGGTCCGCGTGAGCGGCCTGCCGACCCGCGCCTGGGGCGCGTGGATCGCGCTCGGCTTCGCGATCCTCTCCGCGGGCAGCGCGCTCACCTACGCCTGGCAGCGCCGCAACGTGCGCGATCTCAGCCAGGAGAGCTACGACGACCTGCTCGAGGCGCGCGAGGCGCTGCTCGCCGAGCTCGTCGAGCTCGAGCGCGCCAAGCAGAAGGGCGAGGTCGGCCCGCGCAGCTACGATCGCCTGCGTGGCGCGATGCTCGACGCGCTCGGGCGCATCGTCGACAAACTCGAGGCCGCGAGGCCGGCCGCCGCGAAGGCGCAGCCGACGGAGCGCGCGGCCGAGGGGGGCGCGTGAAGCGCTACGCGCGGCTCGCGCTCGAAGGCGACCGGGTCTCCTACGCCGAGCTCGGCGAGCGGGGCGCCGAGCTGTTGGACGCCGCGCCCTGGCTGGGCGGCAGGCCCACGGGCGAGCTGCTCGAGGGGCTCGACGTGGGCGCGCTCGGCGCGCACCGACTGCTCGCGCCGGTGGAGCCGCGCACGATCCTCTGTGTGGGGCGCAACTACCGCGCGCACGCGAAGGAGCTCGGCAACGAAGTGCCGGTCGAACCGATGCTCTTCTACAAACCCGTGACGGCGCTGCTCGATCCGGGTGGCACGCTCGAGCTGCCGCCCACGTCGATCTCGAGCCGCGTCGAGCACGAGGCGGAGCTCGCCGTCGTGGTGGGCCGCAGGCTGCGGCGCGCGAGCCTCGAGGAGGCTGCCGCGGGGGTCTTCGGGCTCACGATCGCCTGCGACGTGACGGCGCGCGATCTGCAGAAGAAGGACGGCCAGTGGTGGCGCGCCAAGGGCATGGACGGCTTCTGCCCTGTGGGGCCCGTCGTGCTGAGCGGCCTCGACGCGGGTGCGCTCGAGATCGAGTGCCGCATCGACGGCGAGCTGAGACAGTCGGGTCATACGCGCGACATGATCTTCTCGATCGCCACGGTGCTCTCACACGTGAGCCAGGTCATCACGCTGAACCCCGGTGACCTGATCCTCACCGGCACACCCGAGGGCGTCGGCCCCATCCCGCCGGGCAGCCGCGTATCGATCCGCGTCGCGCCGATCGGCGTGCTCGAGTTCGTCGCTGCGGCATCGAGCGGCGATCGATGAACGACGCACCTGCGAAGTCGCAGGGTCGCGTTCGCACCATCGGACTCTCGATCGCGCTCGGCCTCGTCGTCGCGACGAGCCTCTACGCCGCGGCGCGCTTCGGCGCGGAGCCGAAGCGCTGCGCGAAGGGCAGCGTCGCCCTCGGCGCGCGCTGCTGTGGCGAAGGGCAGGCGCTCGAGGGCGATCGCTGCGTGGGCACGCCCAGGGCTTGCCCGGGTGAGCTCCAGCCGAGCGAGGCCGGCTGCGTCGCCACGCAGAGGCGCGTGGCGATCGACGCGGGCAAGCTCGTGGTGAGCCCGCTCGACTGGGAGGCCGCGGGGCAGTCGAAGTACGAGGCGCACGTAGCGGCCTTCGAGCTCGACGCCTTCGAGGTCGACGAGGCCGCGTGGGCCGCCTGCTCGGCGCGTGGCCTCTGCCCGGATCGCGGGCGAGAGCGCGAGCCGGGCCGCGCGGTCTCGGGCATCGATCACGCCGAGGCCACGGCCTACTGCGCGTCGGTCGGCGGGCGCCTGCCGAGCTGGGACGAGCTGAGCTTCGCGACCAGCGGCGTCGAGGCCCACCGCTACCCTTGGGGCCCCACCGGCCTCGTCTGTAGGCGCGCGTCGTATGGGCTCGTGGAAGGGCCCTGCGGGCGAGGCGCGACGGGCCCCGAGCTCGTCGGCGCCCGGCCCGATGGAGCGACGCCTCGAGGGATCCACGATCTGGCGGGCAACGTCGCCGAGTGGACCAGCACCGTGCAGGCCGGCGAGGCCTGGGTCTTCGGCGGCAGCTTCCGCGACAGCGCCGCGGCACGCCTGCGCAGCTGGGCGCGCCGCGGCGAGAGGGTCGAGGCCCGGCCCGACGACGTGGGCCTGCGCTGCGCGTACGCGGCGCGCGGCGGCTGAGAGGCGAGCTCCTCGTGGAGATGCTTGGCCCGAGAGCGGCCCAGACTCGCTACGATCGTGGGTCCCCGGCCCCACGAGACCCCATGACCGTCGCCCTCCTCTCCATCGGCACCGAGCTCACTCGCGGCGAGATCGTCGACACCAACGCGGCCTGGCTCGCGGCGGCGCTCACCGAAGAGGGCTTCGAGATCACCGCGAAGCGCACCGTGCCCGACGACGCCGCGAGCATCGTCACGGCGATCCGCGAGCTCGCCGCCACGCACCGCTTCGTGATCGCCACCGGTGGCCTCGGCCCGACGAGCGACGACCTCACGACGGCGTGCGTGGCCGAGGCGCTCGGCGTGGATCTGGTGCGCGACGAGTCGGCGCTCGCGGCGATCAAGCGGCGCGTCGAAGCGCGCGGTCGCGTGGTCACGCCTCTGCACGAGAAGCAGGCCGACGTGCCGCGCGGCGCGGAGATCCTCCCGAACGCCGACGGCACCGCGCCGGGCTTCGGCGTCGCGCTCGGCGTCGCGACCTGCTTCTTCACGCCGGGTGTGCCGCGCGAGATGCGGCGCATGTTCAGCGAGCAGATCCTGCCGCGCATCCGCCCGAGCGCGCCGAACGACCACTGGGTCGTGCGCCTGCGCAGCTTCGGGTTGCTCGAGTCGGTCGCTTCGCGCGCGCTCGAGGGCATCGAGGAGCAGTTCCCGGGGGTGACGCTCGGCTACCGGGTGCACTTCCCCGAGCTCGACGTGAAGGTGCAGGCGCGCGCGGCCTCGAGCACGGCGGCGCGCTCGCTCGCCACCGAGGCGGCGAGCGTCGTCAGGGAGCGCCTCGGCGACGTCGTCTACGGCGAGGGCGACGACACCCTGCCGAGCATCACCGGCCGCGCCCTACGCACCCGCGGCTGGCGACTCGCGCTCGCCGAGTCCTGCACCGGCGGGCTCATCTCGCACCTCATCACGAGCTTCGCGGGCGCGAGCGACTTCTTGATCGGCGGCGCGGTGGTCTACGCCAACAGCGCGAAGACGCGCCTGCTCGGTGTGAGCGAAGACACGCTGCGAGGCCACGGCGCCGTGAGCGCCGAGGTCGCCGCCGAGATGGCACAGGGCGTGCGGCGCCTCTGCGAGGTCGACGTGGGCCTCTCGGTGACGGGCATCGCCGGCCCGGGCGGCGGCACCTCGAGCAAACCCGTCGGCCTCGTGCACTGGGCGGTGGCGCACCCTGGCGGCGTCGAGGTGAAGGAGCGCATCTTCATCGGCGACCGCAACGAGATCCAGACGCACGCCGCGCACGCGGCGCTCGATACGCTGCGCCGTATCGCCTCGGGTCTACCGACCGACATCGCCCCGCCGGGGTCGAAGCCGACCGAGTCGTCCTCGAGCTGAGCGAGTCCGGCGGCGCTCGGCTCGTCGAGCGCAGCACGAAGAAGCCCACGACACGCTCGCGCGTCGTGGGCTCTCGTGCGTGGGCGCGACGCCCGCGCGGGCCGGTCGCTCAGGCCGACTTGCCGGCGACCGTCTTCTGGCGGGCGAGCCGCTGGATCCACTGCCCGTAGAGCCAGATGCCGATCGCCGACGCGATGCCGATGCCGCCCATGATGTACCAGACCATGCCGATGCTCGAGCCGTGCTGGGCGTAGAGGCCGGCGGTGACCTCCCACTTGCCGGTGCCCGACACCTCCACCAGCTTGTGGAAGGCCTCACCTTGCGGGAGCGCGTCGATCGCCGACTGCTCCCAGCCCTTCGCGAGCAGCTCCTGACGCGAGAAGACCTCCTTGCTCGCCATGCGCTCGTAGAGCATCGGGCCGATCTTGCCCTCGAGCGTCCAGCCGATCGCGAGCGGGATCTGTGAGAAGCCGAGGTACATCGCCTTCTTGTCCGACGGCGCGAAGTTGCCGATGAACTCGCTGAACTTCGGGCTCGAGAGCATCTCGCCCACGCTGAAGATGCAGATGGCGAAGACGCTGAGCCAGCCCGCGGTGCTGTAACCGGACACGAAGAGCGCGACCGTGGCCATGAGCGTGCCGACGACCATGCTCGTCGTCGCGCGCATGCGCCCGCTCAGCGCGCCGAAGAGGAAGCACGTGAGCATGATGAGACCCGCGTTGAGGTTCAAGAGACCTTCGGGCTGGATCTCGGTGCCGTCGGCGTTCATCACGATGAAGAACTTCACGAAGGCGCTCTCGGTGCCGCCCGTGCCGAAGAGCGAGCTCACGATGCCGCGGGTGTCGACCCAGTCCTCGAGGTGCGCGGGCAGCACGTCGAAGAGCGCGTTGAACATGAACCAGAAGCCCGAGAAGATGAGCAGGTAGCTCCAGACGTGGGGCTTCGCGAGCTCCTTGAGCGACTCGGCAGCGAGGCTCTGTTTCTGCCCCGACTTGTTGCGCGCGATGCGCTCCTCCTTGCCGACCTCCTTGTAGGTGAGCAAGAGGAGGAAGTTCAGGCAGATGATCGCCGCGCAGGCATAGAACACGTTGCTCCAGGCCATCTTGCGCATGAGGCCGGCGATCAGCGGGCCGATGAAGCCGCCGATGTTGACCGTCTGGTAGAAGATCGCCCAAGCGACCGAGCTGTTCTCGCGCTTGGTCGACTTGACGAGCGTGCCCTGGATGCCGGGCTTGAAGATCGCCGTGCCCAGCGCCAGCAACATCGAGCCCGCGAAGAAGCCCCAGTAGTGGGGGAAGAACGCCATCACGAGGTAGCCACAGATCTTCACCACGGTGCTCGCGGCGATCGTCTCCTTGTAGCCGTAGCGATCGCTGAGGCCGCCCGTGAACACGGGCACGACCGACTGCACGAGCGCCCAGGCCATGAGGATCGTGCCGAAGGAGTCCATCGTGATGCCGAGGCCACCCTTCGACACCGGATCCTTCGCGTAGAGCGTCGCGACCGCCTTCACGCCGTAGTAGGCGAGGCGCTCGACCATCTCCATCGCGCCGACGACCCAGAAGACGTAGCCGAGGCTGCCGATCGCGGCGACGAGCCCAAGCTGCTTCACGTCGGCGAGCGACTCGCTCTCGGTCGACTCGCTGTTCGACGACGCGCCCTTCGGCGCCTCGGCGTCGCGCTCGTTCGTGGGAGCGCTCTGCTCGGGCTCCGCTTCATCCGGCTTGCTCATGATCCTCCTCGCGCGGCGCCCCGGAGGGCGCGCGGGCGGCGCACCCTACACGCGCAAAGGCCCGCCGCAAACGCAGGAGCGCCCGGCGGCCGTGGGCCTACCGGGCGCTCGCGACGAGCTCGAGGGCCGCGCTCGCGGCCGCGGACTCAGGGCGTGGGCGTGACCGTGAGGCCGAAGTCGCCCGTCGCGCCCTGATAGCCGTCGACCCAGATGTAGCGCACGTTGTTCTGCACGAAGTCGAGGTTGAGCGCGTCGCCGCCGTTGGGGCTGTCTTCGTCGTCGCAGCCAGCCTGGGTGTTGGAGCAGAAGCCCTGCTCGGTGGTGCCGAGGCGCGCGTGCAGGACGGAGTCGTAGTTGGTGAGCGCAGGGTCGAGCTCGAGCGCCATGCTCGTCGTGCCGGCGTCGCGTCGCACCAGGCGATAGACGACGTCGCCCGCGCTACCGCCGCCGCAGGCTCCCTGCGCGTCGTTGACCTTGCCCGTGGTCGTGCCGAGCGCGACGGTGGTGCCACCGGGCCAGATCGGCAGCGGGACGGGATCGATCGGCGGGGTGTTGTCGCACTGGCCCTCGCCGGTCGACAGATCGAGCAGGAGCCGGAACGCGCCCTGCGCACCACCCGCAGCGCCGTCGACCACCACGTAGTAGGTCTGGCCCTGCTGCACGGGCACCGAGACGACCTCGCCACCACCGGTCGCGACGGGCAGCGGGGAGCCGGCGTTCGTGTGGTTGGCGCAGAGCAGCGTCGAGGCGTCGCTGTTGCAGCTCGAGCGCACGTAGAGCACCGAGTCGAAGGCCGTCTGGTCGCGCTCGAGCCACGCGGTGAGGAAGCCCGTGCTCGCCGCCGTCACCGCGTAGACCTTCGACGGACCGGGGGCCGAGCTGCAGGGCGCCTTCGTGGAGTTGAAGTTCGTCTCGCCTCCCACGGTCGTGCCGTCGATCGTCGTCGGCTGCCCCAGCGAGAGCGCGACCGGCGTGGCCACCGCGCAGGTCGTGGGCTCGTTCGTACAGGTGGAGGAGCAACCATCGCCGTTCTGCGTATTGCCGTCGTCGCACTGCTCGCCGGGCTCGGCTTCGCCGTTGCCGCAGGTGGGCTTGCAGCCCGAGTAGTCGAGCGTGCAGATGCTGGTGCACACGGGCGCGCCGGGCGTGTCGTCCTTGAAGCCGACGTCGGTGCAGTCGGCGCCGTCGAGGTCCGCGCCGTCGCACTGCTCGCCCGGGTCTTGCACGCCGTCGCCGCAGCCCGGGCTTGCGCCGCCCATGCCGCTCGTCGTCGAGCTCGTCGTGCTCGTGGTGCCACTCGTGCTCGAGCTCGTCGTGCCGCTCGAGGTCGAGGGCCCGGCGCCGCCCGTGTTGGCTCCGCCCTGACCACCGCTCTCGGAGAAGAGGTCGTCGATGTCGTCGGGGGCGCAAGCGCCGAGCGAGACGAGCGACGAAGCACCGAGCAGACCGAAGGAGAAGAGGGCGAGAGAGCGGCGGAAGCTGGACATCGGAGCGATCGTGTCCCCTTGCCGGATGGACCGCAAGGGCGTCGATGGGGCGCGGGCCCACCCAGCTCGATCGCGTCGGCTCACCTCTGCGCGTGCGCGCAGCCCTCCCAGCGCGAGAGAGCTGCGCTCGACGGCCTCACTTCCTGATGGGCGCCTGCGGCATGCGCTTCTGCACCTGGACCTCCTCGTGCATCGAGCCTCGGGGCTGGGGCTTCGGCGCGGAGCGACGCAGGTAGTCCTTGGTGACGGGTGCGGCCTTCGGCTTCGCGCCTGGTGAGGCGGCGGGCAGCTCGACGCTGAGCTCGGAGGCGTAGCCGGCGTCGGCCTTCTTCTTGGCGCCGACCTGCCCGTGGCGCGCCTTCTGCTCCGAGACCGTCTCGCTCTCCATGCGCGCGACGAAGCCGCTCACGTCGGCGGCCTTCGCGGGGGTCGTCTTGCTCGCCTTGCCGCTGGCCTTCGCCTCCGCTTCGGCGGTGATGGCCTCGAAGGCGGCCGACTCGAGCAGGGTGTCGCGGTAGAGCTCGAAGAGCTTGGGCCCTGCGAACCAGCGCACACCGAGCACCTCGCCCTCGACCGCGTAGGCCACGCCGACCACGTGCGAGGCGTGCTTCACCGAGCCGAGCGCGCGCGCGGCGGAGCCCGCGAGCTGGGCCCGCTTCTGCGCGAGCGCCGGATCGTCGGCCGAGGCCATCAGCGTGCTGGAGGGCGCGTCCTTCGCGTGCGCGGCGTTCACCTTGCCGACCTCGGCCCAGACCTGCGACTGGTTGCCCTCGTAGGCGCCGGCCTCGCGCAGCTTGGAGAGCGCGAGCGTCTTGTGCGCCACGAAGCGGCCGCCGGTGGACTTGCCGTCGCGCGTGCCGTTCCAGCGGCCCTGCTCCACGCAGAAGGCTGCGACGTCGACGGTCTTGCCGGCCTCGACCACGAAGTCCTCGGCGATCTGTCGGTCTTGTTTGCCGCCCTTCACGACGGTGCCGGCGAGCACGAGGATCGAGCGCTTGCCCTTGTTCTGGACGACGAGCGTGTTCACCTGCGCTGCCCCGAGCGGGTCGCCCGCGTGGGCCTGCGCTCCGTCCGACCCGAGCTCGCGCACCTCGGCTTCGTTGGCGGAGATCGCGCGCTCGAGCGTCGTGAACTCGCCGAGGTCGACGGGCGACTTCGCATACACGGGGAAGACGCTCAGGTTGCCGAGCGCGATCGCGTCGCCGAGCAGGTGGTCGGCGCCGAGCGGCGTGCCGCTGAGCGCGTCCTGCGTCGCGGCGCTGGGCTGCGTCACGTCGGCGTGGAGAGCGCGCGCGTGCAGCAGCACGAGCACCGAGATCGTCGAGAAGACGAAGACAGCCACGAGCGCTCGCCCCATGGAGACGAGCTTCGAACGACGAACCATGACGGACCTCCTCGGTGCCTCGCGCCTACACGGCGGGGGCTCGAACCGACCATCGCGCCAGCCTGTCGAACTGTGACAACGCGCTCGCCTCGAGCTTGGGTCGCGGAGTCTCGGCCGGGGACATGGATCGTCGATTGACCACCGTGCTCACCCACGAAGGCGCCGGATGTCGATGGATCCAGAGCGGGTGATCCGCCGGTTCACCACCGACGCGCGAGGAGCTCGTCGAAGCTCCACCGAAGCGCGGATTCGCGGGCGGAAATCGGGGTTCCAGCGCGCCTCGCGGCTCGATCTGCTCGAGGCACGGAGCTTGCTGTGCCGGAGTTTCGATGCGCTCCGACTGCACTCTTCCGAGGTCGACGTCGAAGGGACTGCTCGTGCTCGCGCTGGGCGCCACGCTCGCCGGCTGCGCGCCCGAGCTGCCCGAACCCGGGGTCGACGCACGCGAGCCGGTCGGCTCGGGCGAGGAGGCCGTGGGCAACGGCAGCGTGGATCACGCCGCGAAGTACGCGTGCTCCACCGCCACGGTGAAGGGCCTCAGTCTGCAGATCATCGCCGAGTCGAGCTGCATCGACCCGGACGCCTTCACCGCGGTGCCGAGCCGCCCGAACCTGCGCGTCGAGGGCGACCACGTCTTCCTCTATCTGGAGAAGCCCGCGCGCGACCGCCTCGTCGCGGCGCTCGACGCGAACCCCCAGAAGACGATGACGGTCAACTCGGCGCTGCGCACCGTCGCGCAGCAGTACCTGCTCAAGCGCTGGGACATCGCCGGTCGCTGCGGCATCAGCGTCGCGGCCTCGCCCGGCCTGAGCAACCACCAGACGGGTCTGGCGCTCGACATCGAGGAGTACTCGGGCTGGAAGGGCTCGCTCTCGGCGCGCGGCTTCGCCTGGTTCGGCAGCTCAGATCGTTGGCACTTCGACTATGTGGGGCAGGGCGCGATCGACCACCGCGGGCTCGACGTGCTCGCCTTCCAGCGCCTGTGGAACCGCAACCACCCGAACGACCGCATCGCGGAGGACGGCGACTACGGCCCCGGCACCGAGAGCCGGCTGAAGAAGTCGCCCGCCAAGGGCTTCCCGATCGGCGCGAGCTGCGCGGCGCCGACCGACGCCTCGCCCTCTTGCGACGCGGTCTTCGTCGACATCTGCGCGACGCCTCACCGCGCCGACATCGAGTGGCTCGCCGCCGAGGGCATCACCCAGGGCTGCAACCCCGCGGCGAGGCTCTACTGCCCGGACCGCAAGCTCACCCGCGGCGAGCTCGCGAGCCTGCTCACGAAGGGCCTCGGCCTCTCCGCCGGACCCGACGCCTTCAGCGACGACGACGGCCACCCGCACGAGGCGGCGATCAACGCCATCGCGGCCGCGGGCATCTCCTCGGGCTGTGGCGCGGGCCGCTTCTGCCCGGACCGCGTGGTCGTACGCGCCGAGCTCGCGGCGATGTTCACCGTGGCCTTCCAGCTCCCGCCCGGGCCCGACGCCTTCGACGACGACGACGGCTCGCTGCACGAGGCGGCCATCAACGCCGTGGCGGCGGCGGGGATCAGCTCCGGCTGCGCGCCCAAGCAGTTCTGCCCGAACGTCGCCGTCGAGCGCGACCAGGTCGCGTCGATGCTACGCCGCGCGCTCGAGTGAGCGCGCGCTGCGCTACTGACCGACCTTGGTGAGCTCGTCGATCGAGAACATGCCGCCGTCGATCGGCGAGTAGTCGGCGCCTCGACCGTAGAGGTCGACGCTCGCGTAGCCGGCGGCGCGGTAGTGCGTGAAGTTCTGCGAGAAGCTGTCGTCGAGATCCATCTGCACCTGCACGCGCACGTCGAGGCTGGGGCTCCGCACGAGCGCGAGCAGCGCGTAGGCCGTGACCTCCTCCGGGTACTCGCCGCTCGACTTGGAGAGCTCGACGAGCTCGTCGAAGAGCTTGGTCGCGATCTGGGCGCGGCGACCGGGCAGCGAACGCAGCGCGGCGGCGGCGTAGTCGGGCTGGCCGTTCTTCAGCGGGAGCTCGACGGCCACCGCGCGCGGGCCGAGCTGACCGAGCTCCGGGTGCTCGTCGAGCGAGGCCTTCTCGAGCTTGCGCACGATCGCGTACTCCTCGGCGCGCTTCGCGAAGGCGCCCTCGAGCTTCGAGCGCAGGCCCTGGGCGTCGCGCTCGATGGTGCTGGCGCGCGAGGCCGTCTTCGTCGCGTCTTCGTGGCGGCGGATGCCCGCGGCGACCAGGTGCGCGACCGCCTCGTCGGCGAGCTCGGCCGCGGGCGCCTCGAAGAGACCCGAGAGCGCCGTGTCGTCGACGCGGTAGTCGAGCACGACCGAGGTCGGCGGGCCGACGAGCTGCGCCGCCGGCTCGAAGGTGGCCTGCGCGGTGAGGCGGAGCTGGCCGACCTGGCGGACGAGATCGCGCAGCGCGGGGTCGAGGTGGTCGAGCTCGGCCGCGAGCGCGCCGAGGCCCTGATCGCGTAGCTGTACGACCTTGGCGTCGGAGAGCAGCGCCGTGCCGCAGCTCGTCGACGACTGGTTCGCGCACTTGCTCTGCACGTAGCGCTCGAGCTCGTTGCCCGACGCCTCGATCGCGGCGAGCGCCTCGGGGCCGGCGATCTTGGCGATCACGCCGTCGAGGTGATCGAGCAGCTTGTCGCGCTCCATGTACTCGTCGCCCTCGACGATCTGCACGAAGAGGTTGGCCTCGCCCTCCGCCTCGCCCGGGCGCTCCGGATCGAAGAGCAGGCCGCTCAGACCGACGCGCGTGTAGCCGTGCGAGGAGAAGAACCAGCCCGACTCGCGGTGGAGCGAGTCGAAGAGGATCGTCTGCGCTCCGCCGGGCGTCTCGACGACGATCGAGCCCTCGGCCGCGGCCTCCTTGCGGAAGAAGCTCATGCCGAAGAGATCGATGCCCGCGTAGGAGGTGGAGGCCACACCGGAGCGCGAGAGCTCGAACTCGAGCTCGACGCCGGGCTCTGCGCGGTTGTCGAGCGCCTGCGCGAGACGCAGGTCGGCGCGCAGCGCCTGGGCGATCGCCTGCTCGACGGCCGAGCCGGGCGTGGCCTTCGACAGATCGAAGCGCACGCGCGCGACGCTGAGACGGCTCGTGCGCTTCGTCGCCTCGAGCGAGGCGTCGACGAGGCTGAGCTTCTGGTTGAGCTGCTTGGCGAAGGCGTTGTCGGCGAGCTTGCCGAGGTCGACCACCTTGCCGGCGAGCGTGACGCTCTTCTCCACGAGGCCCACGACGCCCCAGCCGTCGCTGACGGCTACCTTCGCCTCGCGCACGCTCGCCTTGTCGACGCCGACGTCGACGAGCAGTGTGTCGCCCTCGAGGCGCACGACCTGCATGTCGAGCGAGCCCTCGAGGCGGGTGCGCAGCCCGGCCGAGAAGACGATGCGGTAGCTCAGGGTGCCCGGGTCGGCCGCGAGGATCGGCACGCCGACGCCGAGGTTGAGCCCGAGCACACCCTGGCCGCGCAGCGCGGTCGTCTCGCCGGGCTTGAGCGCGCGCAGATCGTCGACGCTGCGCGGGAGCACGAAGCCACGCGCTTCGCGCACGGCAGCGAGCGGCGCCTGCACGAGCGCGGTGCCCTCGCGGCGGTGCGCACGCACGACGCGCGCCTCGAGCTGGGCGCCGGCGTCGAAGCCGAGGCGCACCGAAGCGGAGCCGAAGCCACCTGCCGAGAAGCCGAGATCGTGGATGCCGGCGCCCACGCGGAACGACGACTCGGCGTAGACGTCGTCGCTCGTCGAGCGGAGGTGATCGCGGCGCAGCTCGTTGACGCGCGTGCTCAGCTCACGCTCGCCGAAGCGCGCCGCGAGGCCGGTGACGAGCGTGTCGAGGTTCTGGAGGGTGAGATCGCCCTGGGCGTCCTCGGCGAGCGCGTAGAGCTCGGTGGTGCCGAGCGCGATCGAGCCGTAGTCGCCGAGCGAGAGCGCGTCGTTGAGCTGTTCGGTCGCGAAGCCAGCCGACTGCGACATGAGATCGCCGAGGTCGAGCTTCTTGCCGTCCTCGTAGAGGTCGCGCAGCGAGCTGAAGTCGTTGTCGTCGGTGTCGACCGAGTCGGAGGGGGCGCAGGCCGCGACGAGCACGAGGGCGGCGAGACCAAGGACGCTTCGCTTCATGGGATCTGCCACGCTAGGCCGCGGCGAAGCGCGGGTCAAAGCGTGCGACGAGGCATGCGCTGACGCAGCGCGGCAGGGCGCCGCGCACTCCGACGACGCCCTGCGCGAGCGATCAGCCGCCCGCGATGCCCGACACCGTCTCCCAGATGGCGAGCGCGACGCCCACGAGCGACTCGCCCGCGATGAGCCCCGCGGCGACGACGATCATGAGGCGCTTGGCCCAGGCGGGGTTCAGCTTGGTGATCACCGCGGCGATCACGGCACCGAAGAACATCGAGAGCGCGTTCCACGCGGGCACGACCATCGCGAGGCCGATGCTGCCGGGGCTCGGGACCCACTGCACGGCCTTCGGCGGGAGGACCTTCTCGAGCACGGCGAGCACGATGCCGAGCACGGCGGCGACGGCCATCGCTTCCACCGCCATGGGCGGCATGGCGGAGAAGCCCTCGCGGAAGACCTCGGCGACGGCCTTCCATGCGGCCACGGCGGGTGCGGGCCACTCGTTGGTGAGCAGCATGCCCTTCGGATCGGGCACGAGCACGAGGTAGCCGGCCGAGCCGCAGATCGCGCCCGCGAGCACGCCCGCCGTCTGGCTGATCGCCTGCCTGCGCGGGGAGGCTCCGATGAGCGAGCCGCACTTCATGTCGTGCAAGAGGTCGCCGACCTGGCTGGCCGCGCCGCCGGTGACGTTCGCAGCCATGAGGTTGCCGGCGACGTCGCCCGGAGAGAGCGCGCCGAAGAGCAACTGCGTGACCTTGCCCATCGGGCCGACGGGCGTGATGCCCGTCTCGCCGGAGACGCGGCCGGCGACGACGGCGAGCACGAAGGTGAAGAGCACGCTGCCGACCGCGAGCCAGAGCGGGATGCCGAAGAACGCCACCTGCGGCACCGTCGCGAGGATGACGACGATCGCGATGCCGGCGAGGAAGACCTTGCGCGGGACCTCGTCGACCTTCTCCTCGACGACGCCCTCGGCGGGTGTGCCGCCGGTGAGCGCGCGCACGATGCTCTTGTAGCCGAAGGCGAAGCTCGTGAGCGACGAGGCGACCATCATCGCGACGCCGGGCCAGAGCATCCACTTGTTGACGGCGCCGAACCACGCGGCGCTCGGGTCGAGCTTGCCGGGCTGCGCCCAGCCCGCGTCGAGCGCGATCGGCGCGAGGATGGCCCAGGATCCGATCGCGCCCACGGCGAGCGAGACGCCCGCGCGCAGGCCGATGATGCCGCCGATGCCGAGCATGAGCACCGAGGGGTCGAGCGAGAGGCCGAGGTTCGCGAAGCTGTAGCTCGAGGTGCCGGCGGCGGCGGTCTTCGCGCCGATCGCGCCGGGCAGGCCCCAGGGGTGCAGCTTCGCGAAGTGCGCGGTGAGCTTCACCAGGGCGCCTGCGAGCGCGCCGAGCGCCAGCGCGCGCACGCGGTCCATGGCCTCCTTGCCGTGGGCGTAGATCTGCTTGATGGTCTCGGCCGAAGCGACGCCGCCCGGGAAGGGCAGCTTGTCGACGACGATCATCTGTTTGCGCAGGCCGATCGCCACGACCACGCCCACGAGGCTGACCGCCGCGGTCCACACGACGAGCTCGAAGTAGCTGAGCGTCTTGCCGGTGAGGATCGTGTACGCCGGGATCGGCGCCACCAGTCCGGCGGAGCTGATCGACGCGGCTGCGGAGGCGCCGGTCTGGTTGATGTTGTTCTCGAGCATGCCGAAGGGCCGCTTCGAGGTGAGCCTGAAGAACGCGAAGGCGAGGAGCATCGCGGTGATGCTCATGTTGAAGCCCCAGCCGATCTTGAGGCCCGCGTAGATGTTGCTCAGGGAGAGCACGCCGCCGATGAGGCAGCCCGCGACGACGGCGCGCACGGTGAGCTCGACCTCGGAGCGAGGCGCACCAGCGGAGCCGGGCTGCTCGGGGGGCGCTTCTTCGACCTCGGCTCCTTCGTTCGTCGCCCCACGGTCGCCCTCGTGGGCCTCGGGGTCGCTCTGGTGGGCCTCTCGTCCGCTCGGGTCGGTCGTGCGCGCGCTCATGCCGGGCGAAAGTACATCACGTCGCGGTACGCGCGGCCGAGTCCGTGGGGTACCCTCGTCCGATTAGGCCCCGAGACATGTCCTCAGCCACGAGCCCGCCGACCACCTTGCACCTCGCCGCCGGCCGAAGCCGACCGCAGCGCGCATGGTGGAGCGCGCTCGCCGTCTCCTCGCTCGCCTCCGTGTCGTGCCGCTCGGTCGCTCCCGATCCCTCGCCCGATGGAGCGGCCGCGACCACCACCGTGACCGCTGCCCCCTCCACGAGCGCCATGCCCAACCAGCCCGAAGCGACCGCCGCCGCCACGACGAGCCCTTCGACCGACGCCGAGCACGAGCTCCGCGCCCGCGCCTTCGCCGAGGAGCTGAGGCGCGCTGACTACGCCGCCGCGGTGGCGCGCTTCGACGCGACGATGTCGGCCGCTCTGCCGAGCGCCGCGCTCGAACAGACCTGGAAGAGCCTCCAGCAGGGTGTCGGCGCCTTCAAGGCGCTGGGGAGCGCGCGCACCGAGAAGGAGGGCGCCTACCAGGTCGTGCGCCTGCGCTGCGAGTTCGAGCGAGCCACGCTCGAGATGAAGCTCGCCTTCGACGCACAGCACCGCATCGCGGGGCTCTTCTTCACGCCGCCCACGGCCGAGTACTCGCTGCCGAGCTACGCGAAGCCAGAGCGCGTCGAAGAGCGCGAGCTCACGGTCGGCGAAGGCGAGTGGGCCCTGCCCGCGACGCTCACGCTGCCTCGCGGCGTGGCGAAGGCGCCCGCGGTGGTGCTCGTACACGGCTCCGGACCCAACGACCGCGACGAGAGCGTCGGCGCCAACAAACCCTTCCGCGACCTCGCGCTCGGTCTGGGTGCGCGCGGCATCGCGACGCTGCGCTACGAGAAGCGCACCAAGGTGCACGGCCCCAAGCTCGCCGCGGATCTCTCGCTCACGGTGAACGAAGAGACGGTCCACGACGCCGTGCTCGCGGTGGCGAAGCTGCGTTCGATGCCGGAGATCGACCCGTCGCGCGTCTTCATCGCCGGGCACAGCCTCGGCGGCATGCTCGCGCCGCGCATCGCCGAGCGCGCACCCGAGCTGCGCGGCCTCGTGGTGCTCGCGGGCAACACACGCGCCGTCTACGACATGGTGCCGGAGCAGATCGCGTACATCGCCTCGCTCGATGGTCGCACCTCGGACGAAGAGAGCGCCCAGCTCGCCGAGGTGAAGCGCGTCGCGGAGCGCATCCGCGCCCTCGAGGCGGGCGCCGCGCCGAACCCCGGCGAGCGGCTGCTCGGCGCCGGCGCCGCCTACTGGAAGGACCTCGCGGGCTACGATCCACCGGCGCGCGCGCGCTCGGCAAGCCGATCTTCGTCGCCCAGGGCGGGCGCGACTACCAGGTCACGAAGGTGGACTTCGAGGCCTGGAAGAAGGCGCTCGACGGGCGCCCGGGCGCGAAGCTCGTGCTCTATCCCGAGCTCAATCACCTGCTCGGCGCGGGTACGGGCCCCAGTCATCCTCAAGAGTACGAGCAGCGCGCCGAGGTCGACGCCAAGCTGCTCGGCGATCTCGCTGCGTTCATCGACGGTCTGAAGTGAGCACACGCAGCCCGAGAGACGAAGCCACCCGCGCCCCGAGCCACCGGCCCGAGCCCGGGCTCGAGGCCGTCGACGACGAGCCCGAGGCCTTCCCGGAGAACCCGGCCGAGGTCGCCTCCTGGGCGGCGCGCAACGGCGTGCGCGACGTGCTCGGCGCGAGCGCGTGGACCTTGCCGCGCGCGGCGCTCTCCGCGGCGCTCGCCTCACGACACTCGATCGGCAGCCTCTACGCTTCGCTGGCCGTCGCGCAGAGGTCCCAGGCGCCCACGCTCGCCGAGCTCACGCGCCTCTGCGAGGAGGCGAAGAAGAAGCTCGTCGAGGCAGCGCGCCCGCGGGTGCGCGCCCTGAGGGCGCGGCGCGCCTTCGTCGCGAGGCGCGAGCCGCCGAAGGAGGCTGCGCTCAAGAACCTGCTCGCCAAGCTCGAGCAGGCCGTCGCCGCTTGCCCACCGGCCTTCGACGAGCAGCACGTCTATCCGGTCGTCAGCGTGCGCTTCGACGAGCCGCCCCTCTTGCGCATCGCGAAGTCGAGCGAGGAGTGGATCGAGCTCGATCTGCGCGCCACGCAGCTGGTGCCGGTGGCCTCCGCCGGCATCGCGCTGTGGCGCGTCGAGACACAGCTGCGCCCCTGGCTGCTCGCGGCGGTCGACGCGCTCTGCGATCCCGAGTCGCCCGTGCGCTCTGCGATCCTCGCCTACGTCGAGGCGCCTCCGTGGCAGCACGCGCTCTGGGTCTACCGACGCTCGCTGCCGAGCCGCGCCGCCGCCGAGCGCTCCGAGCACGAGCGGCTCGCCTTCAGGGCCCGTACGCAGGGGGACGAGGTCGAGCTCGAGGCGATCGTCCAGACGGCGGGCAAGCGCGGCTACACCGCGGGACGCAGGATCGATCCGCTCGAGGCCGAGCGGCTCGTGCGCACCCCGCTCGAGCTCGATCTGGTGCGCCGCCTCGAGCAGCAGGACGCCGGCAAACGCGAGCTCTTCGAGCTGCTCGAGCTCGTCGCCCGGCACCCTCGCGTGCACTGGATGGGCCCGGCGAAGAGCCGCGAGCAACGCCCGGTGAGGTTTCTGCGCGCGCGCCTCGGGCTGCGTCTCGAGCCGGAGGAGGGGGGCGAAGGCATCGAGGTGCGCTTCGAGCTCGACCGCAAGCCCATCGGCGCGGAGCTGCTCGCCGCACGCGCGGGCGACGAGGGCCACCTCGTCATGGCCGACGAGGCCGCAGGCACGGTGACGCTCGCCAAGCTCGATCCTGGCGCCGAGGCGCTCGTGCGCGCGCTCGCCGCCTACCCCTCGGTGTTCCCCGTCGAGGCGGCGAACGAGCTCTTGAGCTCGCTCATCGACAGTGCGCCCCACACCGAGATCCTCGCCGCGCCGGAGCTCTCGATCGAAGACGTGAGCACCGACGAGCGCCTCGTCACGCGCGTGGAGATGCTCGCCGACGGGCGCATGACGCTCACGGTGCTCGCGCGCCCGCTCGAGCACGGCCCGAGCTTCCCGCCCGGTGAGGGGCCCGAGCTGGTGCTCGCGCTCTCGAGCGGCAGGCGCCTCAGGGCGCAGCGCGATCTCGGCAAGGAGCTCCACGCGGCGCGCGAGCTGATGAGCCGGCTCGATCCGGCGCGCGAGCACCGCCGCGCGCACGACACCGGCGCCTTCGAGCTCTACGTCGAAGATCCCGACGAGGCCGTCGAGGTCTTGCTGCGCCTCGCCGCCGAGGCCGCCGGCGTGCTCGTCGAGGGCACGCCCTCGGCGCGCGTCGCCGGCAAGGCCACGGTCGACCAGCTGCGCGTGCGGGTGAAGAAGGGCCGCGACTGGTTCACGGTCGATGGCGAGATCGAGGTCGACGGTCAGCACGTCGAGCTCGTCGCGCTGCTCGACGCGGCGCGCGCGGGCAGGCGCTTCGTTCGCCTCGAGGGCGGCGCGATCCTCGCGCTCGCCGACGAGCTCGTGGGCGCGCTCGACAGGGTCGAGGCCCAGCTCGGGCGCCAGGGCAAGGCGCTCTCCGCCGGCCTCTCCAGCGTCGACGCGCTCGCGGAGCTCGAGGCGCTCGGTGCACACGTCGACGCCGACCGCGCCTACCGCGGCGTGATCGCGAAGCTCGAGCGAGCACGCGGCTACGAGCCCGCGCTGCCCGAGGGCCTCGTGGCCACGCTGCGCCCCTACCAGCTCGAGGGCTTCCGCTGGTTGGCGCGGCTCGCGGAGATGGGCGCGGGCGGCTGCCTCGCCGACGAGATGGGCCTCGGCAAGACGGTCCAGACGATCGCGCTGCTCCTCCACCGCGCCACGCTCGGCCCGGCGCTCGTCGTCGCGCCGACGAGCGTCGTCGAGAACTGGCAGGCCGAGCTCGCGCGCTTCGCGCCTTCGCTGCGCGTCCACGTGCTGCGCGGCAAGGGCCGCGCCGAGCGCTGGCGCTCGCTCGGCCCGGGCGACGTCGCGGTCACGAGCTACGACATCCTCACCCGCGACGAAGAGGCCCTGTCGGCCTGTAGCTTCTCGACGCTCGTGCTCGACGAGGCCCACGCGGTGAAGAACGCCCTCGCCAAGCGCACGGTGCTCGTGCACAAGCTCGGCGCCGACTTCCGCCTCGCGCTCACCGGCACACCGCTCGAGAACCACCTCGGCGAGCTCTGGAGCCTCTACCGCGCGGTCTTCCCCGAGCTGCTCGGCGGCTGGGACTCGTTCCGCGACCGCTTCGCAGACCGCATCGAGCGCGACCGCGACGCGAGCGCCCGCCAGCGACTCGCGCGCCTGGTGCGGCCCTTCTTGCTCCGCCGCACCAAGGCCGAGGTGCTCGCGGAGCTGCCGCCGCGCATCGAGCTCATCCGCCGGGTCGAGCTCGGCATCGAGGAGCGGGGCCTCTACGAAGCGGCGCGGCTCAAGGCGCTCGCCGATCTGCAGGCCTCGAGCTCGCGCGACAAACGCTTCGAGGCCCTCGCCGGGCTGCTGCGCCTCAGGCAGCTCGCCTGTCACCCGAAGCTCGCCTTCCCGGAGTCGACGATCGGCTCCTCGAAGCTCGCGAGCCTGCTCGAGCTCTGCGCCGAGCTGCGCGAGGGTCGCCACCGGGCGCTGGTCTTCAGCCAGTTCACCAGCCACCTCGCGCTGGTGCGCCCCGAGCTCGAGCGGCACGGCTACCGCCTCGAGCAGCTCGATGGCTCGACGCCCGCAGAGAAGCGCGGCGAGCTCGTGGCGCGCTTCCAGCGCGGTGAGCTCGACCTCTTCCTCGTCTCGCTGAAGGCCGGCGGCACCGGCCTCAACCTGACCGCCGCCGACACGGTCATCCACCTCGATCCCTGGTGGAACCCCGCCGCCGAAGACCAAGCCTCGGACCGCGCGCACCGCATCGGCCAGACGAAGACCGTCACGGTGCTGCGCCTCATCGCGGGCGGCACGATCGAAGAGCGCGTGCTCGCGCTCCACGAGGAGAAGCGCGAGCTCGCGGCGAGCATCCTCGAGGGCTCCGAGGCCGCCGCGCGCCTCTCGGTCTCCGAGCTCGTCGATCTGTTGAAGGGCTCGGGCGAGAGCTGAGGACCTGCTCGCGGGTCAGGCGCGCGCTCAGTGCGCCGTGCTGCGCGCCATGCCGCCCGCCCGCGTCGCGCCGCTCGCCGCGTCCACCAGGAGGAAGCTCCCGGTGTCGCGCAGCTCGGCGTAGGCGTCGAGCGCGATGGGCTCGTAGACGCGGATCTTCACGCGCGCGAGCGTGTTCATGGCGACCGCACGCTCGCTCGGCACGAGCGCGCCGCTCGCCACGTCGAGCTCGCCCTCGATCGACTCGATCGAGGCGCGCACCTCGCGCGTGCCGTGCTTGAGCAGGAACACCTCGCGCGCGCGCGGCCCGGTGGGGTGCAGCCACGCGAGGTCGGCGACGAAGCTCTCGACGAGCTCGGGCACGGGCCCACCGAGAGGCACGAGCACGTCGCCGCGGCTCACCGAGAGATCGTCCGCGAGGTGGACGACGCAGGATCGACCCGCGCGCGCCTCCTCGAGCGGGCCGGAGAGCGTCTCGATCTCGGTGATCGTCGACTCGGTGCCGGCCGGGAGCACACGCACGCGTTGCCCGGTGCGCAGCGTGCCGCTCGAGACCCGCCCCGCGTAGCCGCGGTAGTCCGGCAGCGCCGGATCCTGCGGGCGGATCACCCACTGCACGAAGAAGCGCGTCGCCGCCGCGGCGCGCTCGGTCTCGCTCGGCAGGCCCTCGAGGTGCGCGAGCAGCGTCGGCCCGTCGTACCAGGGCATGTGCGCCGAGGGCTCGACGACGTTGTCGCCGAGCAGCGCCGAGATCGGGAAGAACGCGAGCTCCGGCGGCTGCCCGGGCACGGGCAGCTTCGCGAGGTAGCCGTGGATCTCGTCGCGGATCCTCGCGAACACCGCGTGCTCGTAGCCCACGAGATCCATCTTGTTCACGACGATCGCGAGCGCGCGCACGCCCACCAGACGCGCGACGAAGAGGTGTCGTTTCGTCTGCTCGATGAGCCCGGCGCGGGCGTCGACGAGCACGATCGCCACGTCGGCCTGCGAGGCCGCCGTGACCATGTTGCGGGTGTACTCCACGTGGCCCGGCGAGTCGGCGAGCACGAAGCGCCGGCGCGGCGTCGCGAAGTAGCGCCACGCCACGTCGATCGTGATGCCTTGCTCCCGCTCCGCGCGCAGCCCGTCGGTGAGCAGCGCGAGATCCGTGCGCGCGTAGCCTCGCCTCCGGCTCGCTTCCTCGACGTGCTCGAGCTGGTCGGCCATGAGCGCCTTGGCGTCGAAGAGCAGTCGGCCGAGCAGCGTGCTCTTGCCGTCGTCGACGCTGCCCGCCGTCGCGCAGCGGAGCGGGGCGTGCTCGATCGTGGGACGGGAGGTCGGGTGCGTGTCCATCAGAAGTACCCCTCGCGCTTGCGGTCTTCCATCGCGGCCTCGCTGAGCTTGTCGTCGGCGCGCGTCGCGCCTCGCTCGGTGATCGTCGCCACGCTCGTCTCCGCGACGATCTCGTCGATCGTGCCGGCGGTGGAGCGGATCGCGCCCGTGCAGGTCATGTCGCCGACCGTGCGGAAGCGCACCGTGGTGGAGAACGTCGTCTCGCGGGCGAGGCGCTCGACCGACGGCGAGGCCGCGAGCAGCATGCCGTCGCGCTCGAACACCTCGCGCTCGTGCGCGAAATAGATGCTCGGGACCTCGAGGCCCTTCTCGCGGATGTAGTCCCAGACGTCGAGCTCGGTCCAGTTGGAGAGCGGGAAGACGCGCAGGTGCTCGCCCTTCTTGATGCGCGTGTTGTAGAGGCTCCACAGCTCGGGGCGCTGGTTCTTCGGGTCCCACTGCCCGAGCTCGTCGCGCAGGCTCACGACGCGCTCCTTGGCGCGCGCGCGGTCTTCGTCGCGCCGCGCTCCCCCGAAGGCGGCGTCGAAGCCGTGCTCGGCGATCGCGTCGAGCAGGGTCACGCTCTGGATCCGGTTGCGCGAGGCGCGCGGCCCGCGCTCGTCTTCGGCGCGGCCGAGGCGGATCGTCTCCTCCACGCTCGCGACCAGGAGCGGCTCGCCGATCTCCCGGAGCCGCCGGTCGCGGAAGTCGATCACCTCGGGGAAGTTGTGCCCCGTGTCGACGTGCATCACCGCGAGCGGCAGCCTCCCGGGACGGAAGGCCTCGAGCGCGAGGTGCAAGAGCACGATGGAGTCCTTGCCCGCCGAGAAGAGCAAGACGGGGCGCTCCCTCGTGGAGACGACCTCGCGGAGGATGAAGATGGCCTCGCTCTCGAGCGCGGCGAGGTGAGCGTTGGTCGACATGATCTGATCCTACGGCGAAGTGTCTAGCATAGCGGATGCCGTGGTGCTATCCAAGACACGCTTCTGGCTCGCGCCTCGCCGGGCCCGAAGGTTCCCAACATTCCGGACCAGCACATGTCATCCACTGCAACGGACGCCACGGTCGATCCAGGGCAGCCGAGCGCGCGCGAGAGAGCCGAGCGCATCGCGGCGAGGCTCGAGGGCAAGAGCGCCTACGAGGCCCTGCGCATCGCGCTCTCCGAGCTCGGCGATGGGCTCCGCATCGCATCGAGCCTGGGCGTCGAGGACATGGTCGTGCTCGATCTCGCGGCGCGCGCAGCGGAGGAGCTCGGCGTCGCGCCCAGGGTCTTCTTGCTCGACACCGGCAGGCTCCACCAGGAGACCTACGAGCTCGCCGACCGGGCGCGCGATCGCTACGGCCTCGCGATCGAGATGTACGCACCCGACACGGTCGCCCTCGAGAGCCTGCTCAGGAAGAGCGGGCCGAACGGGTTCCTCCGCTCGATCGACGACCGCAAGGAGTGCTGCGCGGTGCGCAAGCTCGGCCCGCTCGCGCGTGCGCTCTCGGGCGCCTCGGGCTGGGTCACGGGGCTGCGCCGCGCGCAGTCGCAGGCCCGCGCCGAGGTGCGGGTCGCCGAGTGGGATCCGAGCCACGGTGGGCTCCTGAAGCTCGCGCCGCTCGCGGCGTGGAGCGACGACGAGCTCTGGTCCTTCGTGGAGGCCCGAGGCGTGCCGGTGCATCCGCTGCACGCGCGCGGCTACCCGTCGATCGGCTGCGCACCTTGCACGCGGGCGATCGAGCCGGGCGAGGACGCGCGCGCCGGGCGCTGGTGGTGGGAGTCCGACGAGCACAAGGAGTGCGGCCTGCACACGCGAGGCCGCCCGTGAGCCCGGCGAGCGGCGTGCGTTACCCGCTCTTCCTCGATCTGCGAGCTCGCAGGGTGCTCGTGGTCGGCGGTGGCCCGGTGGCGCTCGAGAAGGCCCGCGAGCTCGTCGCGCACGGCGCCGAGCTCCGCGTCGTCTCGCCCGAGCTCCGGCCCGAGCTCTCGACGCTCGCCGCCGAGGTCCACCTGCGCGCCTTCGAGCCGAGCGACGTCGACGACGCGTACTTCGTCGTCGCCGCCGCGCCGCCTCCGGTGAACCGCGAGGTCCGCCGCGCCGCCGAGGCGCGCGCGCGCTTCGTCGTCGCCGTCGACGACGTCGAGAGCTGTACGGCCTACGGCGCAGCGCGCCTCGTGCGCGGGGGCATCAGCGTCGCGATCTCCTCCGACGGGCGCGCGCCCGCGCTGGTCGCGCTCCTGCGACGCGCGATCGAGGCGGTGCTGCCGGAGGAGCTCGAGGCCTGGACGGCGATCGCCGAGGCCAAGCGCGGCGAGTGGAAGGACCAGGGCATCCCCTTCGTGGAGCGTCGCCCGCTCCTCCTGCGCGCTCTCGCCGAGCTCTACGACGCCCCCGGCAGCGAGGTGCGCTCGTGATGCGCACCGGAGTGCGATCGATCGCCCGCCGCCCGGGCAAGGTCTCGCTCGTGGGCGCGGGCCCCGGTGATCCCGACCTGCTCACGCTGCGCGCCTGCCGCGCGCTCGCCGAGGCCGACCTCGTGCTCTACGACGCCTTGGTCGACGCTCGCATGCTGGAGCACGCGCCTCGCGCCGCGAAGTTCTCGGTCGGCAAACGCGCCGGAGCCGCGAGCGTCGCGCAGGAGACGATCCACACGCTCATGATCCGCGCCGCGCGCGCGGGCAAACGCGTGGTGCGCCTCAAGGCGGGCGATCCCTTCGTGCTCGGCCGCGGAGGCGAAGAGGCGCTCGCGCTCGGCGAGGCGGGCATCGAGGTCGAGGTCGTGCCGGGCCTCTCGAGCTCGATCGTCGGACCGCAGGCCGTGGGCATCCCGGTGACGCACCGAGGCGTGTCCTCGGCCTTCGTGGTCGTCTCGGCGGTGCCCGAGGCGCGCTTCGTCACGCTGGTCTCGGCGCTCCCACCGGGCAGCGCCACCGTCGTCGTGCTCATGGGTCTAGGAGCGCGCGAGCTGGTCCAGGCGACGCTCGGCGGCGCAGGTTGGAGTCCGTCGACGCCGGCGGCCGTCGTGCTCGGCGCACACGGGCCGAGGCAATGGTCGCGCTCGACGACCCTCGAAGAGCTGGCTTCGCTGCCGATCCCCGACGAGCGCGCCGATCTGCCCGGCGTGCTGGTGATCGGCGAGGTGGTGAACCTGGGCGAGGCCATTCGCGCCGCCACGACCCGTGCGGCGACGCGCCCCGACGACACCGGCTCGCTGGGCCAATCCGAATCGCTTCGACAGGAGGAACGACGTGTCTCTGGATGACAAGACCCTGGGCCAGGCCCGCTTCGACTTCGCCGATCAGGCCGACGTCGATCTCTTCGTCAGCATGCTCGACAAGTTCGAGCGAGGCGACATCGGTCCGGACGAGTGGCGCTCCTTCCGCCTGCTCCACGGGGCCTACGGCCAACGCCAGACGGCCGACCTCTCCATGCTGCGCGTGAAGCTGCCGCAGGGCATCGTCACCTCAGCGCAGCTCGTCGCGCTCGCCGAGGTCGCCGAGAGGCACTCGCGCGGCTTCGGGCACCTGACGACGCGCCAGAACATGCAGCTGCACTTCGTCAAGCTGAGCGAGATGGAGCAGGCCATGCGCAGGCTCGCCGAGGTCGGCATCACCTGCCGTGAGGCCTGCGGCAATTCGGTGCGCAACGTGACCGCGAGCCCGACCTCGGGCCTCGCGGCCGACGAGATCTTCGACCCGGTCCCTTATGCCGAGGCCTTCACGCGACACTTCCTGCGTCACCCGCTCGCGAGCACGCTGCCGCGCAAGTTCAAGGTCGCCTTCGCGGGCGGCGGCGCCGATCACGCCTTCGCGCTGGTGAACGACCTCGGCTTCGTCGCGCGCACGCGCACCGTCGCCGACGAGGCCGCACCCGGTGGTCAGCGCAGCGAGCGCGGGTTCCGCCTCACGGTCGCCGGCGGCACGGCGATCCTGTGTCGAAGCGGCGAGCTGCTCTTCGACTTCCTGCCTGCGATGGAGATCCTCGGCGTCGCCGAGGCGGTGCTGCAGGTGTTCCACGATCACGGAGACCGCAAGCACCGGCACAAGAACCGCCTCAAGTTCCTCGTGAAGCAGCTCGGCTGGGCGCGCTTCCACGAGCTCGTGCACCTCGAGCTCGCCAAGATCCGCGAGCGTGGCATGCCTCCTCTGCCCTTCGACCCGGAGGCTCCGCCCGAGAGCGCCGCGCCACCGAGCGCGCGCAAGCCCGCCCCGAGCGCGGCCGAGCTGCGGCAGCTCGTCGGCGCCGACCCCACCGTCGGGCCCGGCATCCAGCCCCGCTTCCTCCCGGTCGCCGGCGACCCACGTGGCGAGCGTTTCCTCGCGAGCAACGTCGTGCCGCAGCGCCAGGCGGGCTACGCCACGGTCACGGTCGTGCTCCCGCTCGGCGACGTCTCGAGCGGGCGCATGCGCGCGCTCGCGCGCCTCGCAGAGAGCTATGGCGACGGCACGCTGCGGACGACGCACGGACAGAACCTCGTGCTCACCTGGGTGCCGGAGGGCGAGCTGCGCGAGCTCTACGCGGCGCTCGGCGTGATCGGCCTCGACGAACCCGACCCGGAGACGCTCGCCGACGTGTCGAGCTGCCCGGGCGCCGAGACCTGCAAGCTCGCCGTCACGCAGTCACGTGGCGCCGCAGACCTCTTGTCGAGCCGCTTCAGGCTCGACCGCGGGCTCGTCGATCGTGCGCGTGGCCTCGTGGTCAAGGTGAGCGGCTGCCCGAACGGCTGCGGCCTGCACCACGTGGCGGGCGTCGGCCTGCAAGGAGGCATGCGCAAGATCGACGGCCGACCGGTGCCGCAGTACTTCGTATACGCGGGCGGCGACCCGAGCGCGGAGCCTGCGCGCTTCGGACGGGTGATCGCGAAGGTCCCGGCGCGCCGTGTCGGCGAGATCTTCGAGCGTTTGATCGGGCTCTACGAAGCCAAGCGCGAGCCGGGCGAGTCGATCACGGCCTACCTCGGGCGCGCCCCGCTCGCCGAGCTCAAGGCCTCGCTCGCCGATCTCGAGCAGCTCGACGCGAGCTCGGCTTCGCCCGACGACTACATCGACCTCGGAGAGACCCAGGTCTACGCGCCGGAGACGAGCGAAGGCGAGTGCGCCGCTTGAGCTGCCGCGCCCCTATACTCGGGGCGTGCGTCGACCGCTTCAGGCGATGAGAGTCGGGCAGCGCAGGTCGAGCTCGGTGAGGAGCCCGGCGGCGCTGCTGCTCGCGCTCTCGGCCTGCCAAGGGGGCACGAGCGCTCCGGCCTCGCAATCGTCGGGCGCCACCGAGACGGCGCCCGCGGCTGCGTCGTCGCCGGGTGAGCAGGGCGCTTCGGCGCTCGCCCCGACGCACTCGGAGCCTCCGCCTCGAGGTGCCCGCTTCGCGCTGTTGCTGCACGGGCTCGGCGATCGCGGCTCGAGCTTCGCGCGGGCGCTCGACGGCGCCGGCATCGCGTCGCGCTTCGGTCTCGAGCTGAGCTCACCCGACGGCGCCGTGGATTCGCGCGGCCGGCGCCATTGGAACGCCGGCAGCGCGTGCTGCGACTTCGACGCATTGGGTACCGATCACGTCGCGGAGCTGCGGCGCGCGATGGCGGGCCGACCGACGGTCGTGTTGGGGTTCTCCAATGGCTCGTTCATGGCCCAGCGCCTCGCCTGCGCTGCGCCCGAGGTCGTCGGGGTCGTGAGCCTCGCAGGCGGCGACCCGCTCGACGCGAGCGCCTGCGCCGCGAGCTCGCCCGTCGCCATCGTGCACGTGCACGGCAGCGCCGACCGCGTCGTGCCCTACGAGGGTGGACACGTGCTCGGCGATCGTCGCCGCGCGGCGATCCCTCCGGCGAGAGAGACGATGCTGCGCTGGGGAGAGCGCAACGGCTGTGAGACCGCGGCGGGCCTCGCTCCGCAGCGTCGGCTCGATCTCTCCCCGGCGCTGCCGGGGGCCGAGACGCAGGTGTACGCGCTGCGTGGATGCCGAGCGACGGTCGAGCTCTGGGAGATCGAAGGTGGCGCTCACCTCGACCCTGCGAGCCCGAGCGTCGTGAGCGCGGCGCTCGCTTCGCTACGCTGAGCGAAGGCGACCGCGGCGCCTCACCCGGGTCGCCGAGAGACACGCGCCTCGAGGCCTCTGCGGCGGAGTGTCTGCATTTGCAGACCTAGCCGCGGATGGCGAAGCCACGTCAGGATCCGAAGCGCGTCGCCGTCCGAAGATCGGCGTCGAACACGGAACCGGTCGGGCTCTGGAGGGGAACATGGGATTGGCTGATCGAGACGTCCTGAGGTTCGAGTGGCCGGAGAGGCCGGGCGCCGGGCGCACCGCTGTGAGGGGCGCGCTCGCCGGGGGCGCGGGCGGGGTACGAGAGGCGCTCGCGGGCGCTCCGTGGCTCGAAGCGGCGCTGGACGTGGCGCTCGACGGCATCGCAGGCTCGGCCTACATCGTGGGGCCCCGCGGCAAGGTCGTGCACGCGAACAGCACCGGGCGTGCCCTGCTGCGCTTCGACCGAGCCTCCACCGAGGCGCGGATCGCAGCGAGCTCCAAGCGCTACCCGATCACGCTGCCCAGGCGCGCGGGCTACGAGATGGTCGTGCTCGAGCCCGAGCTCGGCGAGGCCTACGCACGCGCCGAGGCCGTCGGGGTCGAGGCGGGGCTCTCCGGTCGGGAGTGCGAGGTGCTCGGGCTGCTCGCGAATGGGCTCTCCAACAAGCAGATCGCCAGCGAGCTCGGCTGCGTCGAGAAGACCGTGGAGGGGCACGTCTCACGGATCCTCGCCAAGACCGGCTGCATGACGCGGGCCAGCCTGGTCGCCGGGTTCTGGACCCGAACGCTCGGATGGAGCTGAGCCGGTGTCTCCTGTAGAGGACACTCGAGAGCCCGGAATTCTCCTGTAGAGGACACTCCATGCCCAATTCGCCCAGTTTCTCGCTGGTCCAGAACTTGCGAGGAGAGGGGGGGGAATGGAGCGTCTCCCTCAACGGTCAGCGCGACGCTCGGGCGGCTCGGCGCGCACGCTCGAACGACTGATGCAGGCCGTTCGCCATGCTCGGGCCGGGCGCCTCGAGTCGCTCGAAGCGCAGCTGTCGGACCTGATCGGCTGCAGCGTCACCGTACAGCGCGAGGCGCCGCGGGAGCCTGAAGAGGAGGCGCCGCCGCCCGCGCTGGCGCCGCCACCGTCTTTGCGCTTCGACGCGGGCTTTCTCCAGCCTCGCATGGCCTCGGTGCTCGCGCTGATCGTCGACGGCCGGACCGACAAGGAGATCGCCGAGACGCTGGGCGTGAGCCACGCGACGGCTCGCACCTACGTGCGCCGCCTCTGCCAGAGCCTGCACGTCTCGGGTCGCCGTGGCGTGTACCACTGGGCCCAGCAACGAGCCAGGTCAGGCAGCGACGAGCACCCCTGAGGATGCGCACGTCGAATGGTTCGTGAGGCGCGTTCGCGACCCGCGGAGGCGGCGACGGCTTGTGGTAGGGTCACGAGAGGAATGCCCGCTGCGCCAGCGGGCGGTTCGGAGACGAGAAGCATGGACGTTGCGCCGGGGAGGAGCTTCCTGGAGGGGCTGCTCGACCTCCACGAACACGACGACCCGGCCTCCTTGGTGCCGGCCGCGCTGGAGCTGTTGCGGAGCGAGGCGGGGGCGGCGCGTGGCTACGTCGAGCTCGAAGACCTGAGCTCGAGGAGCTCGTCGAGCTGGCAGGCCAGCAACTGCCCCACGGATCACGAGGCCGTCGTGCGCGGCAGGATCTCACGAGGCGTCGTGGCCGAAGCCCTGGCGAGTGGTCGCGCCGTGCTGACCACCTCGGCCATCGACGACGCGCGCTTCGCGTCGCGCGCCAGCGTGAAGGCCCACAAGCTCGAGGCGATCCTCTGCGCCCCCGTGATCGGGGAGCGGGTGCGAGGCGTCGTCTACGTCGAGGGTCGCGTCGTGCCTGGTCCCTTCTCGCCGAGCGACGAGCGCGCCGCACAGCGTCTCGCCCGCGTGCTCGCCGCCCGAGGCGACGTGCTCTGCGAGCGTCGCCGGCACGAGACGGTGCGCCCAGCGCCGCTGCAGTCCTTCGCCGCCTACAGCCCCGCGATGAGCGCCGTGCTCGAGCGCGCCACCGCCTGCGCGAGCATGGACGTCGTGGTGCTGCTGTCGGGCCCTTCGGGCAGCGGCAAGACCCAGCTCGCCCGGGCGATCCACGCCTGCTCGCCGAGAGCCGCGAGCCCCTTCGTGGAGCTGTCTTGCGCCTCGGTCCCGGAGGGCATCTTCGAGAGTGAGCTCTTCGGCGCCGCGCGGGGCGCCCACTCGGCTGTGGCGCACGGCCCCGTCGAAGGAAAGATCGCGGCTGCGGAGAACGGCACGCTCTTCCTGGACGAGGTCGGTGAGCTGCCGCTCGGGGCTCAGGCGAAGCTCTTGCAGTTCCTTCAGTCGCGCACCTACCACCGGCTCGGCGAGGGACAGGCGCGCACCGCCAACGTGCGCATCATCGCTGCTTCGAACGTCGATCTGAGCGAGGCGGTCGAGCAGAGGCGCTTCCGTGAAGACCTCCTCCATCGACTGCGCGTGGTGGAGATCGCCCTGCCTCCGCTCCGAGATCGACCCGAGGATCTGGCACCGCTCGCGCGCATGCTCTGCCAGACGATCCGCAAGCGCCACGAGCTGGCGCGCTTGTCGCTGAGCCCCGCGGCGCTGGGCGCGATCGAGCTCGCGAGCTGGCCGGGGAACGTGCGAGAGCTCGAGAACACGCTCGAGCGCGGCGCCGTCAATGCGCGCCTCGCGGCGCGCTCGGAGATCCTGCCCGAGGACATGTTCGACTCCAAGGCGAACACGGCCGGAGCGCGCACGCTGGAGCGAGAGCTGCACGATTTCCGAGCTCAGGTCGTACGAGCCGCGCTCGAGCAATCGGATTGGAACGTACGCGACGCCGCCGAGCTCTTGGGCGTCGCGCGCTCGTACCTCTACAAGCTCATCGCCGCACACGGCTTGTCCCGCCCGGAATGAAGCCGCTCCTCATCGGCCGTTATCGCGTGGAGAGCGAGCTCGGCCAGGGCGCCAACGGGGTGGTGTTCGCGGTCAGGGGAGAAGGCGGCGAGCGCCTCGCGCTCAAGCGCCTGCACGCCGATCATGCGCGCCTCGCGGACATCAAGCGCGAGTTCCGTGTCGTCGCCGACCTCTACCATCGCAACCTCGTCCTCCCGCATGCGCTCGAGGCCGACGCCGAGGCGACGTACTTCACGATGGAGCTCGTGGACGGCGTCCCGTGGACGAGCTGGGTGCGCGAGGCCCCGGAGGAGCAGCGAGCCGAGCGACTGCGCGAGGCGCTCGTGCAGCTCTGCGCAGGCCTCTCGGCACTGCACGCGAACGGCCTCGTGCACCGCGACGTCAAGCCGTCGAACGTGCTCGTCGACTCGTCCGGCAGGGTCGCCATCCTGGACTTCGGGATGACCCTGCCCGCCGTCCAGGGAGGCATGGGCGGCTTCTCCGGCACACCCGCCTACGGCGCCCCGGAGGTGCTCTGGGGAGCACCTTCGACGCCCGCCTCCGATGCCTATTCGGTGGGTGTGTTGATTCACGAGGCGCTCACGGGCTCGCTCCCCTTCGACGCCGACCCGCAGCGCAGCGTCGCTCGCCGCCTCGAGGGCCGAGCGCCGAGGCTCGCCGAAGGACCGGAGGATCTCGAGCGGATCTGCATCGGATTGCTGCAGCCGGACCCGGCGCAGAGATGGGGTCTGCACGACGTGCTCGGCACGCTCCACGCGCGCACGAGCTCGCTCGCGCCCGTCGAGCGACCCACGCTGCTCGTCGGCAGAGAGCGGGAGCTGGCGGCGCTGCGCGAGGCGTGGCGCGCCGCGGTCGACGACGCACGCACGGTCGTGGTCGACGTCGTGGGCCGCTCGGGCATGGGCAAGACCGCCCTCTTGAGGGAGTTCCTCCGCGAGCGCACGCACGATGCCTGGGTGCTCGAGGGCAGGTCGTACGAGCGTGACGCGGTCCCCTACAAAGCGATCGACTCCGCGATCGACGAGCTCGAGCGAAGGCTGCGTCGACTCGAGCCGTCGGAGCTCGAGGCGCTCACCCCCGGTGACGCTGCGGCGCTGCTCACGACCTTCCCGCAGCTGGCCGACGCGCTCGGAGCGAGCGACGACGCCGGCCTCCGCCAGGCGCTCGAGCCCAGCGAGCAGCGGCGACGCTCCACGGCGGCGCTGTTGGAGCTGTTCGCGCGGGTCGGTGCGAGGCATGGGCTCGTGCTCGCGCTCGACGACGTGCAATGGGGAGATCTCGACTCGGCCCGCCTCCTGGTGGAGCTCGTCGCCGCCCGCCCGCCTCGTTGCCTCGTGCTCGCGGCGCACCGCGCCGAGACGGAGCCCAGCGCATTCGTCGACGAGCTGGAGCGGCTTCGCCAATACCTGAGGCCGATCGACCTCGTCGTCGAGCCGCTCTCTCGAGACGCGTCGAGGGTGCTCGCGAGATCCTTGTGCGGAGACGACACTCGGCGCGCCGAGTCCATCGTGGAGCGCGCCGATGGCTGCCCCTTCATGCTGGAGCTCTTGGCGGCCTCGGAGCACGGCGACGGCGAGAGCACCGAGCAGGCGCTCGTCGATCGCCTCGCCGGCCTCTCCCCCGAAGCGCGAGGCGTGCTCGAGGCGGTCTGCCTCGCGAGCAAGCCCATCGAGCGCGCGCGGGTGGCGCTCGTCGCGTCGGCCGACCGCGCGACCTGGACGGCTTGGGCGGCGCTCTCGGCTGCGCGTCTGATCCGCTCGACGAGCACCCACGGGGCCGACGCCGTGGAGCCGTACCACGACCGCATCCGGCTCGCGGTGAGCACCACGCTCGACGAGCGGCGGCGCACCGAGATCCACCGGCGGCTCGGCGACTCCTTCGCGGCCGAGCCCGTCGACGCCAAGGCCGCCGCCACCCACTACGAGCTCGCTGGCGACACGAGGTCGGCGCACCCCCACGCGCTGGCCGCGGCGCGCGTCGCGCGCGAGATGCTGGCCTTCGATCACGCGGTGCGCTCGATCGAGCTGGCCCTGCGCTGCGCCGACCCTGGCGACCTCGCCGAGCGAGATCAGCTCGAGCTCGAGCTCGCGAACACCTTGATCGAGGCCGGTCGCTCGGCAGAGGCCGCGCCGAGGCTCCTGTCCTTGGCCGAGCGTCGTCGTGGCCTCGAGGCCCTCGATCTGCGCAGACGGGCGATGGAGCACCTGCTCGTGGCCGGCCTGATCGACGAAGGCACCGAGGTGATGCACGCGTTGCTCGGAGAGCTGGACGTCCAGATCCCGCAGCAGCGCTCGCTCCTGCAGGGGCGGGTCTTCGTCGAGCTAGGCCTCTTGATGATGCGCGGGCCGAGCCTCCAGCCCGAGGTGGCCATCAGCGCGGAACAGCGCCTCCGGCTCGCGAGCTTCGTCTCGATCGGCAAGGGTCTGTCGCCCTACGACCCGGACCTGGGCGCGTGGTTCTTCCTCCGCGCCGCGCGCATGGCGCTCGGGTGGGGCGTCTACGACGACGCGATCCGCGGGATCGCGTTCACCTCCACCGTGCTCGGCTTCGTCGGCACCGAGTTCGCGCTCGAGCGGGCGACGCGATGGATCTCCGCGGCAGAGCAGCTCGCCCGGGCGCGCGACGACGAACAAGCGAGCGCGATCGCGGGCGTGGCACGAGGCATGATCGACTGCTGCACCGGCGCGTGGCGCAAGGCGCTCGAGGCCTTCGACGACGCCTCGCTCGCTCTGTTGAGCCTCCCGAGCAGCCGTCTGGAGTGGAACGTCGCGCGCTCGGGATCGCTGCTCGCGTTGATGCAGCTCGGGATGATCCACGAGCTCGAGGGGCGCGCGCGCACGATGGCCCTCGACGCTCAGCGTAGCGGTGAGCTCGCCTTGTTCATGCAGGCCTCGCTGTTCCGCGCACTGCCCGCGCTCGCGGACGACGATCCGGCGCGGGCCTTCGAGGCGATCGACCGCTGCATGCAGAGCTGGCGCCACACCCGCTTCCTGCCCCAGGATTGGACCGCGCTCCGCTTCCGCACGCTCGCGCGCCTCTACGTGGGCGACGACGAGGCTGCGCTGCGCGAGCTCGACGCCGAGCTCCCCCGCGCGCGCGAAGCCAAGGTCCTCTCGTTGCAGGTCCTCCGGGTCGAGGCCGCCGACCTCCGCGGGCGCTGCGCGTTGGCGGTCGCACGCTCCGAGAGCGGCGCCAGGCGCGCCGAGCTCCTGCGGCAGGTGGGACACGAGGCCGATGCGCTCGAGCGGGAGGGCTGCGCCCACGCTCGCGCCGCAGCCTCCCTGCTGCGCGCAGGCGTGGCCTTCGCCCGTGGGCACGTGCAGAGCGCCACGACCGCGCTCGAGTACGCCCGCTCACGCTTCGAAGCGGCCGACATGCCGCTGCACGCGTCCGTCGCGCGCTGGCACATCGCGCAGCTCAAAGCCGACCCGGAGGAGCAGCGCCGCGCCGAGGCCCTGATGCGTGAGCTCGGTGTAGAGCGCCCGGCGGCGTGGGCGGCGATGCACGTCTCGCTCAAGCCTCCGCGCTGAAGCTCGCCCGGTGGCTCGCTCCGAGGCACTCCAGGAGCTCGATCGCGATCGGCACGACCGCCCCGCTGAAGCTCTGCGCGTGCAACGTCGAGAGCGCTCGCGCGTCGAGCACGCCGAGCTCGGGCCGCGCGACCGAGGCCCGAGGAGCGGTCTCGAGCTCGCGACGGGCGACGTCGAGCGCCCGCCGCGCGCTCGCCGCCACCGGCTCGCCATGGCGTGCTCGAAGCCACGCCAAGGTCGACCACGCGAGCTCGGCGTGTCTGCGCTCGTCGTCGGCGATGCGGCGGAGCACGACCGCGATCTCGGGGAGAGCCGACTCGGCGCGGACCAGCGCCTCGATCGCCCCGAGCGTCTCGCCGACGCAGCCCTCGAGCACGAGCGCCTCGACGACCTCCTCGAGCGAGCACCCGATCGCCGCCGCGGCATGCAGGAGCGGGCCCGGCGCGCGCTCGCCTGCACCCAGCGCTCGGGCCAGGGAGTACGCGAGCTCCGCGTGCCGCACCTCGTCGAGCGCCGCTTGCTGGGCGCGCGCGAGCAGCTCGCTCGGCGCGCCCAGCGCCAAGAGCTGCAGCGTGAAGCGCGCGAAGCTGCCCACCGACGCGTGCTCGAGCGCGGCCACCTCGAGCCAATGCTCGGCCGCCGCATCGTCCGGCTCGAGCGACAGCCGCTCGAGCTCGGCCGCCCGCCAGCCCGCGCCGCTCAGGCTGGGCGCGGTCTGCGCGCGGCCGTCCACGAGCAAGGGCCTGCCGATCACGCAGCTCCGCCCCATGCAACGCCATCGTCCCGTGTGGTCCGCCGCGCACTTCGTGCTGCCGGGGCAATCGTCGGGCCCGGCGCAGGCGTCGCCCTCCGAGCGGCACGCGAGCGAGTACTGGACACCGCAGCCGTTGTCGTGGGCCGAGACGCCGCAGACTCCGGTCGGGCAGTCGTCGTCGCTCTGACAGCGCGCGGTCACACAGCGCGATTGGCGTGAGCCCGCGGGCAGGGCGTTCGCGCACACGCAGACGGTGGGCTCGCCTTGGTGGTCGGGTTTGCACTCGGAGTCGTCGGCGCAGCTGTAGACGCAACCGCAGTAGGTGCCCACCTGACCGGCGCCCGTGATGCACTTGCCGTGAGCGCCCTCGGTGCAGCCCGCGTCGTTCTCACAAGAGCGGCTCCGCTCGTCGCCTCTGCAAGCCGCCGCGAGGATCGTGGGATCGCATGCCTCCGGCCCAGCCCGATGCACGGTGCCGTTCGCTTCGACCACGTAGCCTCGTTGCGCGGCCCTCGGCCTCGTCGGCACAGCGACGCTAGGGGAGGTGGTCGCGCTCGGCGGAGGCGGCACGACGATCTCCGGCGCCTCCTTTCGGTGCGCCTCGGAGCCGCAAGAGACGAGACCGAGCCCGAGGGAAGCGAGGATCGTGCGGCGAACGGCGTCGACGTGAGGCACGCCCGCGATCCTACCTCGCGCGCTCGCGCCACGGGCGCCGCGCGCTACATTCTCGTCGTCGACGCTTCGGTCCACGCGGAGGTCCCAGGCATGTCTCCCCTCGGTCGTCGCTCGAGCGGCCTGCGCCGCGAGCGCATCCTCGCCTCACCACGGTTCGACGGGCGGAGCTTCGTCAACGCCTCGGGGCTCGGCCCTGGGCTCCGTGACGGGAGCGCGCTCCCGGTGATGCGTGAGTTCCTCTTCGGTGGCGCGCGGCGCGTCCCGCTCGCGCCGCTCCCCAGCGAGGATCCTCGCGCCGCGTGGCAGCGCCCGCCCGCGAGCGCGCTGCGCGCGACCTGGCTCGGTCACTCCACGGTGCTCTTCGAGGTCGATGGGGCGCGTGTGCTCAGCGATCCGGTCTGGGGCGAGCGCGCCTCCCCCTTCGGCTTCGCCGGTCCGAAGCGGTTCCAGCCGGTACCGGTCACGATCGAGCAGCTCCCCACCATCGACGCGGTCATCGTCTCGCACGACCATTACGATCACCTCTGCCGCGACTCGGTGCTCGCGCTCGCGAGGCGCGGGGCGCGATTCTACACCTCCCTCGGCGTAGGCGCGCACCTCGAGGCCTGGGGCATCCCGGCCGAGCGCGTGCACGAGCTCGACTGGTGGGAGAGCGCCGAGCTGCCCGGGCGCGGGGTCTCGATCACCGCCGCGCCCTCTCAGCACTTCTCGGGGCGCAGCCTGGCCGACCGAAACCGGACGCTGTGGTCTTCCTTCGTGGTGCGCGGCGATCGCCACGCCGTCTTCTTCAGCGGCGACACGGGGCTCACCGACGAATACGCCGAGATCGCGAGGCGCCTCGGCCCCTTCGACCTCGTCTCGCTCGAGGTCGGCGCCTTCCACCCAGCGTGGGGGCACATCCACCTCGGTCCTGACCAAGCGCTCGAGGCGGTCGCGCTGCTCGGCGCGTCGCGGCTCCTCCCCATTCATTGGGGCACCTTCAACCTCGCGATCCACGCCTGGGACGAGCCCGCCGAGCGCCTGCTCGAGCTGGCCGGCGCGCGCTCGGTCGAGCTGCTCATGCCGCGCTTGGGCCGAGCGGTCGAGCCCTCGAGCTACGAGGGCGTGGAACCCTGGTGGCGCGCGGTCTCGGCGCTCGAAGCGCGGGGCGCGAGCGAGCTCGATCCCGCGCCCGAGGCGCTCGAGCCCATCGGCGATCCGATCGACTGAGGATCAGCCGCGGGGAGCGACGCGCTCGAGCGCGCTCTCGAAGACCTCGAGCGGCTGCGCACCCGAGATGCCGAGCGCGCCGTCGACGATCACGAAGGGCACGCCCCGGATGCCTCGCCCGGCCATCTCCTGGGCCTCGGCCCGCGTCGCCGCCTGCTCGGCCTCGCTCTCGACGAGCGAGCGGGCCTCTCCCGCTGCGAAGCCGTGCGCCCCGGCGAGCTGCTCGAGCACGCCCAGGTCGCCGATGTCGCGGCCTTCGAGGAAGTATGCGGCGAACAGCGCTCGCGCGAGCGCGGGCTGCGTGCCCTTCTCGCGCGCGTGTCGCAAGAGAGTGTGCGCGCCCAGCGTGCTGGGCGCGCGCTCGACCCGGGAGAAGTCGAGCGGGATGCCGTCTCGCCTCGCGAGCTCCTCGACCCGCCTGAACATCGGCTCGGGATCGCCGTACTTCCTGCGGAGGCGACCGCGCAGCTCCTCGCCCTCGGGAGGCGCCGAGGGATCGAGCAGGAAGCTCCGGTAGACGAGCTCGACGTCGAGATCGTCGCGCGCCGCGATCGCACGCTCGAGCCTGCGGGCCCCGATGAGACAGAACGGGCAGACCACGTCGGAGACGATCTCGATGCGGAGGCGTCGGCGCATGCTCCATCGTAGCTCGTCTCCGGCCGGAGCCCACCCCCGGTTGCCCGCCCGCAACAGCGTCGTTGCCGAGGGCCTGGCCGGGGAGCATCCGTTGACATTCCACCGAGTTCCCTCACACTCTCCGCGCGTGATCCGAGTGCCAGTGAAGCCTTCGAGGTCCGGAGCGGCCCAGCGAGTGTGCGTGGCCCTCGCGCTCGCGGTCGGGCTCGTCACGCTCCACACGCCGGGCGCTCGCGCCGACGAGCCGACACCGAAGGCCCCTCCGGCCGCCGACGAGAGCTCGAGCGCGCCGTGGATCCTCGTCGCCTCGGGCGGCGTGGCGCTCTCGGTGGGCATCGCGCTCGGCGCCTGGTCGGTGGTGGAGCACCGCAGCGCGCGCGACCTGACGGGGCCCGGAGGGCGTCGTCGCCTCGACGAGGCCGATCAAGCCGCCTACGACGAGGCGATCGCGCTGCGTGACGATCTGCGCATCGGCTCGGGCATCGCCGCGGCGACGGCGCTGGGGCTCTTCGTGACCGGCGGCGTGCTCTTCGCGATCGACGAGCTCGACGACGCCGAGCCCGGAGCGGCCCCCTCGGTGCGCTCGGCCCAGCTCAGCCCCGTGATCACGCCCGGCTTCGCGGGCGGTGTGGCGACCCTCCGGTTCTGGTGAGCTGGTGCGCCGTGCCCGAGCAGCCCTCTGCTTCGCCCTGACCGCCTTCGGCGCCGCGGAGGCACGAGCCGAAGAAGCGCGAGCGCCCGCGGCCCCGGCCGCGCCGGCCCCTCCGGTGCTCGTGCCTCCACGCGTCGAGAGCCCGACCGAGGTGCCTTACCCGGAGGGTGGCAGCGGCGACGCCTCCGTCGTGCTCGTCCTGGTCATCGAAGCCGACGGCACGGTCCGCTCGGCCGAGGTGGAGAGCGGCGAGGAGCCCTTCGCCGGCGCCGCGCAGAGCGCCGCGCTGGGCTGGCGCTTCGCCCCCGCGACGCGCGACGGGGCGCCCATGGTCGCGAAGATCCGCTACCAGGTCGGCTTCACCGAGCTCATCGAAGAGACGCCCGCCGAAGAGGCGGCGGGTGGCGCTGGCGGCGCTGGCGCTCAGCCTCCGCCGGAGCCCGTGTACATCGTCGACGAAGACGGGGTCATCGAGGTCGACGTGCGGGGGCTGGTGCTGCCGCCCAACGTGAGCTCACTGCGCCGCGCCGAGGTGCGTGAGCTGCCCGGCGCCTTCGGCGACCCCTTCCGCGCCATCGAGATCCTGCCCGGCGTCACGCCGATCGTCTCGGGCCTGCCCTTCTTCTACGTGCGCGGCGCGCCGCCAGGCAACGTCGGCTACTTCCTCGACGGCGTGCGTGTGCCCTATCTCTTCCACGCCGCCGCCGGCCCTTCGGTGGTGCACCCGGCGCTCGTCGACCGCGTCGACCTCTATTCGGGTGCCTACCCCGCGCGACACGGGCGCTTCGCGGGCGCCGTGGTCTCCGCCGAGGTGACCGAGCCGCGCACCGATTGGCACGGCGAAGGCAGCGTGAGGCTCGTCGACGTGGGCGCGCTCGTCGAGGGAGGCTTCGACGGCGGACGCGGCACGGCGCTCGTGGGCGGCAGGTATTCGTACACCGCGGGGCTCTTCTCGCTGCTCTCGCCGGAGATCTCCCTCGACTATCGCGACTACCAGGCGCGCGTGACCTACGACCTCGACGATCGCAACCAGGTCGGGCTCTTCGCATTCGGCGCCTACGATTACCTCTCGGAGACGACGAACGACATCGAGACGGTGCTCTTCGGCGCGGAGTTCTACCGCGTGGACGCGCGCTACGACCACCGGCTCTCGGGCGGCGGCAAGCTGCGCCTCGCGAGCACCTTCGGCTTCGATCAGACCCGCGTGGCCGACGGTCGCAATACGCGCGACGTGCTCGTCGCGCAGCGGCTCGAGCTCACGAAGCCCCTGGGCGACCACGCCACGCTGCGCGCCGGCATGGACGTCCAGCAAGACCTCTACTCCGCCGACCAGCGCAGGTTCGCCGACCCGGACGACCCGGACACCGAGGAGTTCAATGCGCTCTTCCCGCCTCGCACCGACGGTGCTCTGTCCACCTGGGCCGACGTGGTGTGGAAGCTCGACCCCCGCATCGAGGTCACGCCAGGGCTCCGACTCGACACCTTCGCCTCGGGTGGCGCTTGGGCGGTCTCGGTCGACCCACGCCTCGCCGTGGTCGTCGACCTCATGCCGGGACTGCGCCTCCTGCACGCCGTCGGCATGGCGCATCAGCCGCCTTCGTTCGTGGTGCCCGTGCCCGGCCTCGCGGTCGCCAATCTGCAGGGCGGCCTGCAGCGCTCTCTGCAGGCCTCGGCGGGCGTCGAGCTCGAGCTTCCGTGGTCGACCACCGCCACGATCACGGCCTTCGACTCGGTCTTCATGAACATGACCGACAGCCTCGGCGTCGACCCTGGCGACAACGATCGCCTGACGCTCTCACGAAGCCTCGGCTATGGGCGAGGCGTCGAGCTCTACCTGCGCCGCCCGCTCACCAAGCGCCTCGGTGGCTTCATCTCGTACACCCTCTCACGCTCTCAGCGCAGCGCGGGGAGGTTCAGCTTCCCCTCGGGCTTCGACCGCACGCACGTGCTCAACTCCGCGCTCGGCTACGACCTCGGGCGGAACTGGCGGGTTGGCACGCGCTTCTCCCTCTATTCGGGGCCGCCGCGGATCGATCCACCCGGCGCCGGCTCGCTCGGCGTGCGCTTGCCCGTGCCCACGCGGGACCCGGCCTTCTATCGCCTCGACTTCCGCCTCGAGAAGAAATGGCGCTTCGACGACACGACCTTCCTGGCCTTCGTGGTCGAGATGCTCAACGCTACGCTCAACACCGAGACCATCCGTGGTCAGGAGGTCGGTCCGGTGAGCATCCCCAGCATCGGGCTGGAAGGAGGCTTCTGAGATGCTCTGGCGAATGCTCCTCCGCTCCACGCTCCGCCTCGCCCCCGCGGCGCTCGTCGCGGCCGCTTGCCTGCCCGGCGACGACCGCCCCGAGCCGGCGAGCCTCTACGTCACGGTCGAGCCCACCGCCTCCACGCGTGGCGGCTTCCGTACGATCGATGGCTGGGAGGTGCGCTTCGAGCGCTTCGTCATGGCCGTCGGCGACGTGCGCCTGCGCGAGCCCATCGACGGCGACGACGACGACGCGAGCGCGACGCTCTGCAACGACTACGCCCAGACCTACTACGAGTGGCTCTTCGATTTCGTGGTCGCCGAGAAGGAGAAGGTGGGCCTCGCCTATGGGCTCGGACAGTGCCGTGTGGAGTTCAGGCGGCGCGGCCCCTCGGACGACACCGTGCTCGGCGCGGGCGCGACCCAGGAGGACCTCGAGGCGATGATCCTCGAGGGGCCGGATCTCTACGTCGAGGAGCACGAGACCACGCTCGTCGCCACCGGCGAAGCGACGCGCGAGGGTCGCAGGGTGCGCTTCGATTGGCGCTTTCGTGTCGAGCACGAATACGAGCGCTGCCCGAGCCTCGACGGAACGTCGGTCGTGAACGACCGTAGGCTCAGGGGCGGAGGCGAGGAGTCGCTCGAGCTCGAGGTGCGCGGCGAAGAGCTCTTCCGCCTCCTGCCGCACGACGACGCCCCGCTCGTCTTCGACCCGATCGCCGCGGCCGACGCCGACGGCGACGGCGAGGTGCTGTGGCCGGAGCTCGCGATCGCCCCGGCCGAGCCGCTCGGCGAGGGCGCCGAGCAGGGCGAATACGAGCCGCCCTACGACTACCTCTCGGATCCACCTTCGCTCGGCGACCGAATCTACGTCGACAACCTCACGCGCGTGCTGCGCGTGAAGGGCGGCGGCCCCTGCGAGCCCGAGGAGAGCCGGGAGCGCAGGTGAGCCATCTCGGGCTCGCGTTCAGCGCGAGGCCGTCGCCGCCTGCGCTCGCTCCACGTCGGCCGCGCAGCGGAAGCCGAGCCGGATGTTGCTGCGATAGTCGGCCGGGTAATGGTGGCTCCAGCTGATGCGCGAGTTCCACGGGTTGCCGCTGCCCCAGCAGCCGCCCTTGCCGACGCGCTCGTTGTCGCGCACGTTCTTCGCGCCGGGTGGCGGCACGTAGCGGTCGGCCGTCCACTCCCAGACGTTGCCCACGATGTCGTGCACGCCGTAGGGGCTCACTCCCCTGGGCCTCGAGCCCACGGGCTGGGTCGTGTTCTCGCCGCAGCCCTTGTCGGTGGCCTTCGAGGTCTCGTTCGTGACCGCGTACTCGCAGGAGATCATCTCGTCACCCCAAGGGTAGGCGCGTCGGTCGGTGCCACGCGCCGCCTTTTCCCACTCGGCGGCCGAGGGGAGGCGCTTGCCCGCCCAGCGGCAGTAGGTGTCGGCTTGGTCCCAGCTCACGCAGTTGATGGGGTGCTCGTCTTTGCCGGCTTTGCCCCAATTGCAGTACATCCACTCGTCGTCCTCGCGGTCGTCGAAGCCACCCATGCGCGTCGCGTCACAGGCGCCCGCGTCGACGCAGGCTGCGTAGTTGCGCACGGTCACCTCGAAGGTGTCGATCTGGTAGTCGCCGAGCTCGACCTGACGAAACGCCTCGTCTTGCTCGCGACAGAACGGGTCCCTGCCCTTGTCGCAGCCCGTCCAGTACGGCCCGGCCGGGACGAGCTGCATGCCCTCGCGCGCTCGCCCGCTCGTGCGCGCCGTGCTCACGAAGCCCGCCTCGGCGAGCTGCTCGGGGCCGGCGCTCGGCGCCTCGGGCGCTCGAGACTCCGGGAGGCCCGGAGGCGCGGCGAGCGAAGCGCTCGCCTCGAGCAGCGGCTCGGTCGGCTCGGTCGGGGCCGCGCCGCAGCCCGCGCTGAGGAGCGCGACGAGCAGGCCGAGAGACGCAGTGGGTATGGGCTCGAGCTCGGTCGAGCGTCGTTCGACGGTTCCCCTCATGGTGCACCCCTCTACGCGCGGTGATGGGTCGGGATTCCAGCACCCGATGCGCTCCGCGCACGGCAGCGTATGCTGCGGCGCCTCGAGAGGAGAACGATCGATGATCAAGCTCTACGGATTCCCAGGTACCCGCAGCAGCCGCGTGCAGTGGCTGCTCGAGGAAGCGCAGCTCCCCTACGAGTTCGAGCTCGTCGACGTGATGGGCGGAGCGCACAAGTCGCCCGAGCACCTCGCCCGCCACGCCCACGGCCTCGTGCCCGCGCTCGAAGACGGTGATCTGCGCATCATCGAGTCGGTCGCGATGTGCCTCCACGTCGCGGACCTCGCGGGCGGCAAGCTCGCGCCCGCGATCGGCACGCCGGAGCGCGCGCGCTACTACCAACACATGGTCTACGCGGCCTCCACGCTCGACCCGACGATCATCGGCGCGTACATGCAGCTCAGGTTCGTGCCGGCCGAGCACCGCGACGAGAAGCTCGTCGAGCAGTCGAAGAAGACCTTCGCGGTCTCCGCGGGCGTGCTCGGCGCCGCGCTCGGCGACTCGGAGTACCTGCTCGGCGGGGAGCTCGGCGCCGTCGACGTCGTCGTGGGCTACGATCTCAACCTCGCGCGCGAGCTCGGATGGCTCGACGAGCTGCCGGTGCTGAAGCGCTACGCCGAGCGCCTCGCCGCTCGCCCGGCCTTCAAGGCTGCGCACCCGAGCCGCTGAGTCGACACGGGCCAGGGCCCCGTCGCGCCTGGGGCGCGGCGGGGCGAAGGCTCACTGCGCGCGACCTCACTCCGCGCGACAGACGGGCACGCCGACTGCGGTGATCGGACCGGCGAGCGGTGCGCAGTCGTTGTTCGGCGAGGCGAGGGCGGCCACGCGGGTGTCCTTCACCGTGAGGCCGGCGAGGGACACGTTGCGCGCGTCCTTGGCGTCGACGTCGTAGAGCGTGATCGCCGCGCGCCCGCCGCTCGCGTCGTGCCCCGCGGCCGCGATCGTCGCGCCGGACAGATCCACGCGCTGGGTGTTCTTGTAGAAGAAGAAGCCGACCCAATCGCCCGCGCTCGGGGTCTCGTTCGCGCTCGTGAAGGTGCAGCCCGGTGCGACGAGCGCGCCTCCGCGGTCTTCGCCCACCGAGAAGTAGGTCGCGGAAGCGAAGCGCAGCTCGGTGCCGCGCGTGAGGGTGAGCGTGGGCGCCGAGCCCGAGCCGAGCACCCTCAGGTTCTCCGAGAGGTACACGGGCACACCGAAGGCCGGCCAGGTCGTCGTCTCGGTCACGTCGCCCCTGGTCTCGATCGGATCGCCGAAGCGGTTGCCCGCGCCGATCGAGCCGAGCACGTGCGCGGGAGCGACGAGCGAGCGACCGTTCTTCTCGAGGCGGTTGCCCGAGAACTCCGCGAAGCTCGCCTTCTCCCCGGAGACCCAGACGGCCGCGCGGTCGTTGTTCTCGAAGACGCTGTTCACGATCGCGATGCGCTTCGCGGTGTTCTGGTCGTTGATCGTGAGCGCACCGTGGCCACCGCTCGCCTCTCGACCCGCGTACTCGAAGCGGGCGTGCTCGATGCGGGTGCCGGCCATCGTGGTGCCCTGGAGGAAGACGCCGACCCAATCGCCCTTCGCCTTGCTGCGGTTGGAGGAGGTGAAGACCACCGGCTCCTTCTCGGTGCCCTTCACCACGAGCTTCGCGTCGTCGATGGCGAGGTAGCGCTCGGAGGCGAAGGCCAGCGTGGCGCCGGCTTCGATGGTGACCACGGCGCCGCCGCTGACGGTGAGGTCCCGATCGATCTCGACCTTGCAGCCCTTCTTGATCGTGAGGTCGGCGGTGATCGAGCCCTCGGGCAGCTCGCAGCCCTCGATCGACTCGCGCTCGCCCTTCTTCTTCTTCTTCTCGCCCTTCTCGCCGTCGCCCTCGGCCTCCTCGGAAGACGAGCCCTTCTTGTCGGTGAGCGACTTGATGAGGTCGCAACCGGTGACCGAAAGCGAACAGCAGGCGAGCGCGAGCGCGACGAGAGGAGCCTTGATCATGGGCGCATGAAGACCCTTCGCGGCGTGCACGTCAAGCGAATCGCTCTGGCCTGCGCTGTGCAAAAGCCGGGCGACTTCCAAGGGTTGCGCATGTAGCTCGGGTGCGCTCCGCGAGCCCTGCTCGCTCAGGGTGCGCCGCAGGCCAGCCACTCGGCGAGCGCGTCACGCTCCTCTTCGGAGGGGTCGTCGGGGCCTGGAGGCATCGACGCGTTGCCCGCCGCGCTGCGCTCGTAGATGCGGTCGGCGAAGCGGCGCACGTCTTCGACGGTGTCGAAGACGTAGGCGGGAGGCGCGCCCTGTCGATCGAGCGCGCGGCTCGCGTGACACGACTGGCAGTGCTGCACCATGAAGCCCCGACCGAAGCTCTCGTAGCTGTGCTCGGTGCCCTCGTCGGGGCACACGGCGTCGTCGAAGGACTCGTAGACCCAGCAGCCCGTCTGGGCGACGAGCAGCGCAGTGAAGAGCGCCTTGGCGCCGAGGCTCGCTCCGAGGGCGCGCTTCATTTCGCGGGCCTCCCGCCGAGCGAGTACTCGATGCCCAGGCCGAGCTGGGCGCCGCCGTACCAAGCGGGTCCGCGCGAGTCGGGGAACCAGTCGACGTAGCCCTCGGCGGTCGCCGAGAAGGCCAGGTCGTCGGAGCTCGCGAAGGTCCACACGGCGCCGAGGCCGGCCTCGAGTCCACCTCGGTGCCGGATCGCGTCGCCGATGCCCACGAGCGAGCCCATGACGTCGTCGGCCATGCCCGCGATGGGCTCCTCGTGCTGATGTACGAGGTGGATCCGGCCGTAGGGCACGATGGGCGAGAGCTCGTCGAAGGGCGCGCTCAGGCGCAGTCCCACGCTCAGGGCGGCGAGCATGCGCTCGTCGACCCGGCCGTAGGCGAGGCGGCCTTGGCCCTCGAATCCGACGACGTCGGCGAGCTCCACGCCGGCGCGCAGGCCGGCGCCGAGGTTCGGGTCGAGCGACCAGGCGCTGCCGCCGCCTTGGATCGAGCCCGTGGCGTAGAGGTCGACAGCCCTCGCTTCACGTGGCAGGGCCAGGGTGGCGAGCATCGAGAGCGTGGCTGCCGAGAGCAGAGCAGCGTGGCGGCGGAGTCGAAGCGGGTTCATGACCGCTGCTTGGGCGACACCGCCGAGCTTTCCGATGCGATCGCCCCTTCGACGATCTTTTCCTCCTCCCACCTGGTGGTCCCGCGCTTGAAAGCTCTTCGAACCCTCGGCCGGCTCACGACCAGCGAGCACGACTGCCACCTCGAGGGCGCGAAGTACGTCTACGCCGTGCTCTCTCGCCGCACGCACGGGGTCTCGGTCGGCATCGACCTGAACCCGAACGCGGCCTGCAACTGGCGCTGCGTCTACTGCCAGGTCCCGGGCCTGAGCCTCGGTGCCGGGCCGCGGATCGACCTCGCCCAGCTCGAGGACGAGCTCTCCTCGGTGCTCGACGACGCTCGCAACACCGAGGTGCTCGAGGCCCTCGCGCCCGTCGAGCTGCGCAAGCTGACGAGCGTGGCTTTCTCGGGCAACGGCGAGCCCACGACCTCACCCGACTTCGCCGAGGCGGTCGAGGTGCTCGGCCGGGTGCTCGAGCGCACCGGGCTCGTGGGCAAGCTCCAGCCGATCCTCATCACCAACGGCTCGATGGCCCACAAACCGCGTGTGCTCGAGGGCGTCGACACGCTCGCGAGGCTCGACGGTCAGGTCTGGTTCAAGCTCGACAGCGTCACCTCCGAGGGCCTGCTGAGCGTCAACCACAGCCACGAGAGCCCCGAGCACCACCTCGAGGGCTTGCGAAGGATCGCGCGGCGCTGCCCGACCTGGGTGCAGACCTGCCTCTTCCGCCGCCGTGGCTCGGACCCGAGCGAGGCCGAGCTCGTGGCCTACCTCTCGGCGCTGCGGGCTCTGCTCGACGAGGGCCTGCGCCTCGAGGGCGTGCACCTCTACACGCTGGCGCGGCCGTCGCAGCAAGCCGAGGCCGCCGAGCTCGAGGCGCTGCCCGAACCCGAGCTCGCGCGCTTCGCCGAGCGCGTCGCCCAGCTCGGCCTCGAAGCTCGGGTCGCAGCGGCACGCTGAGTGCCCGTCCAGGGGCCGATCCCGAGCGCGGCAGGCCGACCGTCGTGGCCCCAGCCATCGACGCAGCGCAGCACGGCGTCGAAAGGCTGCGCGTGCGCGCGGGAGCCGTTGCGGTGGCTGGGTGGCCTCGCTACGACGCGGACCATGACTCGTTTCGCAGCACAAGCGGCTCTGCTCGGCGGCGCCTTCGCGCTCACCGCACTCGCGCTCGGCGCGGGCGCCTGCTCCGCGGGCAACGATCCCGACGGCGCCGGCGCCTCCGGCGCAGGCTCCTCCTCGTCGACGAACGGCCAAGGTGGTGGGATCCCCACCTGTCCGCGCTGCGACTTCGACTTCTACGTCGACTGCGAAGGCAACACGACCGACTGCGCGGCGCAGGGGCTCGTTTGTGCTCCTACGATTGGCTGTGCGGCCTGTGCTCCCGGCGAGCGCAGCTGCCAGGGCAACCAGGTGGTCGAGTGCAGCGCCGACGGCCAGCCCAACGGCCCCGTGGTCGAGACCTGCGACGTGAACGCGGGCCTCACCTGCGACGACGGCGCCTGCAAGACGGCCTGCGAGATCGCGGCCGATCAACCTTCGAACGTGGGCTGCGAGTTCTGGGCCGTCGATCTCGACCAGCAGGACGGCGTCGGCAACCCCGCGATCGAGCCCTGGGGTGTCGCGCTCTCGAATGCGGGCACCGGGCAGGCCAACGTCACGATCCAGATCAACACCGCGCCGGTCGGCGCGCCTCCGCAGCTCGAGACGGTCGCGCAGCAGTCGGTCGCCGCCAACAGCCTCGTCGCGCTCACCCTGCCGACGCGCGAGCTCGACTGCGGCCCGGCGCCGGGGACGATGTCGGCGCCCGGCACCTGCATCTCGTCGAACGCCTTCCGCATCACCTCGAGCGCGCCGATCGTCGTCTATCAGTTCAACGTCTTCGAGAACGCCTACTCGAACGACGCCTCGCTGCTCCTGCCGACGAACGCGCTCGGCAACCAGTACCGCGTGATGGGCTGGAACGCGGGCCACCCCGTGAAGCTCAATTTCCCCGGGCTGCCGGAGATCCTCACGCGCTCGTACATCACGATCGTCGGCGCCGCGCCCGACACGCAGGTCACGGTGCGACCGACCTGGAAGATCAAGGGCAACGGCCCGATCCCGGCCACGGCCGCCGGCGGCGAGCTCGTCTACACGATCGGGCCCTTCGACGTGCTCAACCTGGAGAGCGACGACGGCTCACTCTCGGACGACCCGAAGACGATCGCCGACTTCAGCGGGAGCTACGTGCACGCGACGAAGCCGGTCGCCGTGTTCAGCGGCGTCGAGCTCACCTCGGCGCGCGCCGACGGCATGCCGACCTACCCGGGCTGGAGCAGCGACGACACTTGCTGCCTCGACCACCTCGAGGAGCAGCTCTTCCCGCTCGAGTCGCTCGGCAAGAACTACGTCATCACGCGCAGCCCCGTGCGCTCGACCTCCGGCTTCCGCGAGCCCGACGTGATCCGCTTCGTGGGCGCGGCCGAGGCCTCGAACATCACGACCTCGCTGCCCGCTCCATTCAACAGCTTCACCCTCCAACCGGGCGAGGTGCGCACGACCTGGGCGCAGAACAACTTCACCGCCACGGGCGACAAACCCTTCATGCTCGGGCAGTTCCTGATCTCGCAGGACTACGTCGACGGCCCCTCGCTCGGCGATCCGTCGATGACGATCTTCCCCACGGTCGAGCAGTACCGCACCCGCTACGTGATCCTCACGCCCGGGTCGTGGACCCAGAACTGGGTGATCATCTCGGCCGAGGTCGGCACGGCGGTCCAGATCGACGGCGCCACCCCTTCGGGCTGCACGACCGAACCCGCGGGCACGGTCGAGGGCAAGACCTACGAGTCGATCAAGTGCCCGCTCTCCGAGGGCGCGCACCAGATCTCGGGTGACAAGCCGATCGGCATCGTCGCCTACGGCTATGGCAACGCCGGCTCCTACGCCTTCGCGGGCGGCGCCGACGTCGAGCGCATCTACGAGCCGCCGATCCCGCAGTGAGCCGCGGCCACGGCCCCCTCTAGCCCCGTCGGAGCCCTCGATCCCCAGCAGGATCGGGGGCTCTCGCGTTCCTCGTCCGGCTCTCAGTCGTCGACGAGCGCTTGCCCGGGGAAGAGCACGTCGCTGAATCCGAACTTCGTGAGGTCGCGGATGCGCCGCGGGTAGAGCACACCGTCGAGGTGATCGACCTCGTGCTGCACGACGCGCGCGTGGAAGCCCTCGACGCTGCGGTCGATGGACTGGCCCGAGGCGTCGAAGCCCGTGTAGCGAATGCGCGCGTGCCTCGGGACGAGGCCGCGCATGCCCGGCACCGAGAGGCAGCCCTCCCAGCCCTCGACGAGCTCCTCGTCGAGCGGCTCGATCGTCGGGTTGACGAGCACCGTCTCGGGCACGAGCGGCGCCTCCGGGTAGCGCTCGTTGCGCTCGAAGCCGAAGATCACGACCCGCAGGTTCACGCCGATCTGCGGCGCGGCGATGCCCGCGCCGCTCAGCGCGTGCATGGTGTCGAAGAGATCGGCGACGAGCTCGTCGAGCTCCTGCGTAGCGAAGGCGGCGACGGGCTCGGCGACGCGGAGCAGGCGAGGGTCGCCCATCTTGAGCACGGGTCGTACGGGCATGGTGGGCCGCCAGGATAGCGCAGCCGAGCAGGGCGGCGGCGCGCGCCGAGTCCTCGGGTCGCGCTCGCTTGCGCTATCCTGCTCCGCATGTCGATCCCGACGCCGAGCCTCGAACCACCGTGCGCGTAGGCATCACCGGAGCCGCGGGTTTCCTCGGGCGCGCCTTCGCGCGGCGCTCGATCGAGCGAGGCGACGAGGTCGTGGGCCTCGACCTCGACGCCCGCTCCCGCGACGCGCTCGCGCGCGAGGGCATCCGGCTCGAGCAGGGCGATCTCGAGCGCGAGGCCGACGTGGAGCGCTTCGTCGCCGGGCTCGAGCGCGTCATCCATTGCGCAGCCGTCGTGAAGGAGTCGGGCGATTGGTCGCTTTTCGAGCGGGTCAACGTGCGGGCCACGGCGAGGCTCCTCGCGGCCGCGCGCGCCGCCGGGGTCCGCGAGCTCGTGCAGATCTCGAGCGTCATGGTGCACGGCTTCGACTTCGCCGACGGCACGAATGAATCGGGGGAGCTCGACCCGGCCGGCAATCCCTATTGCGCGACGAAGATCGCCTCCGAGCGCCTCGCGCTCGCCGCGCACGACCCCGGGCGCTTCGAGGTCTACGTGGTCCGCCCTGGCGACGTCTATGGCCCGGGCTCGATCCCCTGGACGCGCCGCCCGGTGGAGATGATGCGCGCTCGCAAGTGGCTCCACATCGAAGCCGACCACGCGATCCAGAACCACGTCTACGTCGACAACCTGATCGACGGCGCCTTCACCGTCGTCGACGCGCGCGCGAGCGGCAGACCCTTCATCGTCACCGACGGGCTGCGCACGAGCACGCGGGCCTTCTTCTCCCATTACCAGCGCATGCTCGGCCTGCGCTGGCTGCCGAGCGTCTCGGCGCGCGCGGCCTTCGGGATCGCGGCCATCGCCGAGCGCGCCGAGCGCCTGCTCGGGCGTGAGCCCGAGGTGAACACCGAGGCGGTGCGCTACATGCTCCGCCGCGGCGCCTACGACGGCTCCGCGGTGCGCGCCCTGGGCTACGTGCCGCGCGTGGGTCTCGAGGAGGGTATGGCGCACAGCCGCGCCTGGCTCGAGTCGCTCGGGCTCGTGGCGCCTTCGCCCTGACCGCGCGGCCGCCGATCCTCAGCCCTCGATGATGCCGATCAGGCTCAGCACGGGCTTGAGCACGCCTCCGAGCCCCTCGGCGACGATCGCGCCGACGGCGATCGTGGTGAGCGTGACGTTGCGCATGCCGAAGACGCGCCCGAAGAGGCCGTAGAGCAGCACGCCGCCGACGAAGAACGCGAGATCGTAGGCGATCGGCAGCACGAGGCCGATGCCGATGCCGATCGAATGGGGCAGGTAGGTGGCGATCGCCGGGTTGCGCTCGAAGAGCACGTAGAGCCCACCGACCAAGGCGCCGATGCCCATCGCCTGCCACGCGAAGGGCGGCATGTCGGTGCGCCCGTCGAATACGAGCGCCGTCGCGGCCCACATCTTCGCGACCGGCGCGGGCAGGCCCTCACCCTCGATGCTCATGGGAGAGGTCTTCGCGAGCTGGGTGAAGACCCAGGCCGAGACCAAGGAGCAGGGCACGATGGTCGTGAGCTGCGCGAAGAACTGCTGCCGCGCGGGCACGTGGAGCGCTCGCCCGTAGACGAGATCGCCGGCGAGGTTGCCAGCCTGTGCGCCGCTGCCGGCCACCATGCCGGCGCCGGCGAGGTTGGCGCCGGCGCTCGGCGCGCCCGCGAGCGCCGTGATCGACTGCAGCAGCACGCCCATGACGCGCGCGGGGTTGAACGCGGTCTGCGCGGCGGCGCGCGTGGCGATCACGTTCTGGAGGAAGCCTCCCACGACGACGAGCAAGAGCACCACGAAGGGAGAGAGATCGAGCGAGAGCCAGGCGAAGATCGTGGTGAAGAGGACCGCGACGGTGCCGAAGGCGAGCAGCGCCTTGGACGACATGATGGGGTCGGCGTCGACCTCGACGGCGCTCTTCCTGAACAAGGAGCGGAAGGACTCGACGACGACGCGGCCGTTGAGGGCGAGCTGCACGAGCCCGGACGCGACGAGGAAGCCGATGCCGGGCCAGGGATAACGATGAGGCGCCGCAGGCGTCGGCAGGTGGGGCGCCATGACGAGCAGCGCGATGCCGCCGACGAGGAAGCCGACGCAGGCGCGGAAGCCCATGAGGTAGGCGCCGCCGATCGCGAATGGCGACCAGGCGATCGCGAGGCCGAAGGCGGCGAGACCGAAGAGCGGGATCTCGCTCGCATCGGGCACGAGGCCGAAACCGCCATCGGTGTTGGAGAGCACCCAAGCGATGCAGAGCACACCCGAGGCCAAGAGATGGAGCGGCTGCTTGGGGTCGCCCTTCTCCACGAGCGCGCGTATGACCGACTCGGTCGCCTTGGAGCCCGGCCAGGGCAGGTTCTCACGGAGAATCAGCATCTCGCGCAATGGCACGACGAAGGCCATGCCCACGAGGCTCGTCGACACCGAGAAGCCGACCATCTGCCAGAAGCCATAGGGCGAGCCGACCATCGCCTCGGCGGCATAGAAGTTCGTGATGAAGCCCAGCGAGCCACCCGCCGAGCCCATGGTCGCGACCATGACCATCTCGTGAGAGCGGATCTTCACGCGCGAGAGGAAGAAGGTCGCGAAGAAGAGCAACGCCGCGATGGTGGGCCCCTCCTCGATGACGCCGAAGGACAGCGTGAGGTAGGAGTTCACTCCGCAGAGCAGGATCGACAGCAAGAAGCCCGCGATCAGGCTGCGCACGGAGGGCGTGGAGGAGTCGGCGGAGCTCATCGGAGTTCGGCGAGGAAGGCGTCGAGCGCGATGTTCACCGCGTCGGGGTTCTCGATCGTGGAGGAGTGCCCGGCGCGTGGGATGCGCACGAGCCTGGAGCCAGGGATGTTCGCTTGGAGGTGCTCGGCCCGCGCGGGTGTCGTGGCGACGTCTTCGTCGCCCGCGAGCACGAGCGTGGGCGCGGAGATCTTCGGCAGGAGGTGCTCGACGCCCTCCCGTTCGATGACGCCGTTCACGGCGCGCCAGATGCTGCGGCGATTGTTCACCAGGCGGGCTCGCCACGCCTCGCGCAGCGTCGCGCGTTCGGGGCTCGTCATGGTGGTGCGGCCGAACATGATCGGCAGCACGCTCCGAGCCACGATCCCCAGCCCCAGCTCCCGCGCGACGAGGTTGAGCGCCTTGTACTTCGGCAGGTTCTCACGGGGCTCGGGGCCGGCCGAGGTGTTCATCAAGATCAGCGAGCGCAGGCGCTCGGGGTGGCGCGCCGCGATGCGCATGCCGACGAAGCCGCCCATGCTGAGCCCGGCGAAGTGCACGCGCTCGAGCCCGAGCGCGTCGAGCAGGGCGAGGGCGTCGTCGGTCACGAGCTCCATGCCGATCGAGCGACGCTCGTCGTCGGCGCTCCGGCCCTGGCCGCGGTGATCCCAGGCGACGACGCGATAGCGCGCGCGGAGGTGCTCGATCTGAGGACGGAAGAGCTCCGTCGACCAGAGCAGCCCATGACTGAGGACGAGGGTCTCGCCGGTCGACCCCGGGCCGGTGTCTTCGACCCAGAGGCGCGTATCGTGGACGTCGAGGTAGGGCACGAGCGCGATGCTCCGCTAGGCTCGAGGCCGCGTCGAGCGAGCGGCTGCGCGACGCCGGCGCAGCGCCGCGGCGAGCAACCCGGCACCGAGCAGCGCGGAGAGGCCGCCCGAGCGGGGGCTGGAGCCCGCGGTCGCGCTGCAATCACAGCCGGGCGAGGGCTCACCGACGGTCATGTCGCGCTCGTCGAGGCTCCCGCCGCCCGCGCCGCCTTCGCCCTCTCCCTCGCCGGGGCTGCCCGGGTCGACGCCGAATTCGAGCGCGCCGAGATCGAGCGAGCCCACCTCGGCGCGGAGCACCGGCTGCATCGACGCGGGGATGCCGCGCGGTGGCGGCAAGAACGCGGGCCTCGCGAGCGGATTGGGGAAGGGGTGCGCGTCCCAGGTCGGGATCGGGTCGGCGCCGGCGTCGACGAGCGCGCTGGTCGCGGTGGGCCGCAGGTCGAGCGTGGCGAGGGAGACGAAGCCAGGGTCGCCGGCTCTCAAGGAGTCGACGAGCTCGACGGGCGTGGCCGCCGAGGTGACGAGCTCGATCTGATCCGCAAAATAGTTGTTGCTGCCACCGATCGGCGCGTCGGCGCCGTCGGCCATGATCGCGAGGCGCGCGTCGGGGGCGCCTCCAGTGAACACGTTGTTGCGCAGCTCGAGGCTCTCGAGCTCGTACTGGAGGAAGAAAGGCGCCCGCGAGGCGCTCGAGAGCACGCAGGTGTTGTTGACCATGCGGTAGCGGCCGTGGGTGGAGAGGTTGCCGTCGCCGCCCGCGCGCAGGCAGCCGTAGGTGTTCCCCTCGGCCTTGATGATGACGTTGCCGACGATCTCGGAGTCCTCGCGTGCGAGGCCTTCGACGACCGGGTCGACCGGGCCGATGAGATCGAGCTCGTGGTAGAGCGCGCCCTCGAGCCAGTTGTAATGGATCTCGTTGCGCTCGGCGGGCGACTTGACGAGGTTGCCGCCGAGCGCCGAGTGCACGTAGCAGTGCTGCATGCGAAAGACGTGGCCGGGGTACATGAGCTCGTCGCCGGCGATGTAGATCGAGTGGCGGTACACGCCGTCGCCGCAGTTGCGCACCTCGCTGTGCTCGAGCAGGAGAGAGCCCGACTCGCCGTCGGTGCCGAGGATGCCCTGCCCCGCGCCGCAGTCGCGAACGAGCACGTCGCGGATCGTGACCTCGTGGCCCTTGTGCACGATGGCCGCCATGCTGCCGCCCTCGACCTCGAAGCCCTCGAAGACCGACCAATTCATGTAGAGCACGATGCCCCACTCGCCCCCGCCACGGATGACGGGGCGTTTGCCGTTCTTGCGGATGCCTCGGATCGTGATCGGCTGCTCGGGAGTGCCGGTCGTCGCGCCGGGCCAGTTGCCGCCCCAGAGCACGAGATCACCGTCGTAGGTGGCGTCGCCTTCGACCTCGACGACGTCGCCGGGCTGCAGCACGTCGCGCATGAGCGGCGTGAGCTGCTTGTAGGTCTCGTTGGGGCCGACGCGGTAGGTCGCGGCGAGCGCGTCGTCGGCGAAGGCGCCGCTCGCGAAGGCGAGCGCGGCGGCGAGCAGGTGTCTCGGGCGCATGGCGCTTCAGGCTGCCACAAGGCGTGCGCGGCCGCATGACGGAGCCGAGCCCGCCGCGAGCTGGGCTGCCCCGACGTTGCCGCCCGGGGCCCCGCGGGGCAGAGTGGCGCTCGGACTTCCCTTTGGCCCACGATTTCACACCCGGTGAGCAGCTCGGGCGCTACAGGCTCGAGCGCGTGCTCGGTGGTGGTGGCTTCGCCACCGTGTGGCGCGCGCGCGCCGAGGGGCCTGGGGGCTTCGAGCGCGCGGTGGCCGTGAAGGTCATCCGACCCGGGCGCGCGAGCCAGAAGCGCTTCCGCGACATGCTGCTCGACGAAGCCCGGCTCGTGGCGCGCATCCAGCACCCCAACGTCGCGCAGGTGTGGGAGGTCGGCGAGGATCCGCGCTCGCTCTACATCGTGATGGAGCTGGTCGACGGCGCCTCGCTCGACGAGCTGCGCGAGCGCGCCGAGGAGCGTGGCGAGAAGCTCTCGGTGCGCACGGTGTTCCGCGTGCTCTCGGACACCTGCGCGGGGCTGCACGCTGCGCACGAGCTCGAGTCCGACGCGGGCACGGGCGAGCTCTTGGGCCTCGTGCACCGCGACATCTCTCCCCACAACATCCTGGTCTCGCGCCACGGCATCGCGAAGCTCATCGACTTCGGCATCGCCAAAGCGAAGGAGCGCATCTCGGGCGAGACGACCACGGGCATCATCAAGGGGAAGATCAGCTTCATGGCGCCCGAGCAGGCGCGCGCCGAGCCCACGGTCGACCGCCGCGTCGACGTGTGGGCGATCGGCGCCGTGGCCTTCGAGCTGCTCGAGGGCCGGCCCCCCTTCGACGCAGCCACGGACATCGGCAGGCTCGCCCAGCTCGCGGGACCGGCCGAAGCGCCTCCGATGGGCGACGAGGTGCCGCCCGCGCTGCGCCGCGTGATCGCGCGCGCGCTGAGCAAAGACCCCGACGCTCGCTACCCCACCGCGCTCGCGCTGAAGGAGGCGATCGACGAGGCGCTCATCGAGAGCGAGCTCGAGACCTCGACGCACGAGGTCGCCGAGGAGCTCGCGCCGCTGCTCGGTCCACGCGCTGGGCTCGCGTCGATGCCTCCCGGTCGCGGCGAAGCGGCCGCGTCGGCGCCGACGGTGTCGCCAGCGACCGTCGAGGCGACCGAGCTCGCGGAGCGCCCCAGCGAGCGCACAGGGGAGCGAGGCATGAGCTCGACGATCCTCGCGGCGCGCGCGACCGACGAGATCACGCTCCCTCGTCGGCGAAGCTCGAGGTGGACGGCGCTCATCGCCGCGAGCGCGCTGAGCCTGCCCTTCTTCGCGTGGTGGGCCACGCGCGACACGGGCAGCCCACCGACGCCGAGGCCGAGCGCCGCGCCCAGCGCCGGCATGGAGCAGCCCAAAGAGCCCGGCGCAGCTCGGTCTCTGGCCGAAGCGCCGCCGTCGACGCGCGCGAGCGAGCCGGAAGCGAGCGCCACACCCGGAGCGGGGTCGGCCCAGGTCAAAGCGCTCGTCGGCCCGGCGGAGGCTGCGGCCAGCTCCTCGGTGGCACCGATCGTGCAACCGGTGGGGCCAGGGACGGTGACGCCCCTGAGGCCGGCGCGCCCGGCCGCGCGCCCCGTGGCGACGGCTCGTCCGAGCGCCACGAGCGAGCCCACGGCGAGCCAGCCGACGCCCAGTCCACGACCGGTGAACCACGACGATGACGCGATCGAATAGTCCGAGCACGAGCCCGCTGTGGCGACGCGTGCCCCACCACGCCGCGGCGCTGATGATCTGCGCAGCGGCGTGGAGCGCGAGCTCGGGAGTGCTCGCCGGCGAGCTCGAGGACCGCGAGGAGGCGAAGCGGCTCTACGCCGAGGCGCGCAAGCTGAGGGCTGCCGGCGACGCCGACGCCGCGCTCGACCGTTTCCGGCGCGCTCACGAGCTGGCACCCACGCCCGTCACGCGCCTCGAGCTCGCGCGCGAGCTGGAGACCCGGCGCAGGCTCGTCGAGGCCCAGGCGCTCGCCGCCGGTGTCGCGGCGCTGCCGGTGAGCCCGACCGAGACCTCGAAGAGCAAGGTCGCGCGACGCGACGCTCAGAGCTTCGCGGCCTCGCTCGAGCCGCGCATCGCGACGCTCAGGCTCGTGGTGGAGCCGGCCTCCGCCGAGGTCGAGGTCGTGCTCGACGGCGCGGTGATCGATCTCGCAGAGCGCAGCGAGCCCATCCGCATCGATCCGGGCGAGCACCGCGTCTACGCGCGCCGTGACGCGCAGATCGTCGAGCTGCCCTTCGCCTTGGTCGAGGGCGAGAGCCGCAGCATCGAGCTGCGTTTGCCCGAGCCGGTCGTCGAGCCGTCGCCGGCGCTGCCACCAGCTCCTCCGCCGATGGTGCCCACCAGCCCTCCGGCCTCACCGCGCTTCGTGCCCGCGATCGAGACCGAGCCCAGCGAGCGAGAGGGAACCGACTTCGGGCCGCTCGTGCCGCTGAGCCTCACGCTCGGCGGGCTCGGCCTCGCGACTGGCGTCGTGACCGGATCGATCGCGCTCTCGCAGACCTCTGCGCTCGAGGAGCGCTGCCCGAACCAGCGCTGCGCGCCGGACGAGCACGCGTTGCTCGCGACGCACCAGGCGCTCACGACGACGTCGACGGTGAGCTTCATCGTCGGCGCCGCGCTCGGCACCGCTGGGGTCGTGCTGTGGGCGCTCGAAGACGACGCGCCCGCGAGCTCCGTCGACGGCGGCGCGCGCAGGCGAGGCGCTCAGGGCTCGCTGGGCCTGCGCTGGGCGGGCACGGGCCTTGCTCTCGAAGGGACATGGCCATGACGAGGTTTCGCTCACTCTCGACGCTGTTCGCCCTGCTCCTGACGAACGGCTGCGCGCTGGTCGCCGGCACCAGCGACTACGAACCCTGCGGTGACGGTGAAGGCGGATGCGACGACGGCAGCGGCGCGGGCGCTTCGAGCTCCGGCAGTGGCCCTTTCCAGCTCTCGATCCGGGTGAGCGGCAACGTGGAGGTCTACGTCGACGGCGACGACGGCCTCGACGTCGACGACGACAGCTCCAGGAGCTTCACCCTGCCGGCAGGCACGCACACGCTCGCCGCGTACTGCGACCAGAGCGGTGGCGAGAAGGGCCCGCCGGTGAACGTGCACTGGGGGAACGCCGCGCACTGCGAGGAGCCAGGCGAGAGCTGCTCGTTCTCGCTCCAGAAGAACGAGAGCTTCGTCGTGAGCCCCGTCGACGGGAACGCTTGCCCCTGAGCCGCCCGGCTCGCGCGCGCTCCTGGCTCCCTCCGGTCGCGTCGCTCGGCGCTGGGGTATGCTCACGCCGCCCGTGACGCGCCGCCACACCGAAGAGACCGTCGACCATCGCTACACGCCTTCGCGGGGCGCGGGCGACTTCGTGCTCTCGGTCTGCCGCGGCGATCGCTCGGCCTTCGTCGTGCGCCTCCCGAGTGGCCCGAGCCTGCGCGTCGGGCGAGGCTCCGAGGCCGAGCTCTGCCTGCGCAGCCCCTCGCTCTCGCGCCTGCACCTCGCGCTCGAGCAGCGCGAAGAGGGCTTCTATCTGCGCGATCTCGGCTCGCGCAACGGCACGAGGCTCGCGGGCCAGCTCGTCGGCCAGGAGCCCGTCGCGGTGCAGCCGGGCGCGGAGATCGTCGCCGGCGAGCTTCGGCTGGTGCTGCTCCCGGCGTCGACGCAGCCGAAGACCGTGCGGGCCTTCGAGCTGCTCTCCGAGCTCGAGGCCCGCTCGCTCGCCGCCTCGGATCGCGCAGCCGCAGCCTTCGCGCTCGCACGCCCGATCGACGAGGACCCGGCCCTGCTCGAGCTCGTGGCGCGCCTACCCGAGACGGCGACGATCGCCCTCGCCTCCGACGAGCTGCTCGTGGTGCTCGCGGAGGAAGAGTCGAGCGTGGTGTGGCTCCAGGCTGCGCTCGACCGAGGCGAGCTCGCGCCGAGGCGGGTGGCCACCGCCAGGAGCGAGCGAGGGCGCTCGGTCGTCGCAGGGCTCCTGCGTGAGCTCGAGCGCGACGAGGCGCCTGCCCCCTCGGAGGACATCCCCGAGGCTTTTCGCCTGCCTTCGATGCTCGCCGTGCACGCGATGCTGCGCCGGATCGCGCCGCGCAACCTCAGCGTGCTCGTCCACGGCGAGACGGGCACCGGCAAGGAGCTCGTCGCGCGCGAGCTGCACCGGCTGAGCGGTCGCAAGGGCCCGCTCGTCGCCGTGAATACGGCCGCGCTGCCCGAGACGCTCATCGAGAGCGAGCTCTTCGGTTACGAGAAGGGCGCGTTCTCAGGCGCGCAGTCGGCCAAAATCGGCCTGCTCGAGGCCTCGCACGGAGGCACGCTCTTCCTCGACGAGATCGGCGAGCTCCCTCTCGCGCTGCAGGCCAAGCTCTTGCGCGTGCTCGAGGAGCGGCGCGTGCGCCGCCTCGGCGCCACCGCGGAGAGAGACGTCGATCTCCGGATCGTGGCCGCGACGCACCGCGATCTCGAGGCCCTGGTGCGGGAGGGCAAGTTCCGGCAAGACCTCGTCTACCGCATCGAAGGCGCGCGCATCGAGCTGCCTCCGCTGCGCGAGCGCGTGGGCGAGCTCTCCCTGCTGGCGCAAGCGCTCTTGCGCGAGCTCGCGCCGAACGCGCCGCTCTCGCTCTCGGAGCCCGCAGCGCGCGCGCTCGCGGCCCACGCGTGGCCCGGCAACGTGCGCGAGCTCAAGCACGTGCTCGAACGCGCGGCGGCCTTCGTCGACGGCAGCGCGATCGAGCTCGAGCACCTGCCGGCGTCGATCCTGCGCGCCGACGTGGCCGCGCTCCCGCCGCCCGTGGCCAGACCCCAGGCTCCGGCGACCGGCGACGTGCGTGGCTCGGTGCGGGACTTCGAGCGCGAGCGCATCGTCGCCGCTCTGCGCGAGGCCGGCGGCAACCGCACGCGCGCCGCCGAGCTGCTCGGCTTGCCCAGGCGCACGCTCGTCTACAAGATCTCGAAGCTGCGCATCACCGAGGCCTGAACGCTCGGCGGCGAGCCGAGCTTGCGCCACGCGTCGCCTCGCCCCGCGAGCGGTGCTAGCCAACCGCTCATGGCGATAGCGAGCATCGATCCGCGCACCGGCGAGATCACCCACCGCTTCGAGGCGCTTGGCCACGCGCAGATCGAGGCCAAGCTCGAGCGCTCCGAGCGCGCCTTCGGTGCCTGGCGCCGCACGAGCTTCGCCGAGCGCAGTGCCCCGATGCGGAGCGCCGCGGCGCTGCTCTCCGCAGAGCGCGCTTCGCTCGCACGCACGATGACCGAGGAGATGGGCAAGACGCTCGCCTCCGCGCTGGCCGAGGTCGACAAGTGCGCGAAGGTCTGCGCGCACTACGCCGAGCACGCCGAGCGCTACCTGGCCGACGAGCCGGTCGCCACCGAGGCCGAGAGCTACCTGCGCAACCTCCCGCTCGGCGCCGTGCTCGCCGTGATGCCCTGGAACTTCCCGCTCTGGCAGGTGTTCCGCTTCGTCGCGCCCACGCTCATGGCCGGCGACGTGGGCCTCCTGAAGCACGCCTCCAACGTGCCGCGCTGCGCGCTCGCGATCGACGATCTGCTCCGCCGCGCCGGGTTCCCCGAGGGAGTGTTCCAGACCTTGCTCGTCGGCGCAGACGCCGTGCCGGCGCTCATCGCGGATCGCCGTGTCGTCGCGGTCACGCTCACGGGCAGCGAGCAGGCCGGCGCCTCGGTCGCCGCGCTCGCCGGCCGGCACCTCAAACCCTCGGTGCTCGAGCTCGGCGGCAGCGACCCCTTCGTCGTCTTGCCTTCGGCCGATCTCGGCGCGGCGCTCGCGGCGGCCGTCGCCTCGCGCACCCTCAACAACGGCCAGTCGTGCATCAACGCCAAACGCTTCGTGGTGCACGCCGAGATCTACGAGGCCTTCGAGGCCGGGCTCGTCGAGGCCTTCGCGAAGCTGCGCGTGGGCGATCCGATGGACCCCTCCACCGAGATCGGCCCGCTCGCGCTGGCGAGCGTGCGCCGAGACGTGGTCGACCAGGTCGAGCGTTCGGTCGCGCAGGGAGCGCGTGTGCTCGTGGGCGGCAAGGCCTTCGGCGAACGTGGTCATTGGTTCGAGCCCGGCGTGATCGCAGACGCGCCGGTGGCCTCCGCAGCGCGTCGCGAAGAGATCTTCGGCCCGGTGGCCACGCTCATCCGCGTACGCAGCCTCGATGAGGCGATCGCGGTCGCCAACGACTGCGCCTTCGGCCTCGGCAGCAGCGTGTGGACGAACGAAGGCGCCGAGATCGCGCGCCTGGTGGACGAGCTCGAGGCCGGTCAGACCTTCGTGAACGCCATGGTGGCCTCGGATCCGAGGCTGCCCTTCGGCGGCATCAAAGCGAGCGGCTACGGCCGCGAGCTCGGCGCGCCGGGGATCCGGGCCTTCGTGAACACCAAGACGGTGTGGAACGCGAGGAGCTCGGGCTGAGGCGCCACGCGTGGGCGAGCGCCGCTCGAGCGGCTGGCACCGAGCAAAGAGTGGCCGGCGCGCTGAGCAAGGTCTTGCTCAGTCCGGCGGGCGGCCCGGCTGAGAGCGCCTCGACGCGGGCCGAGCTCGGCGTCGGCACGCGGTCTGCAACGGCCGAGGTCACGACTCGATCGCCACACGAAAGGCCCACCGACCATGAACCGCTCCGCTTCGCTCTTCGCCCTCGCCCTCGCCTCCACGCTCGCCTTCACCAGCGGCCTCGCATTCGCCGACGACGCCGACAAGGCCGCCTGCGCCGACAAGGCCGAGGGCGACGAGTGCACCCGCGGCGACGGGGATCCGGGCTTCTGCGAGATCGACGAGAGCGACGACGTGCTCTCCTGCGACGACGACGGCGCGAGCTCGAGCAGCTCGAGCGGCTGCTCCGCCTCCGCTCAGGCTCCGGGATCGCTCTCCGGCCTCGCCGGCGTGCTCGGCGCGCTCGCGCTCCTGCGTCGCCGTCGCCTGCGCGCCTGAGCGGGCGCCGCGAGCGGCGTGCTCAGGCGAGCAAGACGATCTTGCCGAGCTTGCCGCCTCGCGCGAAGCGCTCGTAGGCCGCCTTCGCTTCGTGCATCGGGTAGCTCGCCTCGACCGGCACTCGCAACCTGCCCGCCGTGAGCAAGGGCAGCACGTGGTGCTCGACCCTCCTCGCGGCGGCGGCCTTCTCCTCGAGCGGCCGCGCTCTCAGCGTGGAGCCGTGGATGCGACCGCGCGCCTGCATCAGCGCGAGCAGGTTGATCTCGGCCTTCGGCCCCGCCCCGACGCCGATCACCGCGATGCGACCGCCAGTCGCCAGACAGCGCAGATCCGCCGCCAGGTTGGGGCCGCCCACCAGCTCGAGGATGACGTCGTAGGGGCCTCGCGTCTCGAAGCCCTCCGGCGCGACGACCTCCACGCTGCCCTCGCCGTACACGAGCTCCGCGAGCGGCGCGCGCTGCTGCTCGGCGCGCACCGTGGCCACCACCCTCGCTCCCGCGGCTGCCGCGAGCTGCACCGCGGCGACACCGACGCCGCCAGCCGCGCCGTGCACGCAGACGCGCTCGCCCATCGCGAGCCCGCATTGGGCGAAGAGCGCGTCGTGCGCCGTGGTGAAGGCCTCCGCGAAGCCACCTGCCTCGACCCAATGCACGCCGGCCGGGATCGGCATCGCGACCCGCTCGTGCACGACGGCGAGCTCGGCCTGCGCGCCTCCACCGACGATGGCCATCACCCTGTCTCCGACGGCGAACCTGCTCGCACCCTCGCCGACCTCGACGACCTCTCCGGCGAGCTCGAGGCCTGGGATGTCGGCCGGTGAGCCCGCGGGCGCAGGGTAGAGCCCCGCGAGCTGCAGACGATCGGCCGCATTGAGACCCGCGGCGTGCACGCGCACGAGCAGCTCGCCGTGCCCAGGCTTCGGGTCGGGGCGCTCAAGCCATTGGAGGGCCTCGTCGACGATCGTGACCGCGTGCATCGTGCGATCATCGCACGCCGACGCGAGCATCACCACGCCGGGCGCTCAATCTCGGTAGCCGAGCTCCCCGGGTACGGGTCGGTCGACGATGCCCGCGACGCGTTCGACCGTGCGCTCGATGAAGGCCGCCTGATCGGCGGCGACGATCCCGCTCAGCAGGGCGACGTGGCGCGAGCTCCCGCGGACGATGAGCATCACACGATAGGCGTGCACCTCGTGGTTCTTCGAGCGCACGACGTAATACTCGGTGTAGAGCTGATCGATCTCGGACAGCTCGATCCTGCGGCTGCCCGGAAATGGCAACGGCCCGTGTCGCAGGACGAGCGCGCCGTCGTCGACCACGATCGTGGTGGCGTTGAGCGCGAAGTACGCGAGGCGCAGTGCGAGGCCGGCGATGACGATCCCCAGCGGAATGAGGAAGAGCCAGGAGGGTTCGTCGCGTGGGTCTCTCCCTATCCACCCTCGCCAATACGCGACACCGAATACGATCGCGCCGATCAGCCCGAGCACGTACCTCCAGGTCTCGTCGCCGTGCGCCGCGCCCCAGCGATAGGAGATCTCCACGCCCGAGGGGCGCTCGATCTCCGCGCTGCGATAACCCTGCTTGGAGCCTCTCCAGAGCTCCACCGCGCTCATCTCGGGCGGGGCCTCGATCGCCCGGCGCTCGAGCGCTCCTCGCGGCGCGATCGCCTCGCTCGAGGCCGCGAGCGGGCGGCGCTGCGACCTGGGCCGGCTCGGGTCGAAGACGAGGTGGCAGGTGCGGCACTCTGCGAGCGAGCCGCCCGGGCGGAGCTCGAGATCGGTGCTCTCGCAGCGGTGGCAGCGGCTCAAGTCAGCGTGGCTCCACCGAGCCGAGCAGCTCGAGCAGGGACCCGAGCACTGCGGGCTCGCGCTCGGCATTGAAGTGCTTCGCGCCGGAGGCGACGCGCGGCGTCGCGCCCAGCCTCTCGTGGAAGAGCGCGGCGGTGTGCGCGTGGTCGCGCGTGAAAGGGTCGTCGTCGGAGAGCAGAACCGAGAATCTCGACGCCGCGGCGCGCGCACGCGCGTGGTCGAAGGGCGTGTCGATCCAGGGGAGGATGCTCGGCCAGGGCTCGTCGACCTGCCACCAGGCGGCGACGAGCAGGCACGCCGACGCCACCTCCCGATCGAAGCCAGCGAGCGCGCGCATCACCGTTTGGCAGCCGACGCTGTGCCCGACGACGATGGGTGGAGCTCCATCCGCTTCGAGAGCGTCTTCGATGGCCGCCCGCACGGCGGGCACCCAAGCCTCGATCGTCGGTGTGCTGGGGTTGGGCAGATGGAGCGCGGAGAGCTCGACACCGAGGGCGCCGAGCTCCGTACGAAGCCAGGGGTAGAAGTCGTGGGAGGGAGTTCCGCCCCAGCGCGGGGCGAGCACGACGCGCGGCTTCATGCGCGAAGGCTACACCGCGGGTCGCGCGCTTCGAGAGGGCCGAGCGTGCGATCCTGCGCTCGCTCTCAGGCGTCGCACTCGCCGATGTTCACGTTGAAGAGCTGATCGGTGCGGTTGTCCGGGTCGCTCGAACCCTCGATCGGGGAGAGACGGAACATGTCGACCGGGTCGTACTCGGTCACGTAGCGCTCGAGCACGAGCTCGCGGGCGGGCTGGCTCGACGACTCGATGCGCAGGATCACCTTGCCGTCCGCGGACGTGGAGAAGCTGTACGCGCCGGTGTCGGTCACCTTGCGCGAGATGTCCTGCTCTTCGCCCTCGACGACCAAGGTCTCGGTCTCGTAGGCGCCGCCCGCGAAGTGCATGATCTGCCAGTTGCCGTAGGCGCCGACCGACGGCGACCAGAAGGTCTGCCCCGCGTCGAAGGCGACGCCGAGCTCGCTCAGGTCGAAGCCGCGCTTCTTGCTCTCGATGCGGCCCGCGTAGTCGGCGACCTGCAGCGGGCCGAGCGTGGCGCGCAGCGCACCTGCCCACTGGCTCGACGCGATGAGACCACCCACCGCTGGGCAGACGTCGACCGCCGCCTGAGCCTTGGAGAAGACCTCGTACTGGAGCACCTCACAGGTCTCGACCTGGTAACGCTTCGCGAGCTCGACGGCCTCCTTGTAGAGCTTGTTGCCTTCGCCCGAGTACGCGCAGCTACCGCTCTGGGTGTAGTTGCTCTCGTCCGAGCCAGTGCTCGGCTCGTCGGCCTGGCAGCCCACGAGGGCGGAGAGGGAGAGGGCGGCGGCGAAGAGTGCGGAAAGCTTCATGTCTGGGGGCTCCTCAGGGGTGCGTGTGCCCGGATGCAGATGGCGTGCCAGACCCACTCAGTGCGTTTTTGTCCGGAATTGGGGGCCGTGTCTCCGACATGTGCGCCATCCGCACCCCACGTAGGTGGTTCACGAGTGATCCACCATCGGGCGCCGCGCTCGCCGGAGCGCAGCTCCGGGGTCTCCACCCGAGCAGCGCCCGAAGCGACGCCTGGCGGGCCGGCCTCAGAGCCCGAGGTGGAAGCACGGCGCCACGCTCTCGCGCTCGTCGACGACCGTGATGCCCTCGGCGCGCGCCGCGGCCCGCAGCGCCGCTTCTTGCGCCGGCGTCAGGCCACGAGAGCGCACGTCCGCCGCACGGAAGGCGAGGTGATGCGAGATGAACTGACCCGCCTCGACCTGACGCGCGATCACCTCCGCCATGCGCCGCAGGATCGCATCCCGGCCGAGGCGATCGCGCACGGCTCGCTCACGCGCTGCGAGGATCTCGCGCACGAGGTCCTTGCGCGCGTAGAGCTTCACGAGATCCTCGCCGCTCTCGAGCTTGTCGAGCATCACCCGCGCCTGGCGCTTCGGTGTGCGGTCCCCGCCGGTGACGACGAGCGGCAGCCCCGTCTTCTGGTGGTAGCGCTCGGCGATGCGGAGCAGCCGCTCCGCGGCGGGCTGCACGAGCCTCAGGCTGCGAGCCTCGATGCTCAGGGCGCGGCTCGCCTTGAGCGTGACGATGGGCTCGGGCTTCTTCGGCTCCGACTCCGCTCCGGGTGGGGCGCTCCCCTCGGGTGCGCTCGCGTCGTGATCGTGGGCTTCGTCGCGCTCGGCCTCGGGAGCGCTCTCGCTCGGCGCCGTGGGTGGCTCCGCGTCGGCGCGCGCCGCACCCTGCCAGGACACGAGCAGCGCGGAGCCGAGCAGCGAGCCTGAGAGCCAACGAAGGAGCCGGTGGGTCGCGATCCTCTCCGCCATGAGGGCCGGGCGCGTCTCACGGCGCCGCGGCTTCGTCAACGACCGAGGCCCCACGCGGTGCTTCCGTGTGGGGCCTCGCTCGCGCGCGCCGCTCGAGCTGCCTCAGTCGACGAGCACCTTCTCGAAGCTGAGCTCGCCGAGCCCTCGGCCGATGCGGATGCGGTCGCCACTCACGAGCTCTCCGCCGAGGATCTTCTTCGCGAGGCCGTCTTCGACGTAGCGCTGTACGGCCCGCTTGAGCGGCCGGGCGCCGTACTGCGGATCGTAGCCGTGCTCGATGAGGAAGGCCTTGGCCTCGGGTGTGACGTCGACCGAGAGCCCGCGCCGCTCCACGCGCTTCGCGAAGCGCTCGAGCTGGATGTCGACGATGCGGGTCATCATCTCCTCGCCGAGCCTACGGAACACGATGAGCTCGTCGAGGCGGTTCAGGAACTCGGGGCGGAAGTGCTGCCGCACCTCGTTCATCACCACCTGGCGCACCTCGCGCGCCTTCTGGGCAGGCTCACCCGCGCTCTCCTCGATCGCGGCGGCCGCGGCCGTGCCGATGTTCGAGGTGAGGATCAGGATCGTGTTCTTGAAGTCGACCGTGCGACCTTGCCCGTCGGTGAGGCGACCATCGTCGAGCACCTGGAGCAGCGTGTTCCACACGTCGGGGTGCGCCTTCTCGACCTCGTCGAACAGGATGACGCTGTAGGGCCTGCGGCGCACCGGCTCGGTGAGCTGCCCGCCCTCCTCGTAGCCGACGTAGCCGGGTGGCGCGCCGATGAGCCGCGCGACGGCGTGTCGCTCGCCGTACTCGCTCATGTCGATGCGCACCATCGCGCGCTCGTCGTTGAAGAGCCGCTCGGCGAGCGCCTTCGCGAGCTCCGTCTTGCCCACGCCGGTCGGGCCGAGGAAGAGGAAGGAGCCGATGGGGCGGTGATCGTCGCCGAGGCCCGCACGCGAGCGGCGGATCGCGTTCGCCACCGCGACGAGCGCCTCCTCCTGGCCGACGACACGACCGCGCAGATCCTCCTCGAGACGCAGGAGCTTCTGCATCTCGCCCTCGAGCATCTTGGACACCGGGATGCCCGTCCACTTCGAGACGATCGCGGCGATGTCCTCGTCGCTGATCTCCTCCTTCAGGTAGGACTGACCTTGCTGCAGCTCACCGAGCTTGGCGCGCAACGCCTCGCGCTTGCGCTCGAGCTCGGGGATCCGGCCGTACTCGATCTCGGCGGCCTTGCCGAGATCACCACGCCGCTTCGCGTTCTCGCTCTCGAGGCGCAGGCTCTCGATCTCGGGCGCCGCATCGCGCAGCTGAGCGAGCACCTCCTTCTCGGCCATCCACTGGGCGCGCATGCCGTCGCGCTTGGCCTGGAGGTTGGCGATCTCGCTCTTGAGCTCCTCGACGCGCACCTTCGAGGCCTTGTCGCTCTCGCGCTTGAGCGCCTGGTCCTCCATCTGCAGCCGGAGCAGCTCGCGCTCGACCTGGTCGATGGGCGTCGGCAGGCTGTCGATCTCCATGCGCACGCGGCTCGCCGCCTCGTCGACCAGATCGATCGCCTTGTCGGGCAGGAAGCGCTCGGTGATGTAGCGGTCCGACAGCGTTGCGGCAGCGATGAGCGCGTTGTCCTGGATGCGGATGCCGTGGTGCGTCTCGTAGCGCTCCTTGATGCCGCGCAGGATCGAGATCGTGTCCTCCACGCTGGGCTCGCCGACGAGCACCTGCTGGAAGCGGCGCTCGAGCGCGGCGTCCTTCTCGATGTGCTTGCGGTACTCGTCGAGCGTGGTCGCGCCGATGCAACGCAGCTCGCCGCGCGCGAGCGCGGGCTTGAGCATGTTGGCCGCGTCCATCGCGCCCTCGGCGGCGCCCGCGCCGACGAGCGTGTGCAGCTCGTCGATGAAGAGGATGATGCTGCCGCTGGCGGCCTCGATCTCCTTCATCACGGCCTTGAGGCGGTCCTCGAACTCACCGCGGAACTTCGCGCCGGCCACCATCGAGGCGAGATCGAGCGCGTGCAGCGACTTGTCCTTGAGCGACTCGGGCACGTCGCCCGTCGCGATGCGCTGGGCGATGCCCTCGACGATCGCCGTCTTGCCGACGCCGGGCTCGCCGATGAGCACGGGGTTGTTCTTGGTGCGCCTCGAGAGCACCTGCATCACGCGACGGATCTCCTCGTCGCGCCCGATGACCGGGTCGATCTTGCCCTTGCGGGCCGCGTCGGTGAGGTTGCGCGTGTACTTCTCGAGCGCCTGGAACTTCCCCTCCGGGTCGCGGTCGGTCACGCGGTGCGCGCCGCGCACGCTCGTGAGCGCCTGCAGGATCTTGTCGTAGGTGAGCCCGGCGCGCTCCAAGAGACCCATGAGGTCCTTGTCGTGCTTGGCGCCCGAGAGCAGGAGGTGCTCGGTGGAGATGAAGTCGTCCTTCAGCGCCTTGCTCTCGTCCTCCGCCTTCTGCAGGAGGTTCAGCGTGCGGCGCGACAGGCCCGGCTCGGCCCCGCCGGAGACCTGGGGGTAGCTCGCGATGCGCTCGTCGAGCGCGGCGCCGAGCTGTTGTGGGCTCGCCCCGGCCTTGGCGACGACCGGCCCCACCAAGCCGCCGTCTTGCGTGAGCAGCTCACGCAGCAGGTGCTCGGGGTAGAGCTCCGGGTTGCCCTTGCGGGAGGCAAGATCGACGGCGGCGCGCAGCGCCTCCTGGGCCTTGGTCGTCATTCGGTCGATTCGCATGGCAAGCCGAAGCTAAGTCCATGCCAACCGCCGACAAGGGGCTTGATCCAAGCAGTTGCGTGCTTATCCCCACAGGCCATTTGCCACGCCTCGCGCGGTACGTGCCCAAGGATGGCGCAGCCGCCGTAGCGAGCGGCGCGTGGCTAGAGAGCCCGACGCAGCGATGCTCGGAGCATCGCGAGGAGGGCGATCGCGGCCACGTGCCGCGCAGCAGGCGGATTCGCCATCCTTCAGATATCCAGGTTCTTCACGTGGAGCGCGTTGTCTTCGATGAAGGCGCGCCTGGGCTCGACCTGGTCGCCCATGAGCACGGTGAAGAGCGCGTCGGTGGCGATGGCGTCGTCGACCCTCACCTGCAAGAGCGTGCGAGCGTCCGGGTTCATCGTCGTCTCCCAGAGCTCCTCGGCGTTCATCTCACCGAGACCCTTGTAGCGGGCGATGCTGATGCCCTTGCGACCCCGCTCCTCGAGGTAGTCGGCGAGCGCCTCGCCGTCGGCGAGCTCGACCGGATCACCCTTCTCGCCCTGGGCGACGTAGGGAGGCTCGCCGAGGCTGCGCAGGTCTTGGTCGATGCTCCAAGCTTCTTGGTAGTCGTCGCTCGACACCAGCCCGGCGTCGATGCGTGCCGTGCGCAGGTTCGCGCCGGGGCGCCCGCGGACCTCGATGTGACCCGTGCCCGCGGACTCGTCGAAGCCGACCTCGATCGTGAGGGGGAAGACGTCCGGGTAACGCTTCTCCATGTAGGCGCGCAGCTCGGTCTGGACCCGCTTCACCTTCTCGGCGTCGCCCAGCCGGCCGAGGTCCTCGAGCCCGAGACCACTCGAACGGATCACCGCGGCGACGACGCGCGCGTCACAGCGCCGGTCGATGTGCGAGACGACCGACTTGAAGCGGCGGAGCCGCTGCGCGAGCCGGTAGAGCGGCTGACCGGAGACCGAGGGCCCCTTCGCGGTCGAGATCGTGAGGCCCTCGATCGCGTTCTCCACCAGGAAGGTGTCGAGCGCGCCTTGGTCCTTGAGGTAGAGGTCCTTCTTGCCCTTGCGCACGCGGAAGAGCGGGGGCTGCGCGATGTAGAGGTAGCCCTTCTCGATCACCTCCGGCATCTGCCGGTAGAAGAAGGTGAGCAGCAAGGTCCGGATGTGCGAGCCGTCGACGTCGGCGTCGGTCATCAGGATGATGCGGTGGTAGCGCAGCTTGTCGATCTCGAAGCTGCCCGCGTCGGAGACGCCGCAACCGAGCGCGGTGATGAGCGTGCCCACCTCGGCGCTCGAGAGCATGCGATCGAGGCGCGCGCGCTCGACGTTGAGGATCTTGCCCTTGAGCGGAAGGATCGCCTGGAAGTGGCGGTCGCGCCCCTGCTTCGCGCTGCCGCCGGCGCTCTCTCCCTCGACGATGTAGAGCTCGCTCTTCGCAGGGTCCTTGCTCTGGCAGTCGGCGAGCTTGCCGGAGAGGCTGGTGATGTCGAGCGTGCCCTTGCGGATCACCTCGCGCGCCTTGCGCGCCGCGTCGCGGGCCTTCGCGGCGATGACGGCCTTCTCGATGATCTTCTTCGCCGTGGCCGGGTTGCGCTCGAAGAGGTCGGCGAGCTTGTCGGAGACGACGTTCTCGACGATGCCCTTCACCTCGCTCGAGACGAGCTTCGACTTCGTCTGCGAGTCGAAGCTCGGGTCGGGGTGCTTCACGCTGATGACGCAGGTGAGCCCCTCGCGCACGTCTTCGCCGGCGAGGCCCTGCTTCAGATCCTTGAAGAGGTTCTGCGCCGTGCCGTAGTTGTTGATGGTCTTCGTGAGCGCCGAGCGCAGACCGGTGAGGTGCGTGCCGCCGTCCTTGTTGTGGACGTTGTTGGTGTAGCAATAGATCGCCTCGGTGTAGGAGGCGTTCCACTGCAAGGCGACCTCGACGGTGACCGGCGCGGCGAGCGTCTTGCCCGTGTCGTGCGTCGCGTCGCTGCTCGCGGCGATCGAGATGACCTCCTCGTGCAGCGGCTCCTTCGCCTTGTTGAGCAGGGCGACGAACTCGGCGATGCCGCCGGCGTAGAGGTAGCGCTCCTTCTTGCCCTCGCCGCGCTCGTCGACGAGATCGATGACGAGGCCGGCGTTGAGGAAGGCGAGCTCGCGCAGGCGGCTCGCGAGCACGTCGAAGCTGAACTCGGTGACGCTGAAGATCGTCGGGTCGGGCTTGAAGCGGACCTTCGTGCCCGTCGTGTCGGCGTCGCCCTTCGGGGTGAGCGGGTTCTTGGGCGCGCCCTGCGCGTAGTCCTGCGACCAGAGCTTGCCGTCGCGCTTGATCTCGAGCTTGAGCCACTCGCTGACGGCGTTGACGGCGCTCACGCCGACGCCGTGCAGACCGGCGGAGACCTTGTAGCTCGAGTTGTCGAACTTAC
>ERZ761602.406-NODE-406-length-95190-cov-202.043465_pt1 | contig 95190 bp, 62 predicted proteins | sample MGYA00512165_ERZ761602 | MGnify/ENA primary metagenome ERZ761602 (study PRJEB28899, sample SAMN02445085) | bioreactor sludge metagenome | biome: EBPR sludge; isolation source: Thorneside wastewater treatment plant | place: Australia: Brisbane, Thorneside...
TAGCCCGATATTGGGTTAATTATTCAAAACGCCAATGGGGGTGCGGAAAGTGGGTTAAACCGTTTCAAGGTGGCAAATAGCAGGGATATTATAAATGACAATTTTTGCCTGTTGAACTAACCGTTGCAACAGGCAAAAATGGCAGGTGGCAAAACATATAAAAACAGGCAACTGCATGTAAGCAGTTATGGTAAACGGCTTATTTCTTCTTTTTGTGCCTGTTTTTTCGGAGGCGTTTTTTGCGTTTGTGGGTAGCTATTTTATGTCTTTTTCTTTTTTTTCCGCAAGGCATAGTACGTTATTTTTAAAGATGTTTACAATCGCTGGATGTATAAGTCCAATTCGGCGGCAAAGTTAGGGTTTTTTACCAGTTTTTTACAATTTTCAAAGGCTTCCTTTGCTTTTTCTTTTTGTCCTAATGCTGCATAGGCTTCTCCAAGGTAATAAAAAGCCTCTGCATTGGTGGGGTCTTTGCGGATAACAGTTTGTAACCGGACAACGGCCTTATCATACTGCCCCGAAACGATAGCCATTCTGCCAAGCGAAAGTTGTGCCGGTGCAAAGGTAGAATCTATAGCAGTAACACCTCTAAGCATCATCACCCCATTCATAACCATTTGAGGGTTATTAGCGTAGGCATCAAAGTAGCAATTGGCAATGTTTACCTTAACGTCTAATTGTGTGGTGTCGAACTGGAGCGTTTTTTGGTAAGCATCAATGGCATTTTCAATAAGGAACATGCGCATAGTAGAATCGGCAGCTAACTGAAAAGCATCAGCCAGTGCATTAGCGGCAGCCAACCAGTTGTTTTGTGTAGAGTCTGTTCGGGCAAGTTGCCTGCGAAAATAGGCGCTCATTTCAAAATAGCCTTCTTTTTCCCAAAGTTGAGCTATTTGCTGTAGGGCATTGGTTTTAGTTAGGTTATTCCCTGCTTGGGTTTGCATTTGGTTTTCCCAGTAGGTAATACTGTCGGCGGCATTTTGGGTAATTTTGTCTTTAAGTTTGGTTGCCAGCGCCGGCATATCTAATTGGGTTTTAAGAGCAGATGCTGCACCGGCGTTGCCGGTATTGGCACTCATGGTAAGTGGGGCAGTTTGTTCTTCCGTTGTGTTTTTAGGAGTTGTACTTTTGCGTTCTCCGACAAAATAGAGGATAAAAAGCAGTAATAAGCAGGCGCTTATAAGGAGTACCTGCAATTTAGTAAGGTTCATAGAAATGAGGCTTCAGTTGTTTTAAAGGGGTAAACGGCAACAAAAATAAGTAAGACAGCCGTAAAATAAGACGCGGTATAAAAACAAAACCGATTGGTTAAAGTTTCAGCTCAGTGTATTCATAATACTACCTACCTGTAGCATTAGGTGGTAGGCAATGTTGGCTTCTTTTTTAGGTGGGTTTTGCTGCCTTTTTTTACCGATTCGGTCAAGGCAAGTGCCGGTTTAAAAACCGGCACTTTGGTTTCGGGCAATACCATAGGCTCATTCCTATTTATATGTCGGGCAACTTTGGGCGCTCGGTTTTTGACGGTAAAATTGCCAAAACCACGAATAATTACTGTTTCTCCTGCCGATAGTTGCTCTTTCACTTCTTTAAAAAATGCCTCCAGTACTAATAGTACCTCTACTTTCTCCATTTCGGTTTTTTGGGCTAAAGTAGCAACAAGTTCCATTTTTTTCATGTTACATAAAGGGTTGTTGGTAATTTTTTACTTGGGTTAAGCACTCCATTTGCAAGGCAAATAAATTATGAGTACTAATTTAAATTATTTATCGGGTTAGTGCGCCATTTCTGATAAAAATTTGATGCGCATGAGTCGCACTTCCTCCTCAGTGTAAGAAGTATCGGCGCTTAACTCTCTGAGCACATCATCAATATTGTCGGCGGCAGTAGTCATAAAATACTGGTGTAACTCTTCAAGGTCTTCGGGGTCTAAGCTATCGTTTAAAAGATAACCCACACTGAGCTTAGTACCGGAGTCAACTATTTTCTCCATTTCCAAAATTAACTCAAACAAAGAGAGCCCGAGGAAACCGGCAATGGGTTCGAGGGCTATTTTTTTATCAATACTTTGAATGATGTAGATTTTGTCTTTTGATTTAGAAGCCACCGATTTCATAACAAAATCTTCGGCACGGGCAATTTCGTTTTCTTCTACATATTCTTTAATGACATTTACAAAAGGCTGTCCATATTTAAGAAATTTTCCCTTACTTACGCCATTTATGCGCTCCATTTCTTCGGCATTAATGGGGTAATAGGTAGCCATTTCTTCCAGAGAGCGGTCTTGAAACACCACATAGGTAGGCACTTTTTTCTTTTGGGCTACTTCACGACGCAGGTTTTTGAGGATACCCAGCATTACGGGGTCAAGTACTGCGCCGCGTTGCATTTGGGCATCGGCTTCTTCGGCAGCTACGGCATCGGCTTCATAAGATTGGTTGATGGCAATTTTAACAGAGTATGGATTTTTGATAAAATCTTTACCTTCATAACTCAGCTTGAGTATGCCGTATTTTTCAATATCTTTAACCAGCAGATTGCGCAACAAGGCATGGGTAATAACCGATTTCCAGTACATTTTATCTTGCTCCGCACCTACCCCGAACAGTTTGAGTTGGTCATGTTTAAAATCAAGTATTTCTTGTGTTTTTTTTCCCATTAAAAATTTCAACAGATATTTGCTGTCAAAATTTTCTTGCAGCTCTTGTACTGCCTGTAGCGCCTGTACTATATTGGGGCTAACCTCTATCCTATCTTTGGGCTGGCAGCAATTGTCGCATCCTTTGCGGCAATGCCCTTCATCATACTCCTCGCCAAAGTAATGTAACAAAAACCTGCGGCGACAAGTAGCAGACTCGCTGTAATTAACCACCTCTGCCAAATGCTGACCGCCCACTTCGCGCTCGGCTACTGTTTTATCGCGCATAAATTTTTCCAACTTAGTCATGTCTTCATAAGAGAAAAAGCCAATGCACTTACCTTCCAGCCCGTCTCTGCCGGCTCTGCCGGTTTCTTGGTAGTAGTTTTCCAGACTTTTGGGCATATTGTAGTGAATCACAAAACGCACATCGGGTTTATCTATGCCCATACCAAAAGCAATAGTAGCTACTATTACATGAATATCCTCCATCAAAAACTGGTCTTGGCAGGTAGTGCGCACATGCGCCTCTAATCCGGCATGATAGGGAGCTGCTTTTATGCCATTGGCATTTAAAATTTGCGCTAATTCTTCTGTGGTTTTCCGATTTAGACAATAAATAATGCCCGATTTGCCCGAATTATCCTTTATAAATTTAGTGATTTGTTTTATCACCTCCTCTTTCTTTCCTTTGGGGCGTACCTCGTAGTACAAATTAGGTCGGTTAAAAGAGGAGCCAAACATTTCGGGCGACCTTAGCTGAAGGTTTTTAATAATGTCGTCTCTAACTTTGGGCGTTGCGGTGGCGGTTAAAGCCATGATAGGCACATTGCTGTCTATGGCATCTACCATTTTGCGAATACGCCGATACTCGGGTCTGAAATCATGCCCCCATTCCGATATACAGTGTGCCTCATCTACGGCAATAAAAGACACTTTTTGTTGTCTGAAAAAGTCAAGGCTTTCTTGTTTAGTGAGTGTTTCGGGAGCTATGTACAGCATTTTAGTCCGTCCGCTTACAAGGTCTTCTTTTACCCTTTTAATTTCAGTGCGGCTCAATGACGAGTTAAGAAAGTGGGCAATGCTATCATTGCTACTATAGCCGCGCATCAAATCTACCTGATTTTTCATCAGCGCTATCAGTGGCGATATAATAATGGCAGTGCCTTCGCTTAATATAGCCGGAAGTTGGTAACATAATGACTTACCGCCTCCGGTAGGCATTATAACTAAGGTATCTGTACCGGATAGGGTACTTTCAATAATGGATTTTTGATTACCTTTAAATGCTGTGAAACCAAAATACTCTCGCAATGCACTGTTTAGTTTGTCTTCTGCAACAATTGAACTCATAATTTACCGGTTGTAGATACAACAATAATAAGGTCAATACCAACTCGTTAATGAGCTGATAATGGATTATGCCTTAAATTTGGGATAGCAAGTTAAAACGCTTTTGTTAGAAATGTTCTTTTGCTTCAAAAAAAAGTTTTAGTTTTTTTAGCGCTCCGTTTTTTTTGAAACGGACTGCGAAGATACTAACTATTTTTGGGAATGTAACAAGGAGTAGGCGGTTTTTACCGATGGCAGGCATATAAATAACCCAAAGTTTACAAAACATGGGTGTTTTGGGTGTGCGGCTTGCGTTTCCTTGATAAGCGCGGGATTTTATAAGAACATGAGCCTGCACGGCAACCACTTGCTTACGGTTAAGGCTCATACGTTCTTCATGTTAAGATAAATCAAATATGAAAATATATTATAAAACATTTTTATTTGTAGCTGCATTTTCTATTAACCGCCTAAGGTCTTGGGCAATGGTAAAAACTTCTTTTTTCTTGCAATACAATACTATCTTAGCCTGTGCATAATAATAATGTCGGGCTACCAACATATTTTCAACAAAGGTAAGCAATTGTTTTTTTGTTTCAAAACCGGCTACAAGCGGTCGGTGCTGCATGAGCTTATATAGTCTTTTGGCCAGCACCTGGGGCGAAACGTAGAGCATAATAGTAGTGCCTTGTTCGTTCATAAGGTGCATATTACCCATAAAACAAGGCGTACCGCCACCGGTAGCCACAATAACCCGGTCATATTGCAGGGTTTGTTTCAGGCACTCCGCCTCCATTTCTCTAAACCGGGCTTCGCCGTATTGGGCAAAAATATCGGTTATGGTAAGGCTGTAAGTTTGTTCTATCAGGGCATCAAGGTCAATAAATTGGTAACCTACCATGGTGGCTAAGAGCCTGCCTACCGTGGTTTTACCTGCTCCCATAAATCCAATGAGGTAAATGCGCTTGGGTATTGGTGGGCTCATGAATGTTAGTTATGAGTTATGAATGATGAATGATGAATTACCCACTACCTACTACTATTTACCAAAACTAACCACTAACCGCTACTACTGTTTGTACGATACGCGCGGGTCTAACAGTCCGTAGAGCAAATCTACCACTATGTTAATCAGCACAAACAGAGAGGCGGTAAACAATACAGCGCCCATAGCCACCGGAAAATCGAGGTTGTTAAGGGCGTTAATGGTTACGTAGCCCAAACCTTTAAAGTCAAAAATGATTTCTATAAAGTAAGCGCCTGCCAACAAACCGGCAAGCCAGCCCGATATAGCCGTAACCACCGGATTGAGTGCATTGCGTAGGGCATGTTTAAATACAATTGTATAGCGGCTTAGTCCTTTTGCCTGTGCCGTGCGAATGTAATCTTGCGACAATACATCAAGCATACTGCTTCGGGTAAGTTGCACTATAATAGAAACCGGGCGCACTCCCAGCGCTAAAGTAGGCAGAATAAGGTTTTTTAGCTGTAAAATTTCCTCGCCATAGTCGTTTATGATATACAAACCGCCGGTGTAGTTTAACCCGGTTAAATCGCCCAACCAGTAGCCAAATATAAGCGCCAGTATGATGCCCGAAAAGTAAGAAGGCTGCGAAATACCTAAAATAGAACCTACTAAGATGGCATTGTCTGTAAAGCTGAACTGTTTTACCGCCGCTATTACCCCCAGTGTTATGCCTACCACAGTAGCAAAAATCATGGCGCTGAGGGCTAAAATAACCGTTTTAGGTAGCGCTTCAACCAGCATAGTCATAACGGGGCGCTTGGTTTGGTAGGAGCGCCGCAAGTAGGGCGCTTTTAGCGCTACGCTTTTGGCTCCTGCGGTAAACAAAATGGTGTAATTATATTTTTGCTTGTTTTCGGGCGTATTTTGATGTATAGATATGGGCAGCACATCGTTCAAATACATTATAAACTGCACGCTTCGGGGTTTATCTAAACCCAGTTCTTTGTTTATAGCCTCTATGGTTTCTACATCGGCACGTTGCCCCAGGGTTAGGCGGGCGGGGTCGCCCAAACCGTTAAACAGCCAAAAAACAATAAACACTACGCCTATCAGCACCAAAATGCCGTATAAGAAGCGTTTCAAAATATATTGCAGCATAACCAAATAAGTTAAGGGCTAAAAAAGCCGACGTTGCAAAGTTGCACTTTTTTTATGGAAATCAGTATCGGGCAGGTGCATTTTTAGGCTATGTTAATGAGTAAAGCACAAAAGGCAGTTACAACAGGTTTTTGATGCGCCACTCGGTAGGGTGGTAATTGTTGTATCGGTTGGGCAGCGCTTTAATCCAGCCCAAAGGGTGCAATTGGTAGGTTACCAAAGTCCAGCCGCGCAGGTTATCGGGTAGTGGGGCGGCAAAGTTCTGCTTGCGCAAAAAAGCCAGTGCATCGGGTAAATCAAGTTCTACCCTTGGCACATTGCCCGATATTTCTATGCTTAAAGCCAATGCAGGGGCTGGCACCAGTTCGTTACCTTTTACCTCACCCATTAAAATGCCGGCTTGTTTTACTACCAAACCGATGGCTATATGGGGCAGCAGGTGGGCATAGTTATTGGGCACAGCAAAAATTTCGGCTTGGTTTTTTTGGTAGAAAGTATAGGCATCGGGATTTTGCAACCGGTTTTGTACCATCGGGATAAGTTTTTTAGGCAGTTTTTCGAATGGTTGTTTGCCCAATTTTTTTCCGAAGTCCTGTTTGCCCGATGAGGGCGCATGGCTTTGTTGTTTTTGTAAACAAGCCACAAAAAAGCCCTCGCCCACTGTTTTGTGCGGATAAAAACGGTAGCCATAAACCGTCTTACCATTGGGCAGTGGGGTTTGGGTTTGGGTTATTCCCCATTGAGGTTGCAGCATCAGTTGTACCGATTCAAAGCCGTACTCGGCAGCAATCCAAGCGGCGTTTTGCTCGTTTTCTTCTTCGGCATACGTGCAGGTGGAGTAAATAAGATAGCCGCCGGATTTTACCAAACGGGCTGCATTAGCCAAAATGCGCCGCTGCCGTGCGCTGCACAACTGCACATTACCCTCCGACCACTCCTGCACTGCATCGGGTGTTTTTCTAAACAAGCCCTCGCCTGAGCAGGGGGCATCGGTTAGTACAAGGTCAAAAATAGTGCCAAGCGGGGTAAAATCTGCCGTATCATTGGCAGTAACCCATATATTGGGCAGCCCCCACTTGGTTACATTTTCGGTGAGTACGGGTGTTCGGGTTTTGATAACCTCGTTGGCAATGACTAAACTATCTGGGTGCAAACCCGATGCCAATAGGGTAGTTTTACCACCGGGTGCAGCGCATAAATCGGCAGCAAGCAGGGGTTGCCGGTCAAGTTGTAGTTGTTTAATGATTTGGTCAATAAACATAGAAGAGGCTTCCTGCACATAATACACGCCCGCGTGCAGGGGCGGGTGAAGGGTAAACTGGGGGCGCCGGGTAAGCAGTAGGGCATTTTGGCACCAGGGCACGGGTGTAGTATCCTCAAAAACGGGGTGCGGTTTTTTGGCGGGGTTTAACCTAATGGCAGTGGCAGCAGCGCCTTGGGTAAGGGCACCAGTAAAATCTTTATACTCACTTTGAAGCAGGCGCTCCATGCGGCGGGTAAAGGCGGCAGGCAGTAACATAAGCACGGGGTAAAATGGCGCTGCAACATACGCAAATAAAAATAAACGCCAGCCGACACAATGTTAAAAGCGTTCTAAAAGTTTATTACAAGCCCGAAATAGTGGTATCTTTGCCCAAAAATCAACATTCATCATTTTTTAACGTTTTGACATGAAAAATTTTACACTAACCCTCTTTTTCGCTTTGGCAGGTCTGTTGGGCTTGTCGCAAACAATGCAGGCACAATGTTTGCAATATGCCGGCGGTCCTTATACCGACCAAGGTATCAATGTGGCAGGTTGCAACGGAGAATCGGTTTCGGCTCCGTATGAAGCATGGAGTAATGAAATTTATTTTACCGATGTAGTTTCGGGTGCCAATTATACCTTTGATATTTGCGATGGGTACAGTCCTACTGCATGGGGTGCCGAAGCCTTGTTAACCGTAATACAAGGCGGTACACCCGCAGCGGGCAGCGTAACCGGCGGCACAGTATTAGGTTTTGCCACAGGGTGTACAATTACCTTTGATGCTACCGCAACGGGTAGGATATATTTTATCATTTCTACCGTAGGCGGCTGCGGCAGCGCCGTTCAGCAAGTAGATAATGGTACGCCTACCGTAACTACCAACTCAGGAGTGCTTTGCCCCGAACCGGTTAACTGTGGCGACCCCACTGTATCTGCCGGCACCATATCTGGCAACACCAGCATTTGCGTTGGCGATACTACCAATATAGCCATTACCGGCGCTGTTTATCCTAATGCCGCCCCTAACCTTAAAGGTTTCTGCTGGTTTGTGGCCGAAGCCGATTTAACCGGCAGTACCACTCCTAATACTGCCGCCGGATACTTTGGCGCATTCCCCATTCAGCCGGCAGTGCCTACCAATACGCTCAATTATATCCATAATCCTACTGCCGCCGGCGCTTTACCTGCCGGCAACTACTATTTCTGTGCTGCGGTATTTGGCAATGCTACCAACCCCGCAGGCGGAACACCCAGTTTTAATACCATTGTTCTTGATGCTGCTTGTACGCAAACTACCTGCTATGCTGTAAGTTTGTTGCCCTTAGGCGACCCTGCATGTACCGACTGTCCGGTTGTAAGTTTTACCACCATTCAGCTTTGCGAAACCAACCAGTATTCTATTCAGGCAGACGTTACCTATACCGGCTCTACCGGTTCGTTTACCATTAATGCAAACGGGGTTAACACTACCATTAGTGTAAATGGTCCTTACTCATTTGGTCCCTTTGCTTCAGGTGCGGAAGCCATACTTACCATTACCAATGGTAATGCCACCTGCAACCAAACCGCCAATTTTATTGAAATCTGCCCCTCTGTTTGCGAGCGCGTAACCGATGGCGGTTTTGAAGACGGCGGTACTGCCTGGACACAAGCCTCTACTAACTTTGGCTCCCCACTTTGTACCGAAGCCGATTGCGGATTGGGTGGCGTAGGTCCGTATGGCGGTGTTCGTTGGGCATGGTTTGGCGGTATTGGCTCTGCCGAAACCGGCTCTGTTTCACAAACCATTAACATAGCTGCCCCCTCTGCTACCCTTACTTTTTACTTAGCTATCCGAGCTACCACTCCTAATGCTCAAGACTTTTTAAAAGTGCGTGTAGGCACCACCGAAGTATATAACATTACTGCCAACAGCGCTGCAGAATACAATAACTATACCATGGTAACGGTTGATGTGTCTGCTTTTGCCAATGGTTCTAACCACCTGCTCACCTTTGAAAGTAGCGTATTTGGTCCGGGTACTACCAGTTTCCACGTGGACAATATATCGGTAGAAGCCTGTGGCGATGTTTGTATTGCCGATGCCGGTACTATGCAAAACGTTTTTGTAAATGGCAACAGCGTTACTGCCGTAGCTACCGGATTTACCACTACGGTGGGTTACACCTACCTGTACCTGCTTACCAATGCCGGCGGTACCATTGTTTCGCAAAGCGCTAACGGAGCTTTCACCATTACCAGCGGCTCGCCTGCCGATTACCGCGTATATGGTATGGTTTGCAGCGACAGCGATTTGGCTACCGTATTGAGCGCCACTACCATCAGCGAAATTCAAACCCTCATTAGCGTAATTGGTGTTTGTGCCGACCTTACCCAAGAATTATCGGTAGGCATTGACTCGCCTGCTGCCGGTTTTGGGGTGTTTGGTATTACCAAAGTACAGCCTGTACCTGCCAAAGATGCCGTAACCATTCAGTTTAACGCTGCCGGCAAACCGGTAACTGCTGCTGTTTATGATGTAACAGGCAGATTGGTACAACAAACCGCCGCCATTACCACCGCCGGCGCTAATACGCTCAACATTGAAGTGAGCCAACTTGCATCGGGTATTTATTTTGTTACCCTTACCGATGGCAACAATATAGCCTCTACTAAATTGGTGAAAGAATAATTTCGCCCGATTTTGTTTTACCCGAGCATTGGTTGTTTTTTCCCGATAAGCAACGCTCGTTTACCCCTATAAACAAAAGCCTCTGCCGGTATTACAGGCAGAGGCTTTTTGTTTTAAACCCTGTTTTGTACCTTTACCGCCCAATTATTTTGCTCGCCCAAAACGATTGCCCCATTTATTCCTGCCGCTAATTTTACCTACCCAAACATGGCTAAAAATCCGTCCGAAACGCCACTGATGCAGCAGTACAACAAAATCAAAAGTAAGTATCCCGATGCCTTGCTGCTGTTCAGAATTGGTGATTTTTATGAAACATTTGGGCAAGATGCCATAGAAACAGCCAAAACATTAGGCATCACCCTTACCAAACGACACAACGGCGCAGCATCGGAGGTAGAACTTGCGGGTTTTCCGCACCATGCCTTAGATACCTATTTGCACAAATTAGTGCGCGCCGGCTATAGAGTGGCAGTATGCGACCAGTTAGAAAATCCGGCATTGGCTAAAACCGTGGTAAAACGAGGCGTAACTGAATTAGTAACGCCCGGCGTAGCCATTAGCGACAAAATTTTAGACCACAAAAGCAACAACTATTTAGCATCGGTTTTTTTCAGCAAATCGGAAATAGGCATCGCTTTTACCGATATATCTACCGGTGAGTTCTTGGTTTCGCAGGGCAATTCGGATTATATTGACAAAATGCTGCAAGGTTTTCAGCCCGCCGAGGTTATCCTGCCCAAAAACAAACAAAAAGAATTTACCGAACTGTTTGGCGATAAACTCTATATTTACCCTATTGACGACTGGGTTTTTGGCAAAGATTATACTACCGAAATTTTGCTCCAGCATTTTCAAACCCAATCGCTGAAAGGGTTTGGGGTAAACGATGCCGAAGAAGGCGTAGTGGCTGCCGGCGCTATTATTCACTACCTTAAAGAAACCCAACACCCCAACCTGCAACACCTAACCGCACTTGCCCGCATTCAGCAAGATAAATACATGTGGTTAGATAGGTTTACCATTCGCAATTTAGAGTTACTGAGTACCCCTTTTGAATCGGGCAAACCACTGTTTGAGGTTTTAGACAAAACCATAACCCCTATGGGCAGCCGCCTGCTCAAAAAATGGCTGGTGCTGCCACTGCGCGATTTAAAAGCTATTCATGAACGACTCAGCATGGTGGAGTTTTTAATGCAAAATCCCGATTTTGCCGATATGCTCGCCCACCAGCTTAAACAAATAGGCGACCTTGAACGCCTGATTGCCTTAGTGCCTATGGGAAGGGTAAACCCCCGACAAGTTGCACAAATTAAAAAAGCCTTGCAAGCCATAGCCCCTATCAGAGAACAATGCCTGCAATGTGCCAATGAATACCTGAATAAATGGGGCGAACAACTGAACCCCTGTAAACTGATTACCGATAAAATGGAAAAATGGCTTGCCGATGACCCGCCGGTAGCCCTTAATAAAGGCGGTATTATTGCCAATGACATATCGGAAGAGTTAGATGAATTGCGCCATATCCAAACATCGGGCAAGGATTACCTCCTGCAAATGGAACAGCGCGAAACCCAAAAAACAGGTATCAGCTCGCTTAAAATTGGTTACAACAATGTATTTGGTTACTATTTTGAAGTGCGCAACAAGTATAAAGAGCAAGTACCCACAGATTGGATAAGAAAACAAACCCTTACCGGCGCTGAACGATATATTAACGAAGAACTAAAACGCTACGAAGAAAAGATATTGGGCGCCGAAGAAAAAACCATTGCCTTAGAAACCGAACTGTTTACCCAACTTACTGCCGAACTTGCCGATTATATCCGTCCTATTCAGCTAAACGCCAGCCTCTTAGCCCGAATGGATTGCCTGCTCTCTTTTGCAGTAGTGGCACAAAAAAATCGTTATTGTAAACCCTTAGTTTCTGACTCTTTTACCCTCCAAATTCAGCAGGGAAGGCACCCGGTTATAGAACAACAACTGCAATTGGGCGAAGAATACGTGCCAAACGACATGTATTTAGACAACGAAAAACAACAAATACTCATTATTACCGGTCCCAACATGTCGGGTAAATCTGCCCTGCTTAGGCAAACCGCCCTGATAGCGCTGATGGCGCAAATGGGCAGTTTTGTGCCGGCTCACACTGCCGAAATTGGACTGGTGGATAAAATTTTTACCCGCGTAGGCGCTTCAGACAACATTTCATCGGGCGAATCAACCTTTATGGTAGAAATGAACGAAACGGCAAGTATTATGAATAACCTATCTGCCCGAAGTCTTATCCTACTCGATGAAATAGGGCGCGGCACCAGCACCTACGACGGCATTTCTATAGCCTGGGCGCTTGCCGAGTACCTGCATAATAACCCCAAAGCACAACCTAAAACCCTGTTTGCCACCCACTACCACGAGCTGACCGAACTTGCCGAAAAGAACGAGCGCATTAAAAACTTCTCCATTTCAGTAAAGGAAGCGGGCAATAAGGTTATTTTTATGCGTAAATTGGTGAAAGGCGCTGCCGAAAAAAGTTTTGGTATTCATGTGGCACAAATGGCGGGTATGCCCCGTGCCATTATTAACCGCGCCAATGAAATTCTTGCCCAATTAGAACAACAACACCAACTGCAACAAACCAAAGATGCCCTGAAACAAATTCCGGAGCAAAAACCCTATCAACTTGCCCTGTTTGAAATGACCGACCCTAAACTGAAAAAAATAAAGGAAATTTTGGCTACGCTTGATGTTAACAGCCTTACACCTATAGAAGCTCTTATGAAACTGAACGAGTTGAAAAAAGCAGTAGAGTAACCTAAAAATGAATTAACTACTATGTTGTCTGTAAATTTTATGCAAGAAGCCATACAACTGTCGGCACAAGGAATAGCCAATAACGAGGGTGGACCCTTTGGCGCGGTGGTGGTAAAAAACGGGGTTATTATAGCCCGCGGAAATAACCGAGTTACCTCTACAAACGACCCCACCGCCCATGCCGAGGTAGTAGCCATTAGAAATGCCTGCACCTATTTGGGCGCTTTTCAACTGACCGGCTGCGAAATTTACACCAGTTGCGAACCCTGCCCCATGTGTTTGGGGGCTATATACTGGGCGCGCCCGGATAAGGTGTATTATGCCAATACCCGATACCAAGCTGCTGCCATTGGTTTTGATGACCACCTTATTTATGAAGAAATTAACCACCTGCCACCTCATCGCAAAATACCTTTTATTCATCAGCCACATGCCGAAGCGTTAGCCGTTTTTGAAGCATGGATACAAAAAACAGATAAAACGAAATACTGAAACTAAAAAAATACGTCCTACTTTGACAGGTTAATTTGTATGATAAACCCTATCAGCAGGCAAGTACTCAACAAATTAAATGGCGTTAAGATAGTTATACAAATCATCATCTGAATTTACGTTGAGTTTTTTGCGCAATCGGGAGCGGCTTATATAAACGCTGGAAGGCAGTATGTTTAATATATCGGCTATTTCTTTGGAGTTTAAGCCTATTTTAAGGTAGGCACAAAGACGCAAATCGTTGTTAGACAGGTGAGGGTATAGTTCTCTTAATTTTTGGAAAAACTCCTGATGCAGTTCGTCCATCTGTATTTCAAAAGTTTTGTCTTCTACCGATATAAAAGAATCTAGTAGTCTTTGCATTTCGTTTAGTATTTTTTTAGAGGCAGAAGGGGTTTGCTGGGCTGTTTCGCATTTTTCTTTCAGGGTAAGCAGCAGCCTGTTTTTGTCTTCGTTTTCTTTAGCTTTGTTGGTAAGCTCTATGGTTTTGGTTTTCAATTGTTTTTTAATCTGATCGTATTCTGCCTGTAAGCGTTCTTGCTCCAACAGCATAATTTCTTGTCTGTGTTTTTCGGCTTGTTCGTGCAACGATTGTTGTTGGAGTGTTAGTAAATGCCGCTCTTGTTTTTTTAGCATTACCTTTTGCCTTACCCGAACAAGATAAACCAATAATACAACAAATAGGCTATAGAGCAGGTAAGCATACCAGGTAAAATACCATGGTGCATCAATGCGAAAAAACAGTGTTGTGGTTTCGGTAATATTGCCGTTTACCATTGCCCTTGCAAAAAGAGTATATTTACCATGCCTCAAGTTTTTTAACCCAATGATATTGCGTGCAGACCAAGCGCTCCATTCATCGGAATTATTTAATCGGTATTGGTACAGAACCTCATCTTTATTGGGTATCACATATTCCACCTCAATATTATTATATTGATATGGAATAGAAGCATCGGGAAACACAGGCAACATGGTTTCATTTTTGAAAGCTGTTATTTTTCGCAAAATCGGTTTAGCTAAATTGGTCTGATTGGAAATGTTAATGGGGGTTTGGTTAAACCTAAGGGCAAAACCATTGTAAACAGGAAAAAACTCCACTTCCGAGTTTAACCTTACCGGCTGAAAAATACCGGGCAACAACCCTACTATTGATGTGTGGGTTTCTACCGGAGTTTTATTGATTAACTGCTTATCCTTGTGGGAGTAGGTGTATTGAAATTCATCGGTACCCACTTGTATTTGGTTATTATTTTTAACCAAATGTGGTTCGTTGCCTTCAAAATCCTTTTTCAATAAAATAATTCTATTGGCAGGATACAATTCATTGTTGAGTTCTGCCCTAATAATGCCGTAGTTAGGTATATTTACCCAAAGAACATTATCATTTTCAATCATTAATTGATTACAAGATCCCAGTATTAGTTCCATTTGTTTCCAAAAAGTCCAGCTATTGCCGTTTTTTTTAAAAATGGAAATGCCATTGTAAGAACCAGCAAGCAGGTATTCGTTTTTGTAAGGCATAATTGCCCATACGCCATGATGATTGCTCAGTCTTTCGGGTTGTTTTTGGTTGTTTAGCATAAACAAACCTTGGTCGTGCCCAATCAGCAAGGTATTGTTTATATTTTGTAGTGTCCAAACCTGTCCTTCTGTTTGAGGTACAAGCGTAAACCGGTTATACTCGGAATTGTTGTTCAGGTCTTCCCAGTTAGCCCAAAATAATCCCTGATTGGTTCCAAGGTAAAACAGATTGTCTTTTAGCAGAGCGGTGTAGCCGGCACCAAAATCTCCCCGATAATCGTAAAAAAAGGTAACATTTTGGCTGTAATCTAAGTAGGAAACGCCATAATCCATACTTAGCCACAGTTTTCCTACAGAACTGTAATGCAGGCTCAAAATGGTATTATTGGGCAGCCCTTTTAGTTTGTTAATCTGATGTATTAACCTGCCCTCTGAATTGCTTATAAATAAGCCTTTTAGTACAGTGCCAAATGCTAATAGCGAATCATTGATTTGCTCAAAACAAAACACCTTAGCTGTTTTTAACTCTTTGGATACTTCACTGAGTATAGGGCTGAGTTTACCCGATTCTAAAGTAAACAAACCCGAATTTTTAGTTACCAATACGGTTTTGTTTTGCTCCCGATAAATGCCTATGGGTTCAATTCTGGTATTTTGAGGAAAATCTGCTACCGGTGTTAAAGCTAAGCCGCTCAATACCAACAATCCCTTTTTTTCATCGGCAAAGTAAAGCGAATCTTTTAACCTAAAACTACCGCTAAATTTGTGGGGGGCAGCAATCTTGGTTAATTGTTTGCCTTTATACACATATATGTTGTAGCCCGACACAAACAGTATTTTATCTCCCAACTCATAGGTATGCCAAAATTCTTCATTAATTTCTTTGAGGTCTTCACCAAAAGCGTACAAAGAGGTGTATTCAAACTCATTAAACTTATTTTTATTCCAAACGCCAAAATCTAAATCAGACCCGGTATAAATGAGCGAATCGCTTTTTACTACTACCGAACGGGTAAATCCTGCACTGCCTTTGTAGCTTTTCCACGTTTTACCATCGTATTCTACCAATCCCTTATCGGCAGCCATGTAAACAATACCGTTTGGGGCAGAACCGATAGCCCATATTTTGCCCTTATTTTGGTACTGTGCAGGGGTAAAATTTTGTAATAAAGGCATACCTTTTTCGGCAAATATCTGTGCCCGGCAGGTAAGTGTTCCCCAAATAAGTACCAATAAAAATGCCGCCGTTGTTTTCAACTATGATAACTGAATTTGGTTTTAATTTTCTGAACCTGCAAAAAATAGTTCTCTGACAAATTTGTTGATGGCTTGTTTTTTTGGGCACCAGTGTAAAGATGAAACCCTACCTGTTGCTGAAAAACTACAGAAGCTAAAAAAATGGGGCTGTCTAAAAAGTCCACATCTTGCACACATTTACACAGAACTACTGTTTTTCTTGCTTTTAATCAGTCATAAACAAATCTGATTTTGTGCAATTTAACTGAGTTTCCGACTTTTTAGACAGCCTCAAAAATAACAATTTTACTTAGTAAACAATCAACTTTTGTACTTGAACAAAGCCGTTACTTGTGAGTAGTTTTACCACATATACGCCTTTTTCCAAGTTACCGGTGTTTAATTGCGGGGTATTTGTAGTTAAGATTTGCTTTCCGCTTAGGTCAAACAGTGTTATTTGTTTTACCTCCGCGTTAAAATGAACCTGGGCGCCGGTTTGAACCGGATTGGGGTACAATTTAATTTGGTTTTGCGCCTGAATGGGTTCGCCAATAGAGACGTTAGTGTCGTAGAAATACACATTATCCACAAAAACGGTATTAGCGCCGGTGGGCTGCCCTACCAATATGAGCTGGGCTATGTTTTGGCGGTTGGTTAAGCCGGCAAAATCGGTTAGCGGAATGTCTAAACTTACCCACTGACCTTGTGCGGGTGAGGTAATGTTTACCTGATGCTCGGTATCATCGCCGCCGCCAAAACCGCCATCGGGTCCAAAATCAACCAGTTTTATCCCGAAAAAGGTAAAATCTGCCGACCAAACATCTAAGTGGAAATGGGTCATGGAGGTAACGTCTATTTGGTTGGCTACGGTTTCGATGCCAACAAAATCTAAAGCCGAGTATTTTTTGGTAGGATTGCCGGCAATTTGAACATCGGTAAGTGTTGCGGCAGACCAATCGGTGCGCCAAGTATCTACGGGCACGTTGGTATAAGCATCGCTAAACATAGAAATAACAAAAGCCTCAGGGCGAGTAGGGGTGGGCGCTGCCACGGTAGGCTCGGTAGCGCTGCCGCCTCCACTGTAAAAATATACATTGTCCACAAAAACGGTATTAGCGCCGCTGGGCTGCCCTACCAATATGAGCTGTGCTATGTTTTGGCGGTTAGTTAAGCCGGCAAAATCGGTTAGCGGAATGTCTAAACTTACCCACTGACCTTGTGCGGGTGAGGTAATGTTTACCTGATGCTCGGTATCATCGCCGCCGCCAAAACCGCCATCGGGTCCAAAATCAACCAGTTTTATCCCGAAAAAGGTAAAATCTGCCGACCAAACATCTAAGTGGAAATGGGTCATGGAGGTAACGTCTATTTGGTTGGCTACGGTTTCGATGCCAACAAAATCTAAAGCCGAGTATTTTTTGGTGGCATTGCCGGCTATTTGCACATCTTCCAATGTTGCGGCAGACCAATCGGTGCGCCAGGTATCTACGGGCACATTGGTATAGGCATCGCTAAACAAAGAAATGACGTTGGCTGCCGGCTGGGTGGGAGTGGGCGCTGCTACGGTAGGCTCGGTAGCGCCGCCGCCGCCACTGTAAAAATACACATTGTCCACAAAAACGGTGTTAGCGCCGCTGGGCTGCCCTACTAATATCAACTGGGCTATGTTTTGGCGGTTGGCTAAGCCGGCAAAACTGCTGATGGGAATGTCTAAACTTACCCATTGACCTTGTGCGGGCGAGGTAAAGTTTACCTGATGCTCGGTATCATCGCCGCCGCCAAAACCGCCATCGGGTCCAAAATCAACCAGTTTTATCCCGAAAAAGGTAAAATCTGCCGACCAAACATCTAAGTGGAAATGGGTCATGGAGGTAACGTCTATTTGGTTGGCTACGGTTTCGATGCCAACAAAATCTAAAGCCGAGTATTTTTTGGTGGCATTGCCGGCTATTTGCACATCTTCCAATGTTGCGGCAGACCAATCGGTGCGCCAGGTATCTACGGGCACATTGGTGTAAGCATCGCTAAACATAGAAATGACGTTGGCTGCCGGTTGGGTGGGGGTGGGCGCTGCTACGGTAGGCTCAGTAGCGCCGCCGCTGCCCGATGAGAAGGTGATGTTGTCAAAATAAATGATGTTGTCTTGGGTTCTGCCGCCCAAATCAAAATCGGGGAAAATAATAATTTGGTCTAACTGTCCTTCACTGGCGGGTGGGTTGATGAAACTTGAAAAATTAAAGGTTAGCTCTTCCCACTGGTTTACCAGTGTATTAGCCACCTTAATTTCTCCTTGTGACCAGCCGGTAGGAGCGGCAAATTTGATGCCTACATCGCTGATAACCGATTTCCAAACCATTATTTTAACAATAGAGGTGTTTGGGTTAAGCTCAAAGGATCCAAGGTCGGCGCCATGTAATGACTCACAACCTGCCCAAGGATTACCCGCTTGGAGTGCGGTAAACTTAGCCACCGTAGCAGAGGTATTGATACCGGAGGGGTCGGGGTTAGGAATGATTTCTACAGGGGGATTGGTGGCGTTTTCAAACACCGTCCAAGTCCATGCAGCGCCATTTCCACCCGATTCAAAATTGATAGGGGCGTTTTGTGCAAAACTCCAAGAAACTGCTGCACTAAGCAACAAAAAAAGTATGAACTTTTTCATGGTAAAGTAAGATTTGGTTAAGAATAAAAAATTATTAAAAATTAACGATAAGCAAAAAAGATTTCCCGATGAAGTGTGTAACAGCCGGAAACAGGTTAGAAAACGGGTTCATATACTGCATGAGGTTGCACTATATGCTGCACTGCCAATTTAGGTGTTCGGTCGGTTTTGAATAAGCCCCAGTGTTTTTCGGGCTCCATGGGTTCGTGCGAGCCTTTCCACAATTCGTCAAAGGCTTCAAAAAAGAAAACAAGGATATGCTCCTGCTCAACCCATTGCATCAGTTTTTCAAAGTAGATATTTTGGTACGTTTCGCTCACGTGTTCGGGGTTAATACCCTTGCCATTAGAGTTTGTAGCCCATCCGGCTTCGGTAATTACCACCGGTTTGTGCGGATATTTTTGGGCTACGGCGTGGTAATTTTCCTTTGTATAATCGAGCGCTTCGGCAATGTGTTTGTACTCCCACACCGGATAGGTATGAATAGAAATAAAATCTACCTCATGGGCTACTTGTTCCATTTTGTAGAGCCAGGGTGCATAGTTCTCACAAAAGGTAACAGGTTGTTTGGCTTTTTGTTTAACCTGTTGCACATAAGCTGCCACCTTATGTTCGGGCACGTAGTGGTCTGTCCAGTCCACACAGGCTTCGTTACCTACCGATAGGGCGAAAATAATATCGGAATACTTGTGGGCAAACTCAATGAGGCGGTCTATTTTTTTCCGGTTGCTAACGGCGTTTATTGCCAATTGCTCTTCGGAGTAAACGCCGCCATGCCAGGGGCAGTTAAAGTTGTTCATTTCGGCTTCTATGTATGCGCCCTGCATTACCTTAAAACGGAGTTTTTCGTTTCTGATAACCTCCATAACGGTTTTGGCGTGTTGGTCGCAGTCAAATAAGCGGAGATATTGCCAGTGGTTGTGCAGCAGAAGTAAATCTTCCTTTACCTCCTCATAAGAGGGATAAATGCCGCCGGGCTGTTGCCCGTTTCTAAAACCCGAGTAACATATTGCTCTGCCGGGTTGTATGTTTAGCTTTTGATGTACTTTCATGGTTAAAATTTCAGTTTACCTTCACTATTCCAAATACCCCAGTAAGCTCCCACTTCGCCCTCTGTGCTTACTTTCCAAGACTCATCAAAAGATGAGAAATAGAACACTTCTATATTTTTGTCGTTTGCCCAAAGTTGGGTATTTACAAAGTATTTCAGTGCGTTGAGCATTGAAGGGTGGGCATTGCCTAAACTTTCGCCTTTGCTGGGCCAGCCGGTTTCGGTTATGATTACGCGTTTGCCGTTAGCTGCCTCACCCGCCTGCCGGTACATAGTTTGCATGTGGGTTAAGGCATCTTTAAACTCGGTGCCCTCCCAGTAAGGGTAACAATTACAAAGCACCACATCACACATATTAGTTATTTGTGGTTTTTGCACAAATTCGTAGTAGGCATCTACATAACCCACCGGCACGTGAGGAATTGCCTTTTTTACCATTTCTATGTAGTGCAATAACTGGTCTTCGGTAAGGTCTTTACGGTACAACACTTCATTGCCTACTGCGGCTATATCAACATAACCGGCTTTGGCTAAACTAATTAAACCTTCTATTTCCTCTTGGTTTTTTTGGGTATCGCTGCCTAACCAAGCGCCTACTAATGTTTTTAAACCCATTTCTTTAGCCACTTTGGGTATAATTTCGTTTCCTTCTATGCACGAAAAAGACCTTACCCATGAGGTATAACGATACAATACCTTCATTCTGCGCCTGATTTGGTCTTCCGAAATGATGTCGCCGGGTTTTTGTCCTTCTTCGTAAAGGCTGAAACAAAAGCCATGCACCTTATTGTACAGTATTTCCAGAAATAAATTCCGAATTTCTTCTTCCGACATGCCTTCTAAATAATTGGCTTTGGCATCATCGGCGGAGAATTTGTAGCTGAGAAATTTATCTGCTCTGTATGACATAATTTGTGTTTTTTGCGTAGTTAATGCAATTTGGAAGGGTTGAATAGTATTTACAGTTTAAAGTTCGCCGCGTCTTCTAACCAACTCTTCTTTAATTTCGCGGGCTTTATCTTCTGATAAGTCATAGTTCCACATCACCCAAATGGCTAAACCTGCGGTGGCTGCGGGAATTAAAATATCGGCAAGACGCAGGCGGGTTAGGGTTTCGGCAGTTTGTATGACTTCGTTTTGGTCAAAACCAACTAATTTTAAGACCAAACCGCCCAATACCAAAGCTAAACCCTGCCCCAGTTTTACCATCCACCAGTAAATAGCGCCAAAGGTGCCTTCTTTTCGGGGCATACCGTTGTTAAGTTCGTCAAGGTCGCATACATCGGCGGTCATGCTCATCATAAGGGTAAACAGCCCACCTATACCAAATACCATTAAGGGAATGGGCATAAAAATGAGCCATGGGTTATCGGGGTTAAAACCCCACCATTTAAGGCTGTATCCTACCATAGAAATTGCCGTTGAAATAATAAAGGCGTTTCGTTTGCCCCATTTATCAGACATCCAACTGATAACCGGAATAATTAAAAACGCGGTTGTTATTGCACTAATGGTAGAAAACCAAGCAGGCCAGGTGCCGGCTGCTCCATAATTGCCCTTAAACATGTAAAACACAATGATAAAGTAGCTGAAAGAGGCTACCATCTGAAAACCATTAAATACTAAAAAGGTAGCGCCACAGAGTTTAACAAAAGGTTTGTTCTTAGAAATTTGAATCATAGATTTTACCAAGCCCTTTAAGTTGGTAAATATGTTCTTAAAAGTAAGCTCTGCCCTGTTGGTAAGGTTAGATTGGTCAACTTCTTTGCAAAACAGCGCCGGCATAATGCCAAACAGCAAACATACGGTACCCACAACAACAGAGAGCTGCCTAACTCCTACGGCTTGTGTTTCGAACAAATTGGGGTTGGCAATAAGCACCCAAAACCAAGGCACTATCATCCATGAAATTTGCCCGATGGTTTGGGCAAAAGCCATTAACCGGGTTCTTTCGTTGTAGTCAAAAGTCATTTCGTAGCCCAGCCCTATGAGTGGCGTAGAAAAAATGGTATTGCCGGTGAGGTAAATGATAGAAAAAATAAGAAAATACCAGAAATTATATGTTTGTGAGTTTTCGGCATAAAGCTGCCACAATAACATAAAAAATAAGCCACTCAAAATAGCGCCTACAAAAATATACGGTCTTCTTCGCCCCCAGCGCGATTGGGTATTATCTGAAATGTAGCCCATAATGGGGTCAGAAAGGGCATCGTAAATACGGGGCAATCCGCCAAGTAAGCCGGCAAGGAAAGGGTCCATGCCAAATGCCGTTAGCAAAAAGAAAGAGAAAACGCCTAACGAACCGGGCAGTAGGTTATTAACCAAGTGCCCTGCGCCAAAAGCTGCCTTTTGGATAATAGGAACTCTGTCTTTGGGGGGTGTTTGATAGTGCGACATAATGTAGTTGGTTTAAGTGTTTGCTATTTGGAGCTGTTGTTATTGTTTGCAAATACAACGGTTTGTATTGCCTTGCCACTTATAGAGAGTGTGGTATTTTTTCCTGATACTGCAAGTTGAATGCTTTTTGGTTTGGGGGTGGGGTTAAACAGTACTACGGCTATGGTATTATCGGGGTTAAGGGCGGCGGTAACCATAATTTCATCATCGGTATTGGTAAAGCCTATTCTTATTGCGCCGGGTCGTATAAACCTACTAAAATGAGCCATGGTGTAGAATAATGGGGTAAAATATACTTCATCGGCATCGGGGTCTGCAATAACGGGGGCAATGCACCAGTTTTTTGCCCAGTTGGGTCCGCCTTGCTTGTTTAGCGCCATGTTCCAGTCTATCCAGCCATCTACGTGGTTATTAAGGCAGCCAATAATATCGCGGGCATATCTAAAAACCGGCACGTACTTAGGGTGGAGGTGTTTTTTTTCGGGCGGCGCCCAGTCCCAGCCCCAGTCGGTAGCTTCTTTTGACCAGTACCAAGCATCGTCTTTCCATCGGGGTACTTGGGCATCTATGCAGGCTTCGGTTTGAATGAGGTGTTTATCGGGCGCTTTGTTGTAGGCGTATTGGAGGGTGTGAGGAAAGTAATCAACCGTACTGCCGTACCAATGCAAGGCGGTGCCGGCAAAGTATCGGGCTGCTTCGGCATCATCATACATGGCATCAACCCATTCTTTGAGTTCCTCGTCTCGGTTTTGGTCGTAGCCCAAAATTTTTACCTCTTCTTTGTGTGCTTGCAGGGTAGGACCCAAATGGTTTTTAACAAAAAGGTTCATTTCTTGCGGGGTAAAGTGCATACTCTCCCAGTTGCTGTCGTTTCCGAGGGGTTCGTTTTCTACGGTTATGCCCCATATATCAATGCCTTGTGCGCGGTAGGCTTGCAGGTATTTGGCAAAAAACAAAGCCCAGGTGGGGTAGTACTGCGGCAGCAGTTTTCCGCCGCGCCAGCTTTGGTTGTCTTTCATCCAGGGTGGCGCTGTCCAGGGCGAGGCAATAATTTTAAAGCCATCTTTTGATACTGCGCGGGCATCTTTTATGAGTGGGATAAGGTCGTTTAGGTCTTCGGCAATAGAGAAATGTTCCAAAAGCGTGTCGGCAGCAATGGGGGCAAAGGAATAATTACCCACTGAAAAATCGCAGGAGTTGATATGGGTTCGGGTTAAGGAGTATTTAGCTCCCGATTCGCCAAAATAGGCTTCTATCACCTTTTGTCGGTTTGCTGTACTTAGTTGGTTGAGTACGGTGGCAGAGGCTTCGGTAAACGAGCCACCAAAACCGGTAATGGTTTGGTATTTTTGGTTAGGAAGGATTTGTATTTTTGCCTTTTGGGCAGTGTGGGCAAACTTGGTTATGGGTGTGAGGCGGTTGCCGCTTTCCGATGTTTCAAAAACGGTTATTTCGTGCCGGGTGGGGTAGGTAAAGCGCACCATTAGCAACCATGCTGCAAACAGAAAAAAAGTAAGGGCAAAGAGTAGTTTCATGGCATAACGGGTGTTTAATGGTGGTGGTGATGCAGTTTTTCCATTTCGGCAGCGGTAGGGGGCGCATTCACCTCACTCAGCAGCGAGTCTAAGTTGCCGTTGTAGGTTTTGGTAATGGGTTTACCATCTCGGGTTAGCCCTTTAAGGGTTCCGTTGTTTACCAAATCCCAAATGGGGTACTTGGCTTGCGATTGCAAATTGATGAGCCCGAAATGGTTTTCAGAGCCGCCCGGATTTTTGGCATCTTTCCATTGCTCATCAAAGGCTTCAAAATAAAAACAGGTTAAACCCGCCTTTTTGGTCCACTCTTGCATGAGTTGGTAATACCTGCCCGATTTGTACTCATCGGTAGCGCGCGAGCCTTTTTTACCGTATCGCTCATTAGATTGGGTAGCCCAGCCGGTTTCGCCTATATGAACAGGTTTATCCACGTTTAAACTTTTCATGTATGCCACCACGCTTTCATACTGGCCAACAGCATAATCTCTTGCCCTAAGCATGGCAGCCTCTGTTTTTTGCAAGTTGGTTAAGGAGTCTTCGTTTTCGGGCAATACCCAAAAATGGTAATTGTAGTGCGTATCGTGCATGGGGTAGGTGTGCATCGATATAAAGTCCACAGCTTTAATCAGTTGGTTCAGCGCTTCTACATGGTATTCGGCATCGCCACCGCCCCATGAGGCAAAGTTGTCGGAGCTGGTAATCCAGAGTTCTTTGGGCAGTTCGCCCGTTGCTTTTAGGCTTTGGAGGTGGTTTACCCATTTCAGGATAACATCGGGTTGTACGTAATAATGTGCAGCCCATTTTACCATAGCCTCGTTGCCAACGGCTATAATTTTCACTATATCGGGATACTGTTTGGCTAAGGCTACGGCTCGGTCAATTTCGGCGGCGTTTTTTTCACTTTCCTCGTTGTGGTTGGGCGGCAGTTCTGTCCAAGCATTTTTGCAGTCTATCCAAGCGCCCAGCATCAGGTACATTTCAAACTTTGGGTCTTCTTGTTTTAGTTCGGTAATGGCTTTTAGCAAATTGGAGGCTTCGGCTAAATAAACATTGTAAGTGCGCAGCAATTTGAAACCCATAGCCGAGAGTATTTTCATGTCTTCTTTAAGCTCGGCAATGGTGGGCTGCACCTCTCTTGATTTTTGCCTATATCCGCCATAACTGATAGCCGGATAAGCCGGATTGCCTAAAATATCGGCAGCCGTTGTATTGGCAGCGCCGGGTTTATTGCTTTTGTACTTTGCGCAGGCAATAATGAGCAAAAGGGCTGCAATGAGTAGTATATAGGGTAGCAGTTTGTCCATTTTGTGTTCCGATTCTTAATAAGAAAAAGCGGCTTTTATCTTAATTGTGTTTGAGGAATAAACACCGTAATTTTTTTCACTGCATTAGTGCGTTGAAAAATGTGCATGGCGGTTTGTTCGTCTAAAGTAGTGTTGTTGTTTGTGGCGGTAGAGCCATCGGTGTAGGTTATTTCTAAGGCTGTTTTATCTGATAATTGGTAAATTACCGGAGTTTGGCAATAGGTAAAACAAATAGAGTTTGGCTCTAAGGTTAAGGGCAACAGCTCCTGTCGGGTGTTTATGTAGTAAATGGTTTGGGCTTGGTCAAGAAATTCTTTTTTTCGGAGCAGGCGGGGCTCAAAGTGCAACCTGCCATTGTTTACGGCTACACCCAGCTCGCCCAAACTCACTAAAATATCTTCTTTTACCTGTCCGGTCATACCGGGCTGTTGTGCGCCTTTGTGTAGTGGCGTGTGTGAGTAGGGGTCGGTAGGAAAAGCGCCGTATAATTGGGGGTCTTTGTGTACGCCAATGCCTTCTGCTATTTGGTAGTAATGCTCTATGATGGCATTTACTACCACTGTATCTGCTTGTAGTTTCAGGGCGCTTAGGCAAGCCTCCTGCACAGCTAAATGCAGCTTAGAAACCATGTGCCAGTAAATAGAACCTAACCCCTCGTAAGCAAAAAAAGTACCCGACCTGCCGGTAAATGCTTTGTGATTAAATACCGATTCAAAGATGTTTAAAATGGTTTGCGTTTCTTTTTTAACAAGGGGCTCATAAGTTGGCGGCAGGTTGGCTAAGGCGGTTTTTACATCGGCGGCATTATTAAAGTTTCCGTTAAAATGGTAGCCGCCCTCTATATCATGGTTAATGATTTGAAAATTTTGATGCTCCATCAGCCGTTGCAGTAGTTCCGATTGTTGAACCAATTCTGATGGGATATTATTTTTTTGTAAAAAGCCGGGCAGTTTTTTATTAGGATACAGCAGGTAACTGTTTTGGTCTGGGCGATACAATTGGCTGTTTCGGAGCGAGTGTAGCAATTGTAGCGTTTCATCGGGTGTTAAAAATCCGGAACTGATGACCGCCACCTGCCCTTCGAGCATTTCTTCCAAATGAGATACGGCAATTTCGCTATCGGAAATGGTAATGAGGTTATAGGCGTGGTACAGGTGGTCGGGTCGGCGGTTTGCTTTAATGGCATGTTCAACAAAGCGCAGGGCAACCTGCAAAAAGTTGGCAATAGCGCTCAGGTTTAGCAATGTTACCTGTCCGCTAAAACCGGCGTTGTATATGGTGGTTCGGTAGTTGCCGGCTGCCTGCCCCAGCGCATCGGTCAGTTTTTTTCGGGCTTGGTTGTTTATGTTGCCGTTCAGCAGATGCTCATTGGTGTGCAAAGCAGCAGCAATGGCGGTAAAGTAGTGGTGCAATTCTTCGGAAACCTGAATGCCGGAAACAGGAGAATGGGGCAAAACGGATTCAAAAAATTTCAAAAATCGCCTTAAATAATACAGTGTAACCATAGAAACACCATTGCCTACCAGTGCGTTATTGGCATCGTTCCACTCGGGGCGCTGGGTGTTCATCCAAATTCCGGCTTCGGGAATAAAATTGGCTATTTTAGCCAATATGGTTGCCAGAATTTTTTCTAAAAAAGTTACCCGATGTATGTTGTTTTGGCTGTTGGATAACAATGCGCCATCAGCGCCCATTTGAATTGTTTTTTGCCTGATTGCTTTGTCTGCCGTTTCATCAAAATCAATGGTATTTTTGGGGTCTTTCAGTATATCGGCATAAGGTTTTATTTTGTAGGGCACATTGGCGTACACAAAATAGTTATGGTTAAACAAATTTACTAAGGCAGCGGGTTTGTGTTGGTAAAAGAACTCCAAAAATTTGAGCAGGTAAATAATTTGGTGGTCGCCCCAGTAACCTATATAAGACCATGGGTTATCGTGTTCTATGGTTTCCCAGTCAAATCCGCCTTTGGTGAGGCGGTAGGGGTTGTAGCCGTCAAAGGTAGAGGCATTTAAAAATTTAAAAATCATGCCTTCCACAAAATCGGGATAAGCATGTGCCAAGGCTTCCCAGTTTTGGAAAATATCGCGCCAGTTGCCCTCGTAATCTAATACTTTTGAACCGTCTAACTCATTGGTGGTATTGATAGAGAAATAGTTCCACGGGCGGCTGGGGTCGCCGTGTCGGCGGCTAAATTTGAGTGGCAGGTATTCTTTGGCAAGCCTTATGAGGTGGGGGTTGTTGTATTGTTGTAAGAGGTTGTCCAACTCAAATTTATCAAACGAGGGTTTGAGGGCGTTTACAAAAGGTTGGTTTTGTTGGTAGAGCAGTTTATTAGCGCCGGCAAGGTAGGCAACAAAATCGGCTTTGTCTATTTGGTAATTTTGGTCAAAAATGCCGCCACGCATAATGTTAAACAGTACATTGGCGTAGTGTCGGGCATCTTTCAAGGTATCGGCGGTAAAATGCAGTCCATCGGCGGCGGCTACCAATTGTTGCAACTGTTGGTCGGCGGCGGCTATATCGGCTTCTATGAGTCGGTTTAGGTTTTCATTTGATTGAATGCGGTGGTTGAGGGCAATTACCTGAGCCTGATTTTGGTTTACATTGGCTATAATTTTCCAATTTTTGGAGGTGTTAGCCGGCAAATGCAGCTCGGCGTGAATAAAATAAGCTCCTTTTTCGCCTTTTACATCATACTCCTCTTGTATGGGTTGATTGTTTCTGAAATTGTTCAGTTGCAAGGAGGAGAGCAGATAGGTGGGGTTTGGCAACCCCAAAGACCAAGCCAAATTAGCCTTTAATGCTTCGCTGGGTTCGGCTTTATCCACAATGATGGCGCTGAGGGCAAAAATTGCCAAACCCGAATGTTTAACCAACTCTGTGCGCTTATACGCATCGGCTAAATTGCTGGTGGTCATTTGGAGTTGGCTGTTTATACCATAAGGCATCACATTTTGGAGTCCGTCTAACACGGTTATGTGGTAGTCATTATCAGAGTGGTTAAGTAATTCTGCTATTTTGATAAAGCCAAATTCATCGCCCGTAGTCCACCGGTATTGGAAAGTTAAAGCTAAGGATTGGTTAATTTCCTCAAACATAACCTTATTGCCTTGCAGGTTTTTATACAAGTTTCGGGTTATGGTGTGCCGGTCGTTATTTCGGTCAGAGAAAGGCTCCCACAGGTAAACATTTCCGTTTGCAGCTATCCTTAAAATGGTTTTACTACCGGTAGTATCTGCCAGCTCGGTGAGTTTGTCATCGGTATAATAAGGAAAGAGGGCATACTGCGGGTTTTTGCGTCCGGCGGTAAGTCCACCATTGCTTGCAATAAACATCCAATGATTGGAGGGGCTTACTACGCTCATTAAAAATGGGCGCATCAAATGGTGATTGGTTATTTTAAACCATTTTTCTTGTTCAAAGGCTGTAATGTTTACGGGCACGTTTTTGCGCTTTTAGTTAGAGGAGTGAGGTTTTGTTTTAGTTGGAGTAGGCGGTTGCTTGCAGTGGGCTACAAGCAACCGCCCATAAAAAAGATATCTATTTTAAAAAGAGTGGTAAATTAGTTGGCTTCTTGGTAAACCCTAACATAATCTATGGTCATGGTTTGCGGAAAAGGGGTTTCCTCCGTAGGAAAACCTACGTAATTACCGCCAACAGCCACATTAAAAATGAGGAAAAAGGGGGAGTTAAAAACCCATTCACCGGTTAAATCGGCAGGCTCAATGCGCTGATAGAGGTAGTCATTAACAAAAAAGTCAATTCTATCCGGAAACCACTCTACGGCAAAGGTGTAAAAATCGGTATCAAACCTGCCATTGGGTAACCCGTAAGCCTTAGAAATGGCATTACCGCCCGAATAGCCGGGTCCGTGTACTGAACCGTTAATGATATTGGGTTTTTGACCGCGTAGTTCCATAATATCTATTTCGCCGCACTGGGGCCAGCTTACCGTTTCTATATTAGAGCCCAGCATCCATATAGCGGGCCACAAGCCGGGTCCGTAAGGTGTTTTTACTCTTGCCTCAAAACGTCCGTAAGTTTGCTCAAACAGACCTTGTGTTTTAATTCGGGCAGAGGTAAAGGCTGCTCCGGCAAAAGATTCGCGTCGGGCGGTAATGCGTAAATTGCCGTTACCATCTAAACTTACGTTTTGCGGGCGGTTGGTGTAGTATTGCAATTCCTGATTACCCCAGCCGTCTCCGCCTCTGCCTATATCGTAAGCCCATTTGGCGGGGTCGGGAGCGGCGCCTTCCTCTCCGTCAAATTCGTCGCTCCATACCAATTGCCAGTTGCGCGGCTCTAATTTTTGAAAATCATCGGGTTTGCAACCGCTAAACAGGAGTGCTGTGAGCAAAAAGGCGGTAGCTGCCTGTATAAATGTCAGTTTACAGATTGATTGCATGGTGGAGTGTTTTTTACTTTCGGAAATAAAGGTTGTCGAGGTAAATGGTGCCGTTGCCGTCAAATTTAAACTGAAAAACATTGGTTAAATCAACAGGGGCAAAAGCCGATAGCGGTATGTCCATACTAACCCAGCCCGATGTGGGAACGGGCAGGGCGTATGCCGTTTCTATGGGTCCGGGGCTGATAAGGAACACATTAAGTTGCGAGGAGTTAGCCGTCCAAAAATCGAGGTGAAGGAAGGCATAATCCGATACATTTTGGTTGCTGCCCAATTGTATGCCTTGGTAGTTGAGCCCTGTGTATTTGAGGGTATTGTTGCCTTGTATGGGTTCTTGTGTTACCACAGTAGCTTGCCCCCAGTTTGGGTTAAAATCGGTGCCGGCTACATTGGTGTAGGCATTGCTAAAAATAGAAAGCACATCGGCTGGGCTGTGGGTGGGTGTGGGCGCTGCGGTGGTAGGAACTTGTGGCGGAGCGCTGTTGTTGTAAAAATACACATTGTCTAAAAACAAATTGGGTATAGTACCCGATAGTACAAGTTGGGCAAGATTGGCGCGGTTTGTCAACCCACTGAAATTGGAAAGGGGGATATCTAGGCTTACCCAGTTTTGGCTTGTAAGGACAGGAGCGGTAAAGGTTAGCTCATGCTGGGTATCGTCGCCACCGCCAAAAGTATTGTTGGGACCAAAGTCTATGAGCAATACCTTAAAGTTATTGGGCGGGTTGGTGGCATCGGGCGTCCAAATATCTAAGTGAAAATGGGTCATATTGGTAGCATTAATTTTTTGTGAGGTAAACTCAATGCCCACAAAGTTTAAGTTTCTGTATCGGATAACGTCATCGCCGGCTATGGTAATAAAAGATTCTTCGGCGGTAGAGTAGAGCCATCGGGTATTCCATGTGTCAATGGGTACATTGTTGTAGGCATTGCTGTACATCGAAATCACCTTATCGGCAGGTTGGGTGGGTGTGGGCGCTGGGGCAGCAGGCTTAACCGACTCACCTACGGAGTTAATGGTTAGCGAACCGGCAGCATCTATATTGCCCAGTTTAGCAGTAATAACCGCGGTGCCGGCACCTAATACGGTAACAACTCCGCTTGCATTTACCGTTGCTACATTAGTATTGGAGGAGGTAAACGTAAAATAGTTGTGGGTAACGTTTACACTTAGGTTTAAGCCGGTTGGCAAACTGTGGGTAGAAATTAAACCGGTAATTTGAATGGTTTCTTCATTTTCGGCAGCTACTACCACGTTTTCGCCGTTAAGTATGGCAGGGTTTTGGTGCGACAGTGTACCAAGTTTTTCAAATTTTACCTCATCTATCCAAAAGGTATAACCCTTGCCATCTTCGGGACCTTCGGAGTAGAACAACATGCCGCGCTCTGCCGTAAGTTTGGAGGCATCGGGCAGGGGAATGATGTATTTGTTCCAGCCGGTATTGAGTTGTAACCCGGAAATGGAAGCCTGATAGGTAGATTGCCCTAAATCGTTTCCAAAACCAATAATGTCGATAGAGGCTGTTTGTGATGCCTTAGCCCAAAAAGTTAAAGCATCATAACCCGATAAATCTCTGGGAACGCCGGTAAAGTATGCGCCGCCGGCATAAGCGCCGTTGGGGTCGCCAAAATTGGGCACAATAAACCGCATAGAAGCCGCCGAGTTATTGTAGGTAATATCTTCATCCACATCAAAAGCAGTGGGCACTGAGCCGCCAAAAGCAGCATAATTAAGTCCGCCGCTAAATCCGTCAATAAACACATCGGGATTGGAGGGAAAACCGGGCGCATCTAAGTCATCAACAGAGCGCTCACACGCTCCAAAAAGGAGCGAAAACATTGCAGTAACCCAAAGGTATCTGCGGGTAAAAGACCATATATTTTGCATAGTGGTGTGGTTTTTAGTTAGTTACCGATATTGATTTGAATATAAGTTCTTATTTCCCACTCGTTGCCATTGTCAAAACCTAAGGCGGTGGGGTCGGGCACAAAATTGCCGTTAGCATCTACTTTGGTAGTAGGAGCATAACGTGGCGAGTATCTGTCGAGCGAGCGCCAGTTGGCACGCAAACCTATACGGGTGGCGGGCTGGTCAAACCAATCGGGTTTACCCAGTGTGTTAGAAATGTCCAACATCCATTGCAGGGGGAAAGTGAGGTTAAAATCCCGATGGTAGTCATAGGGACCCCAGTCGTTTACCCGCACAAAAGAGTTAAGTTTAAGGGTTTTGAAAATAGCGCGCAGCTCGGCACCATAGCGGTTAATGGTACGGGCATCGCTGCCGTTTGCTTGTGCTGTGCCGCCATACAGGTTGGCAATAAAGCCAAAATCGGGGGTTAGTTTAGATACTATTCTGCCATGCACTTCCCATAAATCTTGTGCCGGGGCTGAGCCTGGGAAAGCAAACAGGGAGCGTCCATCGGGCAAAATACCAATGGCAGCATCTTGAATGGTGGGTAAATGGCGGTAAACTACACCGGCGCTGAGGGCAAATTTGGCATCTTCGGCACGGTCGTTATCCCATTCATACATCCAAGAGCCCGGGGTGGGGTCGTAGGTAAGCAATAGCTCGCCGGCAATGGTTTCTCTGTTTACCCTTACTACAAAGGGGTCTTCCAGAATGTTGCGGGGTCTGCCCGGTGCGGGCACCTCAAAGGGGATAGGACCTTCAATGGGTTTTTGCCATAAGAAGTTGGGGGCAATTTGGAGGTTGCCGGCCGAAACGGTAAAACCGGTAAGGGCGTTGTATTGGTTGCCGCTGCCACTGTCTTTTAATCGCCAGCCGGTAAAGGTTCGGGTATAATCGCCGCCGCCGTTGGCAACCAAGCCCATCACTGCCGATTGAGCATACCAATTTAGACGGTTGCCTTTATAGGTAAATTTAATTTTTCCGCCCCAGTTATCTTTATTGCTGATTTGGTCTTGGTAAACGCTAAACGTGCCATCGGCATTTTCGCGGGCAAGTTGAAAATCTCTGCCGTTGAGCGGTTGCCCGCCCCAAATACCGCCTATATCAATACCCAATTTACCAAAACTGCGTGCGGCATGAAGCGTAAGCCTTCGGGTAAGGGGTTGCGGAATGGCAAAAGAACTTTGGGTGTTGCCAATTCGGTCTATATCTTCATGAAAAATGCCGGTAAATTTAAACTTGCCCAATTCTTTGGTGTATTTTGCCAAAACAGCCGGGTTAGCTCCCCACCAAAGCTGCGGACCAAAAGCTACTTTTAAGCCCGATAATTGTTTTTTGCCGGCAAACTCCATTCCAAAAGGGGCTATACCGTTGTAAAGGTCAATCATGGGTCCGTAGTTGGCTTCGGGATACAAGCCAAAAAAGTCGCCTTCATACCCCCAGTGGTAATGTCCTGTTCGGTAAAAACCGGTTAGTTCAAACAGTTTATGGTCCCAGTGGTAGCTTGCGCTATACATCTGCACCCTGTTATTAGATTCTACGGTTACATTGCCGTTAGCGCCGGTGAGTATTACCGGTCGCCCTCTGTTTTCGTAAAAAATTTCGTTAATGGGGTTTTGGGCTACGTTGCCCAAAACGTTTACTGCTATACTGGCTCGCATATTGGGCGCCGGATTAGCCTCTACGCCTACAAAAAACGATTCCATGTGGTCAAACCCTTGTTGGTTGGGAAAAACCGGCGGCTTGGTGGGGTCGGGGTCTTTGGGTGTGGTAATTAAACTGCCGCCGGTGTTAAAGGTAGATAGGTCGGCGGTAAATCTGCTAAGTCTTATTTTTCGGAGTTTTTCCCCATCTAAGGCAGCTTTATCGCCCCGCGCCTTTAAAACGGCATCGGTAATAGATATTCTGTTAAACTGCTTTTGTACATCGGCAAGGGTAATGCCGGGCGCGTAGGGGTTCATGGTATGCACTTCTTTTAGCACATAGTAGGCGGCACGCGGGTACAAGGCGTAATGACCATTAAAATCGGTTGGACCTTTGGCACAAATACCAAACCATTCTTCGTTCATATTGTTCTCGCCCTTCTGAAAATCGCATTGATAACCGCCGTTAGCCCATGAAGCGTGGCTATCGTGTACGTCTAAATTGGTAGTTTGCCCATATTTCCACCAGCCATCGCTAAACTGAAAGGTGAACCCGCCAATAGAGTTGCCGGCTTTACCTAATCCGGCTGCGTTTTCGTAAATTTCTTTCCAGTTTCCGTGTGCATAATAGGCTTGGCACTGCTGGTCTTCCTGATTAGATTTTGCATTAAAGGCATCTGCCCCAAACTCGGTAAACAAAATGGGTTTTCCGTACTCCTTTTTTACGCGCTCAAAGGCATCGGTAAATGAAATACCCCTATACATGTTTGTTCCAAAAATATCTACGTCTTTACATTCCTGCGCTACGATGTCTAAAAAAAGTAAATCGCCGTTGCACAATGCAACCGGATGGTTATTGTCTATGCTTTTTATAGCCAGAGCGCCTTCGTTAAACATCTTATAAAGGTACAGGGCTTTTTTGGTAGAAGCTCTGTCTTCTACCGGTATATTTTCGGTTTCAGCGCCCTCCCAAAACAGCCCGTAGTTGTTTTCGTTACCCAGCAAATAGAGCAATAACCCGCGAGTTTGTTTGTACTCTTGCGCTAATTGTTTTACCTCACTCAATAGCAGCTCTTTCACGCGCGGGTCAGAATAATCGGTATTAGGTGTCCAAACACCATCTAACGAAAGTCCGTAGCGCCCAAAGGAGTGGTTGAGCATGGTGTAAATACCGTAGTTATCATAGATATATTCAATCCATTTTTTAGGAATTCCGGTGTAAACTCTAATGGTATTTACCCCAATGTGGTTTAGCATAGCCATTTCATTATCTAAAGCGGCTTTTATTTTTTCGGGCGGCTCGTTCCATAAACTGTATGAGTAATTAGTGCCAACGGGGAAAAAATCCCAGTTCATACCATTTATCATGAGCGGTTGCCCATCTACCAAAAGCGTAATTCCGGTTTCTTTTTTGTCTATCACTATTTTACCGGATTGTGCCGATAAGGTTAAGCTAAAACAAAAAAGCAGCAATAAATGAGTAAAATGTTTCACTTTCATAACGAAATTTAGGGTGGTGAATGTTTAAAGATTGGTTGTGGTAACTTAAGCCCGATAAAGATACTTTACATAGTAACAGCTATGGCATATACAATACCTATACAACAGCCATAACAGCCCTATTGCCGTAACACATCTTCAATTAAGATGCTGAAATTGAGGCTGTAATACATAAGAATATTTTTGCTTTTTATGAGCCTTTTTACCCAATGTAAGTGCTTTGTAAATAACACCAAAATTTGGTAACACCGGTGGGCTGTGGGTGCTAACCCATAGCCCCTATAAAATGAACCTATTAGACCAAATCAGAAAACTGTTTGTTATCAATACGCCCGATGATAAACCCGCCGTAAAAACCCATCTGCCGTATTGCTGCCCCGCCCAAACGTAATACCCGAAAAAGGCATCGTACAAGTAACCCCTTATGGCGGCAAACACGCCCCCATAAACGGCGTAATACTGCCCGTAAACCACCCCTTTTGGAACACCTACTACCCGCCAAACGGCTGGAACTGCCGGTGCGATGTAATACAGCTAACCCAAGACCAAGCAGAAAAAAAAGGAGTGGCAAATGAGGCGCAGGCAATAGGCGTGGCAAAAAATGCCGCCACCCAAGAATTATTTGAGCTAAATGTAGGAAAGCAAAAAGTTGTTTTTGATACAAATAAGCACCCCTACTTTACCCAAATACAAGGAAACCCAACGGAACTGAGCGCCGCAACAAACTACGGCATGAAAACCATAGGGCAAATTTACAATAATGCCGCCCAACTACCAGCCATACCACAATCCATTATTGCCTCTTATGCTGACCTTTTAGCATGGTGGAAACAAAATGCAGACGCCAATAATAACATTGTAGTAAAAACAGGAATAGAGACCATTATACTTGACCAAAAACTACTTAGCCACATGGGGCAACCCAAGCAGCGCAGCGAAAAAAGGTTTACCTATATCAATGAGGTTATAGCAGCAATACGGCAGCCAAATGAAGTATGGCAGCATTTTTACAGCCCAAGTGCATCTGCAAAAAAACAAACATTGACTACTACTTTTATCAAATACTTTCGCTCAAACCCTACATCCAAAAACCAGCCAATTTTACTTATAAAAGCAGAGCTAACAAATGGAGTCCTTACGGTAAAAACATTTTACACCGCAAAAGCCACAGATGCAGTAGGCTCAAAACACAGAAAAGGCATTTTGCTTAAAAAACAATAGGCTGCCCGCCAAATAATAGCAAGCAGCCTATATAAAGCACAATAAGCCAAGAGACTGTCGGCAAAGCGGGTTTCTACAGTAGCTTTATTGTGCAGATGCAAATATAAGGCAAAAAACCCAAACCGCCAAATCTTTTTTTACCATGCCCATTAAAAACACCAAAGATATAGCCAATATGCCCGCCCAAAGTAGAGACGCACGGCCGTGCATCTCTACTCATAAAAACAGGCGCACGGCCGTCGGGAAATTTCTTGCAACCGGGAGCAGGGGTACTTGTACCGCTTTTTTCAACGCTACAAGTAGCGTTGCTCCCCGTGCGTCTCTACTCATAAAAACAGGCGCACGGCCGTGCGTCTCAGGAACCATGCTGCCCTACGCCCAAATACACAACCAAGGCGGAACCATTATACAAAAACCCACCTTTAAACAACGCATCTACTTCTCATACCTTGCCCAAGAAGCATACAAATCGGGCAATACATCCATTGGTAACATGTATTCGGCTTTTAGTACAGCAAAAAAACTAAATATTGTAATAACAAAGCGCCAATTCATAGGCAACAGCGCCGGCTTAAATAAACGCATAACACGCCAAATACAAGCACGCCTAAGCCAAATCTTATTAACACCATAACCCCTAACTTTTAACGTCTTTCTTCAACCTCCGGTAATGGCTGGTTATTTGTGGTGGCATGAATATCTACAAGATTGTCATTTGCACCGGTAAACGAGCAATAAAACCTCTCCTTTTTTTAATAACACTTTTTAACTCAATTTTTTGTTACCACAAGCAACCGTAAGCAATTATTTTTCGTTTAGGTTTTAAACTTGGCATAGTTTTAGAAGTCTTTATACTGTCTATTGAAATTTACACCCCCAACTCTCCTGCCCTACAAACCATGACCTACATTAAATTACCCTCGCCGGTTTATAAAGCCACACAGCATACAGTAGCGCTGAAATTAGCGCTATTAGCTGTGCTTGCCCTGGTAGTTTTAGGCATTAATGTTTACCTATACACCCTAAAACAAACTCCACAACTGCCTTTTACCGAACAGTTAATTTCAGGTTTAATGCAGGGAGTGAAAAATTTGCTCGTATAAATTTACCCATACGCATACCTTCAACTGTATATACTAACAGCCCGATTGGAAGCTAACCAATCGGGCTGTTTTGTTTTATTACCTCTGCCCGCCTGCACTTCCTTTTCGGTTTATAGAGCTACCTTTGCACCTGATGTTTACTTCAACACCTACTTTTTTAACCCTCACTTTTTACCTTTTCATGCCCTCCCAGCGACAACTGTTTTTACAACATATAGCTCAAACCAGCGATGCGCCGCTCATGCTCGAAATTGAACGGGCAGAAGGGCTCTATCTTTATAGCCCCGATGGTAAACGATATACCGACCTTATTTCGGGCATTAGCGTGAGCAATTTAGGGCATTGCCACCCAAAAGTAGTAGCCGCCGTTCAGGAGCAGGCTGCCCAATACATGCACCTAATGGTATATGGCGAGTATGTGTATAGCCCGCAGGTGGCTTTGGCAAATTTGCTAACCCAACACCTGCCACCCTCGCTAAACAATGTGTATTTTGTAAACTCGGGCGCTGAAGCTACCGAAGGAGCGCTAAAATTAGCCAAACGCTTTACAGGCAGGGCAGAAATGGTTTCGTTTCACAATGCCTACCATGGCAGCACACACGGCGCACTGAGCATGATGGGCAGCGAGTTTTTTAAACGCCACTACCGCCCCCTGCTACCACAAGTACGGCACCTTACCTATAACAACTTTGACCACCTAAGCCAAATAACCACCCAAACCGCCTGCGTTATTGCCGAGCCGGTGCAAGCCGAAGCAGGTGTGTTGCTGCCGCAAAACAATTTTTTAACCGCCCTGCAACAACGCTGCACCGAAACCGGCGCTCTGCTCATTTTAGATGAAATTCAAACCGGCTACGGACGAACAGGCACCCTATTTGCCTTTGAACAGTGGGGTATTGTGCCCGATGTGCTGCTGTTGGCTAAGGGTATGGGTGGTGGGCTTCCTTTGGGCGCATTTATTGCCCGGCAAGAGGTAATGGCAGTATTTAAAAACAATCCTGTGCTGGGGCATATTACCACCTTTGGCGGCAATGCAGTTTCATGCGCTGCAAGTTTGGCTACCCTTAAAGTGCTGCTGCAAGAAAATTACCTGCATCAGGTAAAACAAAAAGAACAACTATTTAGGCAACTGCTTGTTCACCCGGCTATTAAACAAGTGCGCAGTTTTGGGCTGCTTATGGCAGTAGCGTTTGATAGCTTTGCCTTTACCAAACAGGTTATTGACCACTGTATAACCAATGGTGTTATTACCGATTGGTTTTTGTTTGCCGATAATTGTTTGCGCATTGCACCCCCACTCATTATTACCCACCAACAAATAACAGAAGCATGTGCGGTTATTTTAAATGCCATAGAGGCAGTAGCAGCCCACTACCACCCTTAATAGCCATCTTTTTACATAAAAAAGGCACAAGTTTTTGAAACTTAATTGCCAAAGTTTTGGTTAATCCGAATAACTGTTTTACCTTTGCACCGCTTTAATCAAAAAAGCTATCGGGATGTAGCTCAGTTGGTAGAGTACACGTCTGGGGGGCGTGTGGTCGCTGGTTCAAGTCCAGTCATCCCGACTTAAAACGGCGCATTTTTTTAATCCCTACACACAAAACCGCCTGTAAACCTAAGTTTGCAGGCGGTTTTGTTTTTGGGTAGTGGATAATCAGTGGTGGGTACTAAACGGGTGTAACCCCAGTTTGATGTAAAATGGTACACAAAGCTATGAGCGCAAAACCGGCAAAATTTAGCACACGGATAACACGGATGGCGCTGATTAACGCCGATTTTTAAAAAATAAAGGCTCAATTGGGTAAATGATTCACTTTTACCCGAGTTTATCCGTTTAATCTGCCTTATCTGTGCGCCCTTTTTGCTGAAAACAGGGGTGAATAGCTCAATTTATACATCAAACCGAGGCTGCACCCGTCCCGATGTGATAGGGCGTTCAACATCGGGTACTATTGATAGGCTTCCTTTTTGGTACTTAACATAACGCTATGCAGGTATCAACTGCCGGTAGCCCGATATTGGGTTAATTATTCAAAACGCCAATGGGGGTGCGGAAAGTGGGAGGTAAAATTATAGCCTATGGTGTAATAATCTTTGCCACTGTTTAATACCCATATCATTACCCGATTTTCTGCCCGGCTTGTACATAGCCAATTTTCAATATGGCAATCAAGTATTTAGAACCAAACTCACCATTCAGCAGTAAAAAATAACCCCACTTGATTTGCAATGCCAAAGATTTGTTCGCTTATCTCTTGCTGTTTTTGGTATAGGCGGTAAGATAGGCGCATACTGCCGCCAAGTGCTGGGTTGCAAGTTGGTTTATGTTGTTTCAATTATTTTAATTTCTTCGTCGGTCAGGTCGTAAAGTTGGTAAACCAATTGGTCTATTTGAGCTTCTAAATCGGCGGTGTCGGCAGATGGGTTTTGTTGTTTTTGGGAGAGTATTAGCTTTACTATACGCACAATTTGCTCTTGACTTTCAAGCGGAGGAATAGCAATTGGAATTTTTTTAAGGTAAGGAATATCAAATCTGATATAGCCACCAGATAAGTGCGTATTTTCAAAGTAGTTGATGTACCAAAAATTTACCAACTTGGCGTTTAAAATTGCTAACACATAGTAAGTTTGTATGGCATTGTCAATATCAAATAATACGGTGGATTTTCCAACAAAAAACTGAGCGTTATCTAATGCCGCTTGCAGTTGCAAGGTCATTCGGGCAATTACAATTTTTTCGGGAAGATTAAACCTTGAAACAGCATTGCTTGAAAAAATATCGGTAGGAATAAACTCCTCTTTCCAATCAATGCAATATCTTTTAATGTCTCTTGTTTGAATTATGGGTTTAAAAAAATACTGCATTTCATCGGGTAGATTGTTAAATTCGCGCTGCTTAATCTTTTTGTTGCCGTAACCGCTTTGTGAAGTTCCCCAAATCATTTGGCACAATTCACCTAATTTTTTTTTGTTGGTTTCAATTTTATTGATAATGACTTGATTTACATTAGCAATAATCAAATACTTTCCATTGGCAACTATGTCGTTTTTTCTAACTGTGAGTGTTTCTTTGCCAATATCCGCTACGGTATAGCACTTACTAATCCTTACGGGGTAATTCCCATTCTTCTCTTTTTTGAAACTCCATACAACTGTGTATGTTGCTGCTTCATCAAAAATTTTTATATTGGATAGGTCATCAATAAATTGGATGATGGTATTTTCTACAATAAACTTTCTTATGCCATAACCCGCATCTATTGACAAAAATTGAGCCGGATTTATAAAACAAAAATGCGCACCGTTACGCATAATTTTATATCCCAACTCAATAAAAAAATGGTATAAGTTAGGACGTGGTGATAGTTCTAATGTTCTGTAGTTTTGCAAAAAATCCGTTTGTAATTTCTCTATGTCTCTATAATCAACATACGGCGGATTACCAATCACCACATCAAAACCCACAAAATCGCCATCATCATTCAGCACTTCGGGAAACTCAAAACGCCATTCAAAAGCGTTTTCAAATATTTTGTTGCTTTTGATTTCTTCAATTTCAGTTTCTAAATTTTTGGCTTCATCAGTTAGTTGCTGTACTTTTTTGTTCCAATCGGCTTTTTCTTTTTCGCTCAGTTCAAAAAGACTCTGCTGTGTAGTTAGTTTTGTCAATTCTCCGTTCAGGTTGTAGAGTTTTTTCAACTTCGGGTCATTGCGGTTTATTTCACTTCTAAATTCCGATTTAATATCAGCAATCAGCCGTTCCATTTCCCGTTTCTGCTCTTTGTTTTCCGCATTTCGGTAAGTGGCTACGGCTATTCGGTAGCTGTCAATTGTCCACTTGCTTTTTTTGAGGGCTTGTTTCAGGTCGGCATCAATGGCAAAACGGCTCACTAATGAGTTGCCGCATTTAATGTTGATGTCTATATTGGGGAGGGTTTGCAATTCCTGTAGAGAGAGGGCATGCCCTGTATCTACGGTGTAATAGGCATTTTTTAACAGCTCTATCCATAACCGCAACCGGCAAATTTTTACCGAATTGGGGTTTATGTCCACCCCAAAAAGGCAGTTTTCAATGATGGTTTGCTTTTCGTGAAAAAGGGTTTCTTGTATGCGCCGGCTCTCTTTGTTGTTTGGGTTGTATTCAAACAAATCGCCATCTTCGTCAGTTACAATCAGTTCATCATTAACCACTTCCACGTGATACTCTTTTAGGCGTTTTCCGTTGCGGTCTTGCAGAATTTTTAAGTCGTTTTTAACGGCTATCATTTCATTGAGCGCCGATACCAAAAAATGCCCTGAACCCACAGCAGGGTCGCAAATTTTGAGGCTGTTTACTATTTGGTTGGCTTCATGGCGGTTGTCTATTTTGTCGTAAAGTTCTTCTATGCTTGTGCAGTTCCATTGTTTGGTTTCGTTGAATTTTTGCACAACAGCTTTGCGAATGGTTTCGCGGCACATGTACATGGTGATGAAACCGGGGGTAAAAAACGAACCGTCCTTATAACCATTTATCTTCTCAAAAATCAATCCGAGTACAGCGGCATTGATGAGCGTTTTGTTGTCTTCCTGAATTGCTTCTCCACCTTCGGCTCCAAAGTCATAAGCATCTAAAAACTCAAACAAGTATTGAAGCGTAGCAATATTGCCTGTTCGCTTTTTACCTTGCCGGTCTTTTAGTACGGTTTGCGAAAATATCGGGATGGTTTTATCGCCTTTAAGGTTGCTGATAAACAATGCTACATGTTCAAGGTCTGTTGGCTCAAAAAGCGATGAATTGAGATAAGGAACTTTCCCGAAAATCTTTTGTACATCTTCGTTTCTGTCTTCGTGCTTGCGAGCCAATACCTGAAAAAACAAGCTGTTCAGGTCATCATAGTTTTTGATTTTGTCAAGATTGAGAAACGAATACGATTTGTTGCCTTTGTGATAGGTAATGAGTTGGGCTTCTAACAGCTTCAAAAACAAAATGCGGTTTATCCAGGTGATACTCAGTTCAAGGGCAACAGTAAAAAGTCGTTCTTGCTGGGTGTTACCAAATTGGTTGGGTTTGTCCAATCGGGTTATTTTATCCAAACTATCTAACTGGATGATGGCATCTTCAAGGATTGTACCTGTGTGCCGTTCACCTGCTTTGTTTCGCTCAATGAGTTTTTTGCTTCCTTCCTTGGTTTCGGTTAAACCGATAATGTGCAACAACTCGGTGTAAAATCGTTTGTCGAGGCTGTTGCTATCGTTGGTAAACGGAAGTTTTAAGAGATGCTCGGGCGACAATAATTTGAATAAAGCAATCAGCGCATTATCATCTGCTTTATTGGCATTGCGAAGCGGTTTTTGGTAATCCTGAAAATTGAAGTAGGTAAATTCAATTTCCGAAGTAATGCTGTTAATAAACGGCTCGGCTATTTGTTTGTAGAAAAAATCGGTTTTGGTATCTGCCAGCCGTCCGCTTTCAAAGTCGGTAAATTGTTTTACCAAGTTTTTGTTTTGGGCAAAAAGTCTGTCGAACAGGGTAGCATCAAAAATGAACCACTCATGAATGTTGGTTGCCACCAAATGTTTTATCTCCAAGTTTTTGTGTGTAATTCTCTCCCGCAGGTAATACAACACCAATTCCTGAAATGCTTTTGTGTTCAGTTTTTGGGTGGTTATCATTTCGGCTTTGTTGGTTGGCTTTTTTGCTTCAATGATTACCCCAACTGTGGTGGTTGCATTTTGTCCGTTATGAATTACCAAGTCGTTTCGCCCTTTGGTATTGATAAAATGGGTGGGGTCGTAATAGGTTTTTTTGAGAAAATCTGAAACCAAGTTTTTGTGAAACTCTTCGCTTTCGGTGTCGTTTGTTCTGTTGAGTAAGGTAATAAGATTGGTTTTGAAACTTTCAATTTCAGCCCTGTTGGGTTTTACTTTTAAGAAGGCTTTATTGAGCGCCTTTCTTGGTTTTAATACATTTAGTATCATATGCAAATTATATTTCTTGTTTCAGTTGGTTAAGATAGGTTTTTCAGCCGGAAAGTTTTTTGTGGGTTGGCACTTTGGAAAACCGGTAATTTCAGTGTTTTTGGTTGGTACAAACCTTGGTGCTGCTATCGGGTGTATTTTGTTTTTTTAAGGGCTGTTACACCGCCAACAGTATTTTGCTTCCCATTCGGGCTTTACAAGGCATAAAAATAGGTTGTTTTTTCAAAACTTTGCCCTGCCAAGGCGTTATTTGGGGTTCATTTTTAGTCTTTTTCCGATGAGTGGGCGTGGTGGCAGGAGTGTTTCTATTGATGCCGAAGAAGTGCCGAATAGTGGGGGGTGGAGTTTTTGGGTGGCATGGCGTTTTCTGAGGGTTTGCATTCGGGTGGACTTACATGCACTACACTCTCAACCTGCACCCGATGTACACGAAAAGTATCATCAAAGAGATTAACCTTTTTGTTTTTTCTGCCGCAACTTAAAGTCGTCCATTGCTCGTTTTAAATAATCAAAATACTTTTGCTTGTCTTGTAAAAATTGTTCTGTCAATTCGCTACGAACTTGTCGCATGAAATCAACTGCATGAAAATCGGTTGGTATGCTTTTATCGTTATTATTCTTGTTCTCCATACGTTACCTCCTTTGGTGTTCTAATGTCAATGGTTGAATAGCCATATTTTAGGTTTATTGAGTTGTACTGTCTGATGCGAAAAAAGTTTACCATGTGCTTGAAATTCCAACTGACTAAACTGTCAACTTTAAGTGCGCTTGAAATAGCAATGTGCTGTGCATCTGAATAGAACTTTGGTGTCAATACGCCTTATTGAACATACTTATCCGCAAGTTCAAGTTGTTCAAAATCAGGTGGAATTGTAGTTGGTAATTCTCTGATAATTTCCGGCGCCTTTTCAAGTTCACCAATCGTTATATCGGATAAAATAAGCGTGAACCTACCTTGTCGGGCTTGCTCGAAAAAAGGTATTGTCCACTCGGAAAACTCCTTGTCAACAATTCCTCCCCAGACTGATGTGTCAACAAAAATTTCATTGGTCAAAGTTAGTGAAAAAAGTTAGAGATTTCCGCTTTGGGTTGATGTTAGTACTGTCGCCATACATGATGTACAACGTCAGACCTTGAAAAAACCGGTAATTTCGTTATTTTGGGTTGGTACAAACGTTAATGCGGCTATCGGGTGTATTTAGTTTTTTTAAGGGTTATTGCTCCACAAACAGTAGTTTAGTACCTGTTTGGGCTTTACAAGGCATAAAAATAGGTTGTTTTTTCAAAATTTTGCCCTGCCAAGGTATTATTTGAGGTTCATTTTAGGAATTTCTCAGTTAGGTGGGTTTTGGTGCCAAAGATTTGTTCGCTTATCTCTTGCTGTTTTTGGTGTAGGCGGTAAGATAGACGCACGCTGCCGCCAAGTGTTGGGTTACGAGTTGGTTTATGCTGTTTCAATTAGCTTAATTTCTTCGTCGGTCAGGTTATAAAGTTGGTAAACCAATGGGTCTATTTGGTTTTCTAAGTCGGTGGTGTCGGCAGAGGGGTTTTGTTGTTTTTGGGAGAGTACCGGCAACCAACTTTAAATCAAACTAAAACTGCACTATTTTGAAATCAGTGGGTTAAACTCAACGCACTTTCTGTAAACTTATTTTAGGTGAGGATATACCCTGTAACAATGTTAAAACCAAAATCCCAAATTTGTGTTGTATTAAACAGAAACAAGTTAAGCGCAAAAACACCATACCATGACCCCCTAAAACCCCACAACCTATGAAATACCTACTCTTTGTTCTGATGATGTGGAGCGTTTTACCAACGCATACCCAAGCTCAAAGTTACATGGGTGGACAAAGCGCTCGCACAAGAGCCATGAATTTAGTGGCAGACGGCGATAACCGCCTTAAACTTGCCGACCTAAGAGGAGCTATTTTTTCTTATACCAACGCCATACAAATAGACCCATCTTATGCCGATGCCTACATGAAACGTGCCATTGCCTATACCCGTATGCGCCAAGATACCGAAGCTATGGCAGACTATAACTATGCCATTCAGCTTAATCCGCACTTGCATTACCTTTACGATGAGCGAGCTAAATTAAAAATGCTCCTTTTTGACTATGTGGGCGCTATTACCGATATAGACCGTTCACTTCAGCTAAATCCACAAAATCTTTCTCTTGCCGACCAAAAGGCAGAAGCTAAAGCCGCTATGGAAGATTACCAGGGCGCTATCCAAGAATACACAACCCTCATTACTGCCAATTCCGACGACACCATTAGCCTTTTAAACAGAGCTTTACTTTACCTCCAAACCAATGAATTAAATGCCGCTTTTGCCGATATAGAACGGGCGCTGGCAGTAAACCCCCAAATGGCAATGGCATACAATGTAAAAGGAATTGCCCTGCTCAAACAAACCGAATACCAAAAAGCAATAGCTGCTTTCACCACTGCCCTTATCCTTGAACCCGATATGTCTATTGCCTACTTTAACCGTGGCACTGCCTACAAACTTGATGGCAATACTACCCTTGCCGAGCTTGATTTTACTAAATCCCTTGCCGTAAACAATAATTTGCCCCACGCTTATTTTAACCGCGCCGTACTGCGCAAAAGCTTAGGCGATTATGAAGGTGCTATTGAAGACTACAACAAAGTACTGGAACTAAACGCCGGTTTTGCTGATGATGCTCTTTTTAACCGAGGCATTACCAAAAAAATGCAGGGCGATTACAACGGCGCTTTGGCTGATGCCAATGCGTGGATAGCTCAAAATCCCGATAATCCCGAAGGTTACAAAATAAGAGGTAATGTACAATTGCTTTTTGGCAGTTATAAAAAAGCCGTAGAAGACTATAACTATGCCATTAGGCTTGCACCCGATGCCCAAAGTTACTATAACCGAGGCATAGCCAAAATTATGAGTTATAGGCTGCAAGAAGGCTGCGAAGACCTCCAGCGCAGCATAGACTTAGGTGCAAAAGATGCTACAGAAAAACACACCTTTTTCTGCCGGTAACCACTCAGAACGGGTGCAGCCCCGGTTTTATGTGGAAATTGACATATCCTCACCTGTTTTCAGCAAAAAAAGCATACAGATAAAGCGGATTAAACGGGTAAACGCGAGTAAAAGGTACGGTTGGTGGGTAGTTTTGGTAGTGAGTACTAACTAAGCCCATTCGTAATTCGAAATCCCGAAATCAAGACAATCCGCAATCATTTACCCAACTTGAGCCTTTATTTTCAAAAATCTGTGCAAATCAGCCGCATCAGTGTTATCCGTGTGCTAATTGCTGCCGGTTTTGCACACATATCGGTAGCACAGACTTTTGCGTGTTAATTTACATCAAACTCGGGTTACACCCTTTAGAACAACAAAAACGACACCACTAAGGTAAACAGCAGGTAAACACTAATAAATAAGGGGTAGCCAAACAGCATAAAGATAAGCTGTTTTAACCCTGTTTTTAACCAACTCTGTTCATACATCTTTTTCATAGCCAACAGCAGGTAAATGGTAATTACAAAAACCAAATAACTTAACCATTGACCGTTAAAGCCCCATATTAAGATATAAAAAGATAGCATTACATACACAAAAGCATGGTAATGCAGAAAAAAAGTAAGGTGCTCTATGAAATATCGTTTTCGCCTTATATAAAGAAGTTTGTAAAACAACGCCAGCAGCGGCATAAGCAGCAGCATCATTACCGGTATAGCGCCCAAAAAATAATGCACCAAATCTTTGCCCCTTGTTTGGTATAACTTTACCCCTTGTTTTACCACGGTACTCATTAGCAGGCTCTCTTGTAAAAAAGGATATTCTGCCTTTAAGCTGTCTATAGTTTGTGTTAGCGGATACTTATCGGCAAGGGTTATGGCGCGTTTAAAGTTTATTTTGGCATTTGGAGAAAATACTAAGGCATTAGGTTCTACATCATTTTCCAATAAAATGCTGTCTTTAAGGTTTAGTAGGGGGCTGCTTGTTGTATCGGCAAATGAAGGCGTTTCCATTTTAAGCACGTCGCTTGTTTTGTCCACAAAAGAAGCTATTTTGGCAGCAAAAATGGTAAAATACACTAAACTCATAAGCAGGTAAACCCGCAGTGGTAAAATATAACTTACTACTTTTCCGGCGCAGTACTCCCTACTTAAAAAACCGGGTTTTACAATCAGGCTAAACAGAGTTTTAGCTATTTTAGAATCAAACGCAACATACTGGTTAATAAAATCCATAATAAATCTACCAAGCGAAACCAACTGTTCGCTGTTTTCTTGCCCGCAGCAGGGGCAAAACACATCGGGCTGTTGGGGTACAAACACATACCGGCAGTTTTTACAAACTTTGCTTCTTTGTTTGGGTGGAGCCATTATCGGGAGGTTTGAATTGAGCAACAAAACTGCAATTTACGGCGTTTTATGTATTTCTTATGCAGTTGCCCCTTCTGCCTATTTTTTTGTGTATAACACAAGAATAATGCTCGCAAAAACGCACAAAAGGGTTTTTGTTTTCTCAATGTTTGAGAACTTAGTATTGAGTAGTAAAAAGCGGATAGTTGGCGCTAAAACACTCCTAGCGCATAACTAAAACCGCTACTTAACCGGCACAATTCGTTGGTCATATATAAGGGCGGTAAAAATGCCGGTCCCCCCCTGAATATTGCTCTCTATACGTGCAGGGCGGCTAAAAGGACCGCTTGCTGCATCGCCGGCATCATCTACAGTATCTAAAAACCTGAAATACTCCTCGCTTATATGATACAGGCGCGCAATAACCGTATCGTTTAGGCGGTATCTGTAACCCATGCCCACCGAAGAGCGCCCTTCGCCCAGGGCTTTGTCAGAAAACTCCCAGGTGCGCAGCGAGTCGCGGTCAAAAATGTTAGCGGCATTGGCAAACCATGGTTTATAGTAATTTACATCGGGTTTAGGGTCATAATAATACAAGAGCATCGATGCCTCATTAGCGCTGTTGAGTAGGTATAAAACGGTATCAATGGGTATTTTAGGTAAAAATTTGGTAGTAGCAGTAGCCAATCGGTTAGTGGCAGTATCTAAAACACTAAGCAGATAGGGTTCAAAATCGGTAGGGTTGAGCGGTGTGCTTAGCGCTTTAATATAAACTCTAAGGCTATCTACATAAGGTATGGTATCTGTTTGGCTGCCTTTAGAAATGGTAACAATGGCTGTGCTAACCGCCGGAAGCGACTGGTTTACAGGCAAATTACCCGGCGTTAGAAAAGGCACGCTCTCAGTAACCGATACCACATAAAACGGCACATTGGCATCTAAATAGCTCTCTACCACTAATTTGCTCTCATACTCGGGCAGATTAAGGGTTACATCTTGGGTGCAGGCGGTAAAAAAAGCCACAAACAGCCATAAAACTGCACCTGCAAGGTGTTTTGTTACTATCTGCATAAAATAAGGCATTAAAGAATTTTGCGTTGACAGGGCATTACGTTTATGCCCTATCAACGCAAAGGTTACACCTATTGTTGTTACTCGGCAATCACCATTTTACCGGCGGCAAGTTTGTTGCCATTTTGTTCAAGGGCATAAAAGTACAAACCCGGGGCAAGATTGCCTTGCTGCAAAGTAAAAGTGGCAGTAGCAGTAGGGGGTAAAGCATAAGCGGCTACGGTTTTGCCCACCACATCGGTCAGTAGCAGTTTGGCGCCGGTTAATTGCTGCGGGTCAAAACCGTTAAAGGCAAGCGTAGTTTGCCCTTTAAACGGATTAGGTTGCAGGCTGATAGTAGGCAGGTGTGCATCAATATCGGGCGCAGAAACCGGAAATCCGAGGTCTATCACCCTAAACAAATCGGCAGCAGCTTCTACAAGGTGTCCGCTATTGGCGGCATCGGCAGTTTCAAAAATGAGCTGCATGGTGGCGGTGGGTTCAAGGTAGTTTTTTATGTTAATGGTGGTTTGCACCCATGAATTGGCAGTAGCGGTAATTTCTTCAATAACGGCAGTATTAGCGCCGTTGGTAATAGAAATGGTTAGTTTATCGTTTGGTGCGCTAAATCCGCCGGCATTGGCAAACCATCGGTAGTAGCTCAGTTGCGGGTCAAAATAGGTAGATAGGTCAAAAACCGGCGAAATTAATCGGGTATTGCCATCATCTACATCATCATCGCCGGCGCTGGCATTGGGTTGGTTTCCGGTTACGTAGCAGTAGTTGCCCATATCGCCGCTTACGTCATTACCCGGGTTCATAGGTTGGCCGTTATAGGTAGTGCCATTAGGAATACCGCGCTCCCATGCGCCATTGGCGGCATTGCCCTCTACTGTCCAGCCAAAATCAAACACAAAATCATCATAATACCCCGGTTCCAGCAGCATTACCCAATCGCCGGTATCAGGATTTAAAAACAGGTTGCCTGTTTGTTGGGTAACAAATCCCCATTTGCCGGCAATGATGTTGTAATCGCCGGCAAATATGTTGGGAAAACTAAATTGCCCCGATGCGTTGGTAGTAGTGTTAAAAGAAATATCGGGGTTTACGATAGTTACGTTTGCATTGGTTACAGGTAAACCCGATTGGGCATTGATAACCAAACCGTTGAAGTTAAAAATGGGCAGTGGTGTAAGAAAGACATTAAGGTTAATAGTTTCGGCGGTAGCCAGTGTAACGGTGTAGGTAGCAGGCAGGTAGCCGGGCGCCGAAATGGTAACCGTATAAGCGCCGGGGGCGGCAACACCCGTTTGGAAAGCGCCCGAAAAACCGGTATTAGCCACCGAAGAGGGCACTTCGGTAATGCTAACCGTAGCATTAGGTATGCCGGCGCCGGTTTCGGTATTGGTAACACTTCCACTGAGGTAGCAAGCCTGCACGTAATCGGGTTGAAGAATGTAAAGCCCTTCTTCCATATCGGAGGCAATAATTAAGCCCGATGGAAAGTACGGATATACACCCCAACAGCCGTTAAACCCATCGCCCGACAGGGTAGGAGCTGTGTCATAGTCGGCAACCAAAATTACCCCGTTTGGGTTGGTGGCATCATGTATGGTAACCCCATCGCGGTAGTAGGCGGTAACCAAAAAATTTCCCACCGTATAAACATTATGCGGAATGCTGCCGGTATTAGGGGTAGTTCTTACGCGGTGAATTTCTTTAACATCGGTAAGGTCAGCAACATCATAAGTAGCAATCCATGCAGCGGTAACTTCATCGGTGGTAAAAAGGGTGCGTCCGTCATCGCTAAGGGCGCAGTTGTGCGAAAAATTGCTGGGTGTAGCAAACGATGCCATAACCACAGGATTGGCGCGGTCTGCAACATTAACCACCGAAATTACGCCATCGTAAATTTCAGCAGTCCACATGGTATCATTGCGCACAAAACCATCGTGTACGTACTGATAATCGTAAATGCCCACTATGGGCGGATTTATGGGGTTGGCATTAAGGTCTATGATAACGGCATCTTCGTTAGAACCCCATAGGTATGCATACCCTTTTTCATCGGTAGATATGGTGTGAATGGTTGATATATTTACCTCGTAATTGGGGTCGTCAACACCTGTCCAGAACCATGCGTTTACTGTTTGGGGCAGGTTGCTCAGGTCAATAATCTGTAGTCCGCTGCCGGTTTCATTAGTAACATAGGCATACTGCCCCCATGTTTTCATTTCGCGCCAAATGCCCTCCGGACCGGGCACAAAGGCTACCTCCACAGGGGCAGCGGGATTTTGCATACTTACAATAGAAGTGCCATTGTAAACTCCTACAATGGCATACTCAATGCCCGAATCGGGATCAACATAACCCCACAAATTGCTCAACTGTGCAGTATAGGGTAAATGCCCTACTAAGGTTAAACTTGACTGTGCCTGCACCTGTTGGTTGGTTCCAACACCTAAAAAAACAATAATTAGCGCCCATAAGCCGCCAGAAAAAAACTTGTACATAAAGAAAATAATACAAACAGTGATGTAAATTTTTTGACTGCAAAAAAAGCTAACAAAGGTAAGGTATTATTGTTTGCACAATGAGTAGGGGCGCCAATATTAACCCTTGTTTGCCCCTAAAAATGTAATTTATGACAATTTACTGCTAAAACCGCAGTCATTATTTAGAGCTACAATTCGGCAGATGTACATAATTGTTTGCTGTGTCATTAAATTGTAGGGCTTCATTGTTTTATTTACTATTTTTGCCGCTTCAAAAGCCCCATATCCATTCTGCACACAAATGAGCACTCAGCCACCACCGGTTAAAGGCAGCAATGCCCGATTTAGTAAACCCTCTTATGCTTACTCCATTGTAAGTATAGCATTGGTGCTTTTTTTACTGGGCATTATGTGTGTGTTACTCATGCACGCGCAGCGTTTGTCTAACCATTTTAAGGAAAATTTAGAAATTATAGTAGTACTTGCCGATGATATTGCACCCGCTAATACCCAGGCATTACAAGCCGAAATAAGCCGAAAACCCTACACTAAGAGCATAGAGTATGTATCAAAAGATGAAGCTGCTCAGCAATTTATGAGCCAAACCAAAGAAAACTTTGATACTATACTGGGTTTTAACCCGTTGTTTGCCTCCTTTAATCTTTACCTTACTGCCGCCTATGCCAATGCCGACAGCCTACGTACCATTAAAAGTACACTCACTAAAAACCCCGTTATAAAAGAGGTATTTTACCAAGAGGCGGTAGTAAACTTGGTTAATGCCAATGTGCAGCGCATTAGTATTGTTCTGATTATATTAAGTGTACTATTTTTTGGCGTGGCGTTTATCCTAATTGATAACACAGTTAAATTAGCTATGTATTCTAATAGGTTTTTAATTAAAAGTATGCAATTAGTAGGCGCTACCCGATGGTTTATTACCCAGCCTTTTATAACCCAAAGCATCTACAATGGTCTTATTAGCGGCATGTTAGCTTCGGTTTTGCTCGCTCTTTTGCTGTTGTTGGCACAAAATAATATACCGGAGCTTAGTATTCTGCATGATTTGCTTAGCTTTGTGCTTATTTGTATCATCATTACCTTATTGGGGGTATTTATATCTTGGTGGAGCACCAAAACATCGGTAGTAAAATACCTTCAAATGCAACTCGACGAACTTTATTAAAACAGTTTACCACCCCTAACAAGCATTGTTAATCCTACAAACACATTGCCAGCGCTGCGTTCCCATACAGCGTTTTGTGTGCCATGTAGTTATATTTTCTGAAACTTCATTAACCCCCTCGTAATATGCAAAAACGTCGTTTACTTTTCGGAAAGAAAAACTTCATCCTTGTGGCTGTTGGCATAGGCGTTATTTTATTAGGCTTTCTGCTCATGGCAGGCGGCGCCAGTACCGATGTAAATGTATATCCCGAAGATGCCATTTACGGATTTAGGCGCACCGTATTAGCGCCCATTGTAGTGCTGCTGGGTTTTGCCTTGCAAATAGTAGCCATTTTTACCCCCTCAAACGATGCACCGGAAGAGGTGGAACGAGCTGCTACTACTACTGTTAGTAAAACAGTTGCAGACATCAAATCGGGAGCCAACATCAAATCGGGCTCTAAATCATCAGCATCGGGCAAATAATTCCCCAATAATCATTAATTTTTAAAGCAACTGTTGTGTGCCCCGTTTTGGGGTAAATGCTTTGCAAAGGGCATAAAATTAGCCCGATGTGTGTAACTTTGCCCCCACATCTTTTTTACCTCTTTTGTTATGAGTGTTATAGAAGCCATTATATTAGGCATTCTGCAAGGCTTTACGGAGTTTTTGCCTGTTAGCAGCAGCGGGCATATAGAGCTGGGTAAAGCCATGTTTAATATACAACAAACCGATAACCTTACTTTTACCATACTGGTACACGGCGCTACTGTACTAAGCACCATAGTAGTACTGCGACACGAAATATGGAAACTCATCAGCGCTGTTTTTAGGTTTACCTGGAACGAAGAAACCCAATACCTTGCTAAATTAGCCGTTTCAATGATACCGGTGGGGCTGGTAGGCGTTTTTTTTGAAGATGCAGTGGAGCAACTCTTCAATGGCAGGGTAGTTATGGTAGGTGTTTTGCTTATATGCACCGGCATCATTTTACAGCTCAGCCGTTTAGACAAGGGGCAAAACAAACAAGTAGGCTACAAACATGCCATGGCCATAGGTTTGGCGCAGGCAGTAGCTATACTGCCGGGCATTTCAAGGTCGGGCGCTACCATTGCTACTGCCTTAGCTATGGGTATTGCCAAGCCCCATGCCACGCGGTTCTCCTTTTTAATGGTATTAGCCCCCATAATGGGAGCCACCATTTTAAAAATTGGCAAACTGGGTAAAGAAGCCTCCACTACTCCCCAAACCGACTGGCTGCCCTACCTTGCCGGATTTTTGGCGGCTTTTATTGCCGGCTGGATTGCCTGCCGCTGGATGCTCAATCTGGTACAGGGTGGTAAAATTACCTATTTTTCGGTCTATTGTGTTATAGCGGGTTGTATAGCCATTGCAGCAGGTTGGTTCTTTTAGGCAATTTTTACCCTTAAACGTCTTATAAACTTTGGTAAATACTGCCTACTTTTGTAGCATAATCTGCTCAATCATAACCGCTCACTCTTTATGCAAAAATTTGCCGTACTCTTCTTTTTACTTGCCCATACCTGCACCGGCGGGTTTTTACCGGCGCAAACTACCTATGCCGGCTCTACTCCCAACGGGGTAAAAATTTTAAAAGTGAATGCACAGGGCGCTGAACAAACCTTTACCATTATAGATGCCGTAAAAATTGTGCGCTTTTTTATGACACAAGAAGGTGTTTACAAATGCGAATCAGATTTAACGCAAAATACCCTCAAAATTATCACCCTGCGCGGTTACGACCCGGTTAAAATTTTGCTAAGCCCTGCCTTGCATAATCAAATTAGCAATTTGGGTTACAAAATTGTATTTGGAGGCGCACTAAAAACCAATTCTAACGACCCGCTAATACCAGATAAAGCCACCTCTGCCACCACAGCGCCCACCCAATCATTGCCCCCTGTTACAGCAGATAAAGCGCAACCGGCTAATCCCGATATACCCAAAGACTGCACAGATTGTGGCGACCAAAACGTGAGCAAAGACCTGATAGAGAAAATTGTTACGCCCGATGCTTATGACGGTACGCAAATTTTAATTGATTTTGACGATGTAAACACCGATGAGCACGAATTTGACACACCACCCTCTCCCGCATCTAATGCTAAATTAGACAGCCTTAGGCAAATTTACCTTAAACCCGATAAGCCTAAATAGTAAACCGACGAAAATGCTTGTTCATTTTAAAAGATATTTACCTCCTACTTAGTTGCCGCATCCCTTTCTGCATTTTCATAACTACCCCAAAATAGGCTACCGACAGATTAATATAAATTTAATTTATAGCGTTTAATACTCAAATCGCCCCCCCTTACCCAACTTATCATACAAAAGGCTGAGGCTATGCCCTTCAATGAACCAATAAACGGTTTAAGCGGTTTGGTATGAGCTATGCCTGCAACCAACCACCAACACATACTCTACCTCTCTTACGATGGCATGACCGACCCGCTGGGACAATCGCAGGTGCTACCTTATTTATGCGGTTTGAGCAAAATGGGCTACCATTTTACCCTCATCAGCCACGAAAAACCCGACCGATACAAGCAGCATAAAACGCAAATTGAACAAATTTGCCAAAATGCCCAAATTACCTGGCTGCCGCTGGCCTATACCAAAAAACCGCCGGTTTTGTCAACCATGTATGACCTTTACAGGGCATACCGGCTGGCGTACCGGCTGCATAAACAAAAGCCCTTTCAGCTCATACACTGCCGCAGCTATCCGGCTGCATTGGTAGGCAGTTGGCTAAAAGCAGCATTGGGCATCGGGTTTATTTTTGACATGCGCGGTTTTTGGGCAGATGAACGGGCAGACGGTGGTATCTGGAATCTTCAAAACCCAATGTATGCACTTGTTTACCGCTATTTTAAGCGCAAAGAAATAACCTTTTTAGAAGAGGCTGCCCACACTGTAAGCCTCACACACAGGGCGGAAACGGAAATACGCAGTTGGAAACACCTAAACCAAACTAAGGTACAGCTATCGGTTATTCCCTGTTGCGTTGATTTGCAGTTGTTTGACCTGCAAACCATAACACCCGAACAAAAAAACTCCCTTAGGCAGCAATTAGGTATTGCCAATTCCGATTTTGTACTTACCTACGCCGGCACAGTGGGCACTTGGTATATGCTGCCCCAAATGCTCTGTTTTTTTAAGGAGCTGCAAAGCCAAATGCCCCATGCCAAAATGCTGTTCATAAACAGCAACCCTGCCGAACACCTGCATATACAAACCCTGGCAGCGCAAACAGGTATCACATCGGGCATCATTATAGCCGCAACCACTTATGCTCAAATGCCACTTTATCTTTCGCTTAGCACGTGGAGCATTTTTTTCATTAAACCGGCATACTCTAAAATGGCTTCGTCGCCGGTAAAACAGGGCGAAATTATGGCTATGGGCATACCCATTGTTTGTAATGCCGGCATAGGCGATACCGACCATATTATACGCCAAACCGGAGCAGGGTTGGTAATTGAAACCCTACACACACAAAACTATATGCAAGCAGCTCAGGTTATTACTCAGCGGCAGCCTCCTCCGGCACAAGCCATACAAGCCGGCGCATACCGGTTTTTTGCCTTAGCCCGGGGGGTAAAACAATATGCCGCCATATACCAATCTGTGCTGCCATGAATACTAAAAAAGTTTTGTTTTTGGCAATCCATCGCCCCCGCCGCTCGCCCTCGCAGCGTTACAGAATAGAGTGTTATGCCGATTACTGGCAGCAAAACGGCTTTACCCTGCACCAACAATACCTTATTTCGGCTGCCGATGATGCTTATATGTACGCCCCCGGCAACCTGTTGCCTAAGGTGGGCATTTTGCTCAAAAGCGCCCTAAAACGCCTGTATCATGTGCTTACTGCACACCAATACCACCTCATTATTATACAACGCGAAGCCTTTATGCTGGGTACTGCTTTTTTTGAGTACTGCGCCCGATACTGCTCAAAGGCTAAAATTATTTTTGATTTTGACGATGCCATTTGGCTGCCCAATGTATCAGAAGCCAACCGGCAATGGGCTTTTTTAAAAAATCCCCGAAAAACCGAAACCCTGCTCCGGCTTGCCCATGCCGTAGTAGTCGGTAATCATTACTTAGCCCAGTATGCCTGTATCTATAACCCCCGCACCATAGTAATACCCTCAGCCATTGACCTGCGGCAATACCAACCAACACCCAAACCAACACTGCCGCCCAATACGCCGGTTTGCATAGGCTGGTCGGGCAGCGCTACCACAATGCCTCATTTTGAAACTGCCCTGCCTGCATTACAAAGCATAGAGCAAAAGTATGCCAATAAAGTGCGCTTTGCCGTAATAACCAATACGCCCTATCATCACCCCAATTTGCCCGTTCAATCCCTGCTCTGGAATCCCGAAACCGAAGCTGCCGATATTGCCCGATTTGACATAGGCATTATGCCACTGCCGCACAATGAGTGGGCGCTGGGTAAATGCTCTATGAAAGGACTGCAATATATGGCAATGACGGTGCCGGCTGTACTGGAACGCATAGGTGCCAATACAGAGGTCATACAAGAGGGTAAAAACGGCTTACTGGCTGCCGGCACACAAGAGTGGGTGCAGCAATTATCAGCATTGATTGAAAACCCGGCGCTGCGAACCCAATTAGGCAACCAAGGCAGAAAAACCATTGAACAGGGGTATGCAGTACAGGTTTTATACCATAAGTGGCTTTCATTGTTTGAACAGGTACTGAGCCAATCTTAAAAATACACAAGCAGCCAAGCCCCGCCGAGCCGGTATTTTGGGTATAGTAAACAGCCTTTTTAGCGCTTTTTGCATAAATTTAATCGTTATTTATGTTTCACCAAAGCCAAATTTGTTTGTGCAAATAAAAGTATGGCTAAATCCTTTTAAAAAAGGGATTTACGTTAGTATTGGTATGCAAGAAACAAAAAAACACGTTAATCAAGTTTATCACTTTTATGCGCGTGCTGCGTAACACTGGTTAAACCAACTGTCATAAAATTGTCAAATGGCAAGGTTTTTGGTTGGTAATACTTGTTGGAATCATTTTAATTCATACCACTTAACTAACAATCACTATGCACCGCTCAACGTTATGGCTAATTGCCTTGCTTCTGTTTTTCTTCACCGCCGGTTTACAGGCATACGCTTCATCGGGTTATCAGGCTAAGGCTGATGCTGCCGAAATTGCACAGGCTGCCGGCGAGGTAAAATTAGTTCTCATTGGCATAGTTTATGACGAAACAACGCTCAAGCCCAAAGGTAATGTTACGGTTGAACTGGTTGATGTATCAACTAAAACTACTACCAAAGCAGTGAGCCAAAAAGATGGTCATTTTTATTTTCAATTGCGCTCCGATAAATTTTATCATATCAACCTGCGCTCCGCTGATGGCTTACTACTGGCAAGCCGAGAGCTCTCTACCGCCAATAAACAACAGGCAGAAGTTATGCAAATACTGCTTACCGTGCCCGCTGCCGTTGCTCAAAATGTAGTAAGTAATTAATACCACCCAATACACCGGCATTAAAATAGCTCCTTTTAAACTTGTTTGTCAAAACGGGTTATTTGTCTTACTTTTGGGCATGAATACACAAAAAACCGTTTTGGTAACCGGCGCGGCGGGCTTTATCGGCAGCCATTTAACAGAGTATTTGGTGCAGCAAGGCTTTACAGTGCGGGCAATGGTGCGTTACAGCTCGCGCCCGCAATTAGGAAATTTGGAGTTTTTGCCCAAAAACATCTTATCCGAAGTAGAAATTGTAAAAGGCGACCTTAAAGACCCCGATTTTTGCTACCATGCGGTACGGGGTTGCCAATATGTGTTTCACTTGGGCGCACTCATTGCCATTCCGTACTCTTATGTAAATCCTACCGATTTTGTTCAGACCAATATAAACGGCACTACTAACCTGCTCAATGCTGCCCGAAAAACCGACAGCATTGAGCGCTTTATTCATACCTCTACCTCTGAAGTGTATGGCACCGCCCTTTATACACCCATAAATGAGCAACACCCCTTACAGCCACAATCGCCGTACTCTGCCAGCAAAATGAGCGCCGACCACTTGGCGCTTTCTTACTTTAATGCCTTTAACCTGCCCATAACGGTGGTTCGCCCTTTTAATACCTACGGTCCGCGCCAGTCGGCAAGGGCAGTTATACCTACCATTATTTCCCAACTGCTTACCTTGCCCGCCGTTACCTTGGGCAACCTTAGCCCTGTGCGAGATTTTTTGTACGTAAAAGATACCGCAGCCGGTTTTTTACAGGTAGGCGCTCACCCTGCCACCGTAGGTAAAACCGTTAATTTGGGTACCGGCAAAGCGGTGAGCATAGCCCAAACGTATGCGCTAATTTGCCAAATAATGGGTAAACAGCCCGTGCTGCTCTCCGATGCTGCTCGGTTAAGACCCAATAAATCAGAAGTGTTTACCCTTGTATGTAATCCTGCTCTTGCCCAAAACCTATGCAACTGGCACGCAAATTATACCTTAGAACAAGGTTTGCAAGAAACCATTGATTGGATTAGCAATAATTTGGAACTTTTTAAGCCGCAAGATTACCAGGTGTAACCAACTTGTGCCACACTACTCCGCTTCGGTGGCAGTGGCTTTACAACAGTTTGCGTAGTTTATCCCATGCGGCGCTAAGTTGTTTGAGCATAGCTAACTGGCGCATCATGGTGCGCGCCTCCTGCACCGGCGAGCCAAAATAGGTTTTACCACCTTCTAAGGAATCAGGCACTCCTGATTGGGCAAGTACCGTAGCGCCGGCGCCAATGGTGAGCGTTTTTGATACACCCACCTGCCCCCATAGGGTTACATTATCTTCTATAATGGTTTTGCCGCCTACACCTACCTGAGCCGCAAACAGGCAGTTTTTGCCAATGACCGCTCCATGACCAATATGTATATGGTTGTCAAATTTAGTGCCGCGCCCTATTACGGTATCGCCCGATACGCCTATGTCTATGGTGCAGCAAGCGCCTATTTCTACGTTGTCTTCTATAATTACCCTCCCACACGACAGCATTTTATCGTAGCCTTCGGGGCGGCGTTTAAAGTAAAAAGCATCAGAGCCTATTACCGAATTGGCGTGTATAATTACATTGTTGCCTATAATTACATTGGGGTAAATAACCACATTGGGGTAAATAAGGCAGTTATCGCCTATGGTTACGTTATTGGCTACCACCGCGCCGGGCATAATAAGGGTGTTGTTACCTATGGTGGCATTGCCGCGCTCGGTTAAAATGGGTTCAAACGGGCAAAAATGCCTTACCAGCGTGTTGTAATCTCTAAACGGGTCATCGGTAAAGAGTAGGGTTTTATTGAGCGGGTTTGGCACATCGGGCTGATTGATGAGTACTACCCATGCTTGGCTGTTTAAAGATTTGGCATAATACTTAGGATGGTCCACAAAGGTGATATCGCCGGGGGTTACTTTGTGTATTTCGTTTATGCCGTTTATGTGTGTGTAGTTGCCGGGTATCAGTTGGGCATTGATGAGCGGGAGCAGTTGGCTAACCGGAATTTGTTGGGTAAACTTCATAAATTGCTGAAAGTAAACGGGTAATTGAGTTATGCGAATAGGGCTGACAACTGTTGCCGGCAGTTGGTAAAAATACAGACAACCCCAATTTAACAAAAATTAGTCTTTTCTAATAACAACCCAAAACGGCAAATGGCACAAACAACCGGTGTTTTTTTATTTTGGTTAATGTGCCGGTTGTGTGTGGGCGGTTTCAAATTTTAACAAATAACCTTGTTGCCAAGGCAGGGTTTGGGTTATTTCCCATTGGTTTAGGCTTATTTGGAGTTGTTGGCTAAAAATCCATATATTGGTTGGCGGCCGGGTAATTGCAGCGCTTTGTATTTGTATATAGCCGAGGGCGGTTATATGCCAATGTTCTACATCGGCGCAGGGAAACAAATGAGCGTTTCCGCCGGCTAACGCTACGGGCTCTTGTGTATTTACCGCCATCAAACACACGCTTTCGTAAGGCATAAGGTTTAGGGTTTGGTTTTGCGGGTGCAGGTGAGTTTGGGTATGACTGTTGTAAAGGCAGTTTTGATAGGCAGGAGGCAATACGGCAGCCTCATGGGCAAGGTTAATTGCCGCTATTTTACCCGATAGGTTGCAAAAAGCCAAATAATGCAAATTGCCAATGGTAAAATAAACCCGATATGCCTCATCTGTTTGTATTACCCGATGTATATTTTTTGGCCTGAGCGGAAACTGCGAGCAATACAAACGCAGAGTTTGGGGCGAGTATTCCCCTATATTATCGGAAACAAATTGCAATGACCCAAAAATTTGGTTCACTAAAAACAAGGTAAACTGCTGCTGGGGTGTAAGACGGTGGTTATGGTTAGTATTGCGCAAAATACTAACATCGGGGTCGTTAAAAAAGAGTTTACCATTTAGGTGGTGGCGGTGTATGGTATTTTTTATGGCGCTAATGGTAGAAACACCCTCGCGGCTGCCTATCCATTTTAACAGGGGCATATCCCAACTTAAATGCACATCTGCCCCAATACGGCAAAAATCTGTTGCCCCAAAAGCGGCTCCCAAAGGTACGCCACAGCCTAAAATGAGCTTATTGCCTACGGCTTGGCGCAGCCACTGCATAGCCTCGTACATTACAGCGCCGCGCGTTTTATGGGCAGGCGGCAACAAGGCTACGGCGTATAAAAAATCGGGTTTTACCAATTCAAAACCCCATTGGTTAAGTATGGTATCAAACACCTGCTCAAGGTAGTCTTTCACCTGAGGGTGGTAAAAATTAAGCACATACATATAGCTCTGCCACATGGTATTGTAACCGGCAGTAACGAGCTTGCCATTGGGGTGGCGCAGCAACCAATTGGGGTGGTTTTTAAACACCTCCGATTGCCGCTGACAAATAAACGGAGCCAACCACAAGCCGGGCTTGTAGCCTTGTTGCCTAATGGCGTTGGTTACCGTAGCCAACCCATCGGGAAACTTGGCGGCATTAACCTTTAACCAGTCGCCCACTGCATTTTGCCACCCATCGTCTATCTGAAAAATATCGAGCGGTATGTTGTTTTGTGCAAAAGCCCGAAGATTTTGGTGAATAATGTTTGCATTAATGCGGGTGTAGTAGTTATACCAAGAGGTAAACCCCGATGCTCCGCAGGTGGGCAGTTTTTGAGCATCGGGAAAAGAGGTAACCTGTTCGGTTGTTTTTCGGGCAGTTTTTACCAATTGGGCATATCGGGCAAAAACTTCTTGTTCGTTTCCGCTATCAAGGTAAAGGTTAAAAGCCTCAAAAACGGCGTTGTTGTTTAGTTGCAGCCCCCGGCAGTCTTTAAATAACCTAATTTTTCCTTGTAATGGGTTTGCCTCCATTACAATACCGGTGTAGGCGCTGCGCTCATGGCAGGAGCCTGCAAAGGTAATGGTTGGGTTGGGTTGGAGCGGGTGGTGTTTAATATAGCCGTATGTCCAGCCGTGTATATGTCCTTTTTTTGAGGGATAGGTAAAAAAAGCATAATCACCAAAAGCATTGGCAAGGGGTTTGGCAAACCATTTTACCGGTTTAAGTTTGTGCTTGGGCAGCCACTCATCGGTAAGTGTCCATGATTGAAAACCATTGCATAATAGCCGGTCGGTTAATTCAAAAGTGTGGGGAATATGCAGCTCCACCATTTGCAGGGTAAGTGGCTGCAAAGCGGTAAGGGCAATGTTTATTTGCCTTCCCGATGCGGGGTGAAGCAGCTCTTGCACATATATTTGCAGCCCCGTATGATGCGAGCTGCCGGGTTCTTGCAGGGGCAGCGCAAGGCTGTAAGTGTTATTACCTATGAAATAAATGAGGTGCAAAACAGGAGCCATAAACTGCCGGCGTTGGTTGGTTAGTAAGGGTTAATTAGTACTGATTAACCGACAACAGCACTAATGTGCAGGCATTTTCGGTTTCAATGCCGTTTTGTTGGGCAAGGGCTGCCAGTTCGGGGTTTTCGGCGCCGGGGTTAAAGATAAGGCGTTTAGGTTTCAGTTGTAAAATGTATGGGTAGTACTGCACCTGATGCTGGGGGCTTAGGTAAATGGTAATGGTATCAACGCCCTCTATGTGGGGCATACCTATTAAAATGGGGCGTCCTTCTATACTACCCTCATTTATGCCTACCGGAGCCACCTCATGCCCATGCGCCAGCAGCCTATGTACTGCCATGTTTGAGTATCGGTAGGCGTGTGCAGATGCGCCTAAAACTAAGGTTTTTTTCATGGTAAATTACCCTTGTAATGCTATACTGTTGGTTAGTCCTATTGCCCATTGGGCAGCGCTTGTATTAACAAACAAGTGGGGTAGGCAGGTTCATAAAACCGTTACGGCAGCATATAAGTGTAACCCGAGTTTGATGTAAAATGGCATAATCTACCGGTATGAGCAAAAAAACCGCCAACAATTAGCACACAGATAACACAGATGAAGCTGATTAACGCCGATTTTTGAAAAATAACGTAACTTCGCGATTGCTTTGATTTCGGATTTCGGATTGCTTTGATTTTGGGATTTTGAGGCTAAACCACTATCGGGCTTGCCGTTGTTTTGTATCTGCACAAACCACCCTTCTACCCGCGTTTATCCGTTTAATCCGCGTGAGCTGTGTGCTTTTTTTGCTGAAAACAGGTGGGGGTATCTCCATTTACGCATCAAACCTGAGCTGCGCCCTTGCAAACAGCCTAATTTACACCGCCTTATACGGGCAACCGGTATGCCGGTGTTGGTTATTTTGTACCTTTGTGCTTAGTTTGCCAAAATCCAAAATAACAGTTTACCTCTTATGAAGTTTGCCACCAAAGTAATACATGCAGGCATTAAGCCCGATGCCGGTACGGGCGCTATTATGACCCCTATTTTTCAAACCTCTACCTATGTGCAGGAAGCCCCGGGCGTGCATAAAGGCTATGAGTACGGACGCACCCAAAACCCCACCCGAACCGCACTGCAACAAAACCTGGCAGCGCTTGAAAATGCCCGCTATGGCGTATGTTTTGCCAGTGGACTGGCTGCTACTGACTCGGTTATGCGCCGGCTTCAGCCCGGCGATGAGGTAATTGCCTGCAATGATTTATATGGCGGCACTTACAGGTTGTTTGTACGCGTGTTTCAAAAATACGGCATTAAGTTCCATTTTGTGGATATGCACCAACCTCAAAACGTGCTGCCCCTTGTAAATGAACGCACTAAAATGATGTGGGTAGAAACGCCTACTAACCCTATGCTGGGCGTTGTAGATATAGCAGCCATATCAGAAATTTGCAAAACGAACGGCATTTTATTATGTGTGGATAATACCTTTGCCTCGCCCTATTTGCAAAATCCCATAGATTGGGGAGCCGATGTGGTGGTACATTCTGTAACCAAATACTTAGGCGGGCACTCCGATGTAATTATGGGAGCGGTAATGTGTAACGACGAGGCTTTTTACCAACACCTCACCTTTCACCAAAATGCAGTAGGGGCAGTGCCTGCGCCCATGGATTGTTTTTTGGTGCTGCGCGGCGTAAAAACCCTGCATCTGCGCATGGAAGCACATTGTAAAAATGCCGCTCAGGTAGCGGCATTTCTTGCTACCCATAAAGCAGTGGCTAAGGTAAACTATCCGGGTTTTGAAACACACCCTAACCATGCAGTAGCAAAACGGCAAATGCGCGGGTTTGGCGGCATGGTGTCTTTTTCGCTAAAACAAGATACTATGGAGGCGGCGGTAAAGGTGCTGTCTAATACGCATTTGTTTTCGCTGGCAGAATCGTTGGGCGGGGTAGAATCGCTCATTGGGCACCCGGCAACCATGACCCACGCCTCCATTCCTTTTGAAGAACGGCAAAAAACAGGCGTACTTGACTCGCTGCTCAGGCTGAGTGTGGGCATTGAAGACCCCACTGACCTGATAGCCGATTTAGAACAGGCTTTAAATAGGGTGTTGTAGAAATGTATCTACTTGCCCGTATCTGGTCTTAACTAAATTCCTTGTGATAACCACAAAGTTAACCTACAAATACGCCACGAACCTGCCATTTTTCAAAAACCTGTGCAAATCAGCCACATCCGCGTTATCCGTGTGCTAATTGCTGCCGTAAATCTTGCTAATTTAGTCTGCAAATACACCATCAATTTGAATTGCAGGCAGTACCTAAGTAGTTAGGTAGAAAAAATTGCCTATTGCAAATGAAGCAACGGCGTAACCCCCTCTTGTATGGTTTGACCCGGATAATATACCCGCTCTAAATATAAACCCGATGGGGGCGCTGTAAACTGAGCCGGTGTGCGGCTGGGGCGGGTAAACAAACGCTCTACCTCTGCCGCGCTAAAGTTTTCTCTGCCGGCTTCTACTAATATACCCACCATGCGCCGCACCATTTTCCACAAAAAATGCGAGCCTACTATGTGTACCAATATGGCATTAGGTGTGGGGTATAAATGCACAAAATGCACTTCTACTAAGGTGGACTGCTCATTGGGCGAGGCATCGGTAAAAGACTGAAAATCGCGCAGCCCCTCCATAGCTTGGGCGGCGTAATCCATAGCGTTCAGATTGAGGCGGTCTTTTACCCACCATACTAATTTTTTACCAAATGCCGAACGGCGGGTAGCAATGTGGTAAACATAACTGCGGGCAATGGCGCTGTGTCGGGCATGAAAATCGGGCGGTGCTTTTTCTACGGTAAGCAGGTTAATATCGGGCGGCAATTGGTCGTTTAACCCTATTCGTATTTGCATCGGATTAAGCGCTGTTTTCACTTCTAAATGTGCCACCTGCCCAAGGGCATGAACACCGGCATCAGTACGTCCGGCACCGTAAATTTCCAGTTCATCGGTATGAAACAACTCCCTACAAGCGCCTACTATCTCGCCTTGTATGGTACGCAACCCATGCTGCAATTGCCAGCCGGCATAGCGGGTGCCCTCGTATTCTAACGTAATTTTAAATCGAGCCAAAAGCAGATGAATGGTTAGTTGGTAGATGGTAGTGGTTAGTGGGCAATTGGTATTCAGTAGTGGTTACTAACACACTCATAACGCTAAATTCGTAATTTTTTTCATTTTTCACTTTACTTACCCGATGCCATTTTTTCTAATTCCTTTCGGCTGTTATTGAGTTTAAAGCGGTCAATAACCACCGAAAACTGCTCCTTATCGGTAAGATAGGAATAAGCAAACTTAGCCAGTTCTAATTTACCCGATTCAAAACTGAACACATCGAGCAGTTCAGCCAACTGTTGGCAATTAAGGGGCTGTTTGGTTATGGCATCTTTGGCTATTTGTATGCGTGTATCGTCGTAATCCTGGTCTTTAATGGTATTGCGCAGTTGGGTAAAATCGGCTTCTTTCATACCCGGAGCAGGCGGCGGTGGAGCCGTTTGGGCTGTAGGCTGGTTGGTATTGGGGCGGGTATTAGGCGTAGGAGCTGTTTGCTGTTGCTGCTGTTGTTGTGGGCGCAGGTACGGGTCATCGGGGCGGGGCGCTTGGGCTGTTTCGGGTTTAATAGGTATGGCATCATGCACCCTAAAATTTAGCTCAGAATCTATGTAGGCAAAAACCTCTCTGTTATCGGGTATTCTAATGTAGTCCTTAAAAATAACCTTCCCTGTGCGGCGGTTTTTTTTGGGCTGTACTATCCAAAGTAGATGGGTACCGGGTGGTACGTTTTTAATGGTATAAGAAGTTCTGATGTCTTTAAAATGTACGTCGTCCAGCACTAAGCTAAACGCTGATTGGTCAAACATTTGCAAATGCAATACTGAAGATTGCGCCTTTAGCGCCCACAAAGGGGAAAAAAGGAGGGCAAATAGCCCGAATACAAAAAACATAACTGCTTTTTTCATGCTGTTTAGGGGTTTGAAGGTAAAACAGATTAACGCACAAAGTTAGACCTTTGTTATGGTGTTTTGTTTAACCGCGGCAAGCATAATTTATGCTGTTGTAATTCAAAGTTAGGTAGGAATGAAAATGAATGCCCTATAGGAATAACGTAGGCGTATGTTGTACCTGTACTTGTTAAAAATTGGCAACAGATTACGGTGCGCTGCCCCTTCTTATAACACGGCACAAATCTCTGTTCTACCCATATTTAGGGCGGCTGACCCTTGTGTATAAGCCCCCATAAATGGGCGTTTTTGGTTTTGCAAAAGTGCAGCGCCCAAAATACATCGCTCCACCTGTTTAAAAGCCTTTTGCGGTAAGACTTTGAGTTTCACGTTAAACAAGCAGCCTTCTGCAAATTTTATTGGTCTATATTAACTTAGTGTGGTTTCGTTCATTATATTTGCGTGTTTACTGCGTATAAACAGCAGAGCTAAAATAGAACAAAGCAAAAACAACATAAGACGGGTTTACGCCTACCATAAATTATTGGCAACCCATACAAAAACTAAAAAAGCGCCCCTTAACTCATCACTCACCAATACAGAATTAAGATAATGGCTAAAATTAAAAAAACTACTCCAATTTCTATTGAGCAGTATGACCATAAAGATAAACGCCGCCTTAATAACCCACCCGTAGGTTTGGTTGATGAGGGTACAGAACCCTATATAACACCCAAAAAAACCTACCAATACGACCCCCACCTTGACCCACAACTGCAATGGGCAGGCAAGGCAGAACATACAGCTTTTGATGTGCCCACCGTGAGCCTGCACGTGCATGAGCGCATTGACCCAAGACGCATTATTGAAACCGTGCGCAAACAAGAAGAAGCCCCCATACAAATGAGCTTGTTTGAAACCCATAAAAAACCCCTGCGCGAAGCCATTGAATTTTACAAGCACAAAGAAAACTGGACTAACCGCCTCATAGCCGGCGACAGCCTGCTGGTTATGAACAGCCTTTTAGAAAAAGAAGGCATGGCAGGTAAAGTGCAAATGGTGTATTTTGACCCCCCTTACGGCATTAAATACGGCAGTAATTTTCAACCCTTTGTAAATAAACGTGATGTAAAAGACGGAAACGACGACGACCTTACCGCCGAACCCGAAATGATTAAAGCCTTCAGAGATACCTGGGAGCTGGGTATTCACTCCTACCTCACCTACCTGCGCGATAGGCTGCTCCTGGCGCGCGAACTGCTCCACGATACCGGTAGCATTTTTGTGCAAATCTCCGACGAAAATGTGCATCGGGTAAGATGTATTATGGACGAGGTTTTCGGAAGTGAAAATTTTGTAAGTATGATTGCGTATGCTACTACAAGTGGTTTTACGTCAAATACGCTAAGTAGAGCAGGTGATTATATTTTGTGGTATGCAAAAGACAGTAAAAAAGTTAAGTACAGAAAAATTTTGATTTCCAAACGAGAAAATCTATCAAACACTTCTGATTATCGTTATCTGAAATTATCAAATGGGGATATTAGACTATTGAATAACGAAGAAAAAAAAGGGGCTAAACCTATACCTGAAAATTCAAAAATTTTCAGATTGGGAGATCTAACAAGTCAAGGTCCACCTAATGAGCCTCAACCATTCAATATAAATGAGAAAATATATGAACCTTCCAAAAATAGACACTGGACTGTAAATTATCCATCGGGTATGCAAACACTGCTTAACTCGGGAAGAATTTATGAAAGAGAAAACACAATTTCATTTATAAGATATTTTGACGACTTTTCTTTCATTGAACTTAATAGTATTTGGGACGATACTTCGGTGGCAGGACAGGAAGGTGGAAAATTATATGTAGTTCAAACAAATGAAAAAGTCATCCAACGCTGCCTGTTAATGACTACCGACCCTGGCGATTTGGTATTAGATATTACCTGCGGCAGCGGCACTACGGCATATGTAGCCGAAAACTGGGGCAGGCGTTGGATAACCTGCGACACCTCAAGGGTAGCGCTTGCCTTAGCCAAACAGCGGCTCATGACAGCCCTATTTGATTATTACCAATTAGCACACCCCCATGAGGGCGTAGGCAGCGGCTTTAAATACAAAACCGTGCCGCACATTACCCTAAAAAGCATAGCCAACAATGAGCCTGCCCCCGTAGAAACCCTTTACGACCAGCCCTATACCGACAACAAACGAACCAGAGTAACCGGACCCTTTACCATAGAAGCCGTACCCGCGCCGGTTGCCAAATCATTTGAGGAGGTAGAAACAGATATACCAATGGAAGCCGACAATTCTGTTTCAAGAAGTGGCGAAACATTAAGGCAAAATAACTGGATAGACGAGTTGAAGCAATCGGGCGTAAGAGGAAAAAAAGGCGAACGCATTATGTTTACCCGTATGGAACCCATGACCGGCACCCGTTTTTTGCAGGCACACGGCGAAACCAAAGTAGAAATGCCACCTAAAAACTTGTTTGAAAAAGAACAACCCACACTAATGCAGCAGCCCCAGCGGGTGGTAGTGTGTTTTGGTCCTGAACATGCGCCTTTAGAACAACGCATGGTAGAGCTGGCATTAGAAGAAGCCCGAATGCTTAGGCCCAAGCCCGATATAATTTTGTTTTGCGCCTTTCACTTTGACGCCGAAGCCCGAAAAGACATAGAAGAAACCAACTGGCCCGGCATTACCCTTTTAGAAGCCCAAATGAATGCCGACCTGCTAACCGATGATTTAAAAAAGAAACGCAGCAGCAACGAAAGTTTTTGGCTCATTGGTCAGCCCGATGTTCAAATCAGGGAAATAAAAATGGGCGATGACAAAGGCAAATACACCGTTGAAGTAAACGGCTTTGACTATTACAACCCCAAAACCGGCACGGTTGACAGCGGCGGCAAGAGCGATATAGCCATGTGGATGCTTGACCACGATTATGACGGACGGAGTTTGTTCCCTTCGCAGGTGTTTTTCCCTATGGCAGGCGCAAAACAGGGCTGGGCAACCTTAGCCAAAAACCTGAAAGCCGAAATAGACGAAGAAAAATTAGAAGCCTTCAGCGGCACGGTATCGCTTCCGTTTAAAGCAGGCAAAAATGTGGCGGTTAAAATTATTGATGCGCGGGGAATTGAGTCGTTAAAAATTATCAGGTTATAATAGCTAAAAACTGAAAACCAAAAACTAAAAACTAAATGTACATATCAAGGTTAAAGCTAAAAAACTGGAAAAACTTTAAAGAGGTAGATATTCCTTTAACAGAAAGGGTTTTTGTGGTTGGGCCTAATGCTTCGGGAAAATCTAATTTTCTTGATGTATTCAGATTTTTGCGTGATATATCAAAGCCCGGCGGCGGGCTTCAAAAAGCAGTTACCGAAAGAGGAGGTATTTCAAAGATTAGGAGTTTAGCGGCAAGAACATTTCCGGATGTAGAAATAGAAATACACCTATCGGAATACGGCACCACCGTACCTTTATGGAAATATTCAGTGGGAATAAAACAGGAAATCAGAGGCTATAGGCTTCCCTATCTTACACAAGAAAAAGTTTGGAAAGGAGAGCAGTTAATTTTAGACAGGCCCGATAAAGATGACAGCCAAGACCATGAACGGCTAACCCAAACGCACCTTGAACAAATAAATGCAAACAGAGAGTTTAGAGAAATCAATAAATATTTGGAAAATACTGTTTATCTGCATCTTATTCCACAAATACTTAAATATCCGCAAGCTTTTGCGGGAGCCGATTTATCCGGCGATCCTTTTGGACATGGATTTTTGGAAAAAATATCGAAAGTAAATGAGAAAACCCGAAATGCATGGTTAAGGAAAATTCAGGAAGCATTAAAAATTGCAGTACCTCAATTTAAAGCCTTTAGTTATGCCGAAGAAAACGGAAGGCCGCATTTAGAAGCCGTTTATGAGCATTGGAGGCCCAAAGCAGGCAAGCAACGAGAAGAACAGTTTTCTGATGGCACTTTAAGATTAATTGGTTTGCTATGGTCTCTTCAGGAAGGAGATGGGCTATTGCTGTTAGAAGAGCCGGAACTGTCATTAAATGGGGCAATCGTTTCAAAAATACCGGCTTTGATTTATAAACTTCAAAAACCCAAAAAACGACAAGTAATTTTAACTTCACATAGTACCGATCTGCTTAATGACAGAGGTATTTCCTTAGACGAAATATTGTTATTAGATCCGGTTCAGGAAGGCACTTCAATTAAAATTGCATCAGGCATTCCTGAAATAAAATTGATGCTGCAAGGAGGAATGACACCGGGAGCGGCAATTCTTCCTCGAACTAAACCTAAAAATATTAATCAATTAACCTTAGGTTTTTAAAATGAGTATTTACATAAATTTGGTTTCGGAAGATGCCATAAGTGAATTTACAATGATGAAGTTGTTAGATTCATTTGCCTCAAAATACTATATTCACAATACGTACCCCGCGAATGGATATGGGTACATAAAATCGAACATCAATGGTTTTAATCAGGCTTCTATAGCTACCCCATTTTTTGTATTAACAGATTTAGACAATTACCCATGCCCCCCAGAACTTATTCTTGACTGGATAACTGCGCCTTTACATCCTAATTTTATTTTTCGTATCGCAGTAAAAGAAGTAGAAGCATGGTTATTGGCAGACATAGAAGGATTTTCAGAATTTACAGGGGTATCACAGGCTAACTTTCCTGCAAACCCTGAATTAGAAAATGATCCTAAGCAAACCCTTATCAATTTGGCAAGACGATCAAGAAGAAGGGATGTCAGAGAAGATATAGTGCCTATAAACAACAATGCTACAATAGGTCCAAACTATAATGAGCGGTTAATGCAATTTGTATCTGATTTTTGGAATTTAGAACGGGCTATTGGCCGCTCAACGAGTTTACAAAGAGCGTTTAATAAACTCGATAATTTTAATTTTACCCAACCTGCCTAATGAAAAACATAAACAAACTTATCATCAACTCCCCATACATTGAACCGCAGCAGTATTGGGAATATATTAGAGCCACCCGAGAATTTGTTTTGCAAACAGGCCGCAGACCGGCAGGGTATGTAGTAGCTTCGGAAAGTTCAAAATCGTTTGATGATCCGGGAACATTCATTGAAATTGATTTGGTGAATGCCATTCGTCCAAGAATAAAAAAGTGGCGCGAAGCCGGTTATCCCGGTGTTACAAGCATTACCAAACGGCTTTTGCAACATTGGCAAGACCCCGAAGAGCGCAAAGACCGCCGGTTTTTCTTTTGCCAGTTAGAAGCCATTGAAACCCTTATTTGGCTTACCGAAGCTCCACAAGCAGACAAAACAGGCATTGATATTCCGGGCGATGGCGGCGCGTTTAGCCGTTGGTGCAACAAAATGGCAACCGGTTCGGGCAAAACCATTGTCATGAGCCAACTTATTGCATGGAATGTACTAAACAAAGTAGCCAACGGAAAAGATACCCGATTTTCTAAAAATGTACTCATTGTGGTGCCGGGCTTAACGGTACGCAATAGACTCTCCGTTCTACACCCAACCGACCCCGAAAACTATTACGAAGCCTTCAACATTGTGCCTTCGGGTTTAATGGACACCCTTCGGCAAGGAAAAATCAACATCATCAATTGGCACGCTTTGGCATGGCAAACAGAAGAAAAAATTGCCAAGAAAAAATCGGTTGATAAACGTGGCGCAAAAAGCGACGAAGCCTATGTAAGAGAAATATTGGGCAACATGGCAAACGCTTCAAATATCATAGTCATCAATGACGAAGCACACCATGCCTGGCGTATCCCTGCCGAAAGTAAAATAAAAGGGGTAAAGAAAGAAGATATTGAAGAAAGCACCATTTGGGTGGGTGGGCTCGACCGCATTCATAGGGCAAGAGGCATTTTGCGCTGTTTTGATTTATCGGCAACCCCATTTGCGCCAAGCGGAAAAAAAGCAACCCAAGAGGCGTTGTTTCCATGGATAGTTTCAGATTTTGGTTTGAATGACGCCATTGAAGCAGGATTGGTAAAAACGCCAAGAGTGGTAGTGCGCGATGATGGAAATGTGGACAAAGATTTGCGCTCACGTTTGTATCATATATACATGGACGAAACGGTAAAAGACAACATCAACCAAAAAGTTGATGAAACCGTTCCGCTTCCCGATTTGATTAAAAACGCCTACCTGCTTTTGGGTAAAGACTGGAAAGCAACCAAAGACGATTGGGAAAAAGCCGGCTACAAAATTCCACCGGTAATGATAACCGTGGCAAACACCACCTACACCTCAGCACGCATAAAATCTTCATTTGACAAAGATGCCTTTTTGCTTTCAGTGGCAGGTTTGGGCGATTTATGCAATCCCGATAAAACCTTGCAGATAGACAGCAGCATTTTACAGAAAGCCGAAGCAGAAACTGAGGAAATTGACCTTGCAGCAGCAAACGAGGTGGAAGATGAGGCAGAAGATGCGCCCAAAGAAAAAAGGCTTACCAAAAAACAACAAGCCGAACTGTTAAGAAAAACGGTTGATACCATAGGAAAAATGGGCGAACCCGGAGAGCCTATTCAAAACGTAATTTCGGTTGGCATGTTGAGCGAGGGGTGGGATGCCAAAACAGTAACGCATATTATGGGTTTACGAGCATTCAGCAGCCAACTACTTTGCGAGCAGGTGGTAGGCAGAGGACTGCGAAGAACTTCGTATGATGTAGGCGATGACGGATTATTTGAACCCGAATATGTAAACATCTTTGGCGTTCCGTTTACCTTTCTGCCGCACGAAGGCGGTGCCGATGGGTTACCGCCTCCGCCACCCAAGCCAAAAACAGAAATAAAACCCGTTAAAGAAAAAGCCGAACATGAAATCAGTTTCCCGAATGTGGTAAGGATTGACCACACTTATAAACCACAACTGACATTGAATATAGAAAAGGTTAAGTTATTAGAGCTTGACCCCTACGATTCAATTACAGAAGCTGAATTGGCAGCCATCATTGCCGGAAAACCAAATCCCGCAGCGCTTTCCGAAATTGACCTGAAAGAAATTGCAGAGAAATTCAGGCTGCAATCCATCATTTTCCGAATTGCATCTGCCATTTACAATTCAGAAAAAAAGCCCGATTGGAAGGGGAGCAAAGAAACTTTCCTGATTCAGTTGATTAACATTATTGAAAAATTTATCTACTCAAACAAAATCATCATCAAAAACCCCTTGTTTAATCAAGATGAAGCAAGAAAAAGAATTTTGATAATGCTAAATATGAACAAGGTTGTTCAGCACATTTGGAACGAAATAAGAGCGGTAAATACAGAAGCATTAACCCCTGTATTTGACAAAGAAAATCCAATACGTTCAACTTCCAACATCAGAACATGGTGGACAAGCAAACCTAATGCTGCATTTAACAAAACGCATATCAATTTTTTGGTTGTTGATAGCCAATGGGAATACTTAGAAGCAAAGACAATCAATGAATCCGATAGTATAATGTCTTTTGTTAAAAACGACCATTTGAACTTTGTAATCTATTACAATCATCAAGGCGTAGTAAGGCGATTTTTTCCCGATTTTATTTGCAAACTGACAAACGGAGAACGTCTGATAATAGAAACCAAAGGTCAAGACAATGAACAAAACAAAACAAAACGCGCCTATCTTGATGAATGGTGCAGAGCCGTAAATGAACATGGAGGATTTGGTAAATGGAAGTGGGCAGTTTCTTTTGAGCCAAATGACCTACAAAAAATAATTGCTGACCAATACCATACTTTGTAACCCCAAAAACAGAAAAATACACTGCTTGTTTACGCCTATCTGCGCACCTCAACTTCCTTGCTGCAAAAGCTCACAAATAGTCCGCTTTATTCTTGTAATAGTGCAGGACTTCACAAGTCTTGCACTAAAAACCACAGTACAAAGCTACCCTTCGGGCACAAAATATACTTCGCGCAGGTTTCGGTATTCCATGGCATTTTGCGGAAAATTGCGCACGTTGGGTTGCAGCAGGCGCTGGTCTTTGTCGTAGTACAAAATCATCATAGGCGCATCATCAAGGGCGGCTTGGTCGGCTTGCAGGTAGAGCCGGTTGCGCTGCACTTCGTTGGTAGTTTTAAGCGCTTCTTCCATAAATTGGTCAAACTTTTGGTTTCGGTAGCGGGTAGTATTAAGATAAGTTTTTTCGGTATCGTTGGCAGGTAGGGTACGGCTACCCAGCAAAGCAAGGAAATTTTCGGGGTCGGGATAATCGGCTACCCAGCCAAAACGCCAAAAATCCACCTTAGCGCTTTCTACCGTTTCAAGGTGTTGTGGCCAAGGCATTTGAGCAATTTTTACCTTTACATTCAGGTTTTCGGTAAGCATTTTTTGGATTACCTCAGCCACCTGCTCATTGCGTTTACCGCCGCTATTGAGTTGCAGGGTAATTTCGGGCAGCGCTTTACCATCGGGGTAGCCGGCATCGGCAAGCAATTGGCGGGCTTTTTGCGGGTCAAAATTGTAACCTTTCAGTTGGCTTACTTCATAGTTGGCAAAGGCAGGCGGCACAATACCGTAAAAACCGGGCACCGCAGCGCCTTTGAGTGTATAATCTACCAATTTTTGCCGGTCAATAGCATAACAAAATGCCTGACGCAGTTTTTTGTTGTTAAAAATTTTACCGGTATTTAAAAAACCGTAAAACTGGGTAGCCAGTGTTGGTTTGGTTTGGTAAATGTATTTGGAATAAGCCGGTTTAAGTTTACCCTCATTGTCCACCACTTCATCAGCAACCTCTAAGGGCAGGCGGTATTTAAGGTCAAATTTACCGTCTCTAAACTCGCGCAGGTAGGTCATTTCGTCTTTTATAAACATAAACCTGATACCGTCTAAGTAAGGCAGTTGGTTTCCGGCAGCATCTTTACTCCAGTAGTTAGGGTGGCGCAGCAGCAATACGGTTTCGTTATCGCGCAGGGTTTTAATATAAAACGGACCGGTTCCTACGGCGTGTTGTCGCATATCGGCGCCGTATTTATCGTAAGCCTCCTTGGGGTATATAAACCCAAAAGGCATAGCCAAAATATACAGAAAACTGCTAAAAGGTTGCAACAGTGTTATTTGCAGGGTAGTGTCGTTTAAAACTTTAATACCTTCTACGCCTTCGGGTGGAACGGTACCGTTTTTAGTGGCTTGGTTGTAGGCATCAGCGCCCACAATTCTGCCTGTTACAAACTCAAATCCCTTATTATTGGCATCGTGCGTACAAAGTCTGTCCATGCAGTATTTTACATCTTGTATGGTTAGCTCTCTGCCCTTGCCATTTGCAAAACAGGGGTCGTCATGAAACATTACGCCCTGTCGCAGGGTAAAAGTATAAACCGTAGCGGCATCATTTACTGCCCATCGGGTAGCCAAACATGGTTTAAGGGTAAGGTCTTCCTGATTAAGGGTAACCAATCCTTCGTAAATTTGGTTGGTAATGCGGTGCCCTACCACTTCGCCTACGTGCAGTGGGTATAACGACTGAAAATACTCCGTTTCGTTCATGCGGAAGATATTGCCGTAATAAGCGCCACCCTCTGCCGGGCGCAGTTTGTTAGCTGCCTCTGCATTTTGGCTGTTGTTATTTGAGTCAGTATTACAAGCTGCCCAAGCCAGCAGGGTAAGCAGTAAAACAAAAAGAATAGAGCGATTTTGGGTAAACATAGATGAAGTGAGGGTAAAGTATTAAACGATGCTTTTACAGTCAGGCTTTAATTGTCTTTTTAAATAAACCAATTTCTGCCATTTACCCTGTAAAGGTAAGGGTATTTTGTGTATTTTTACCGCCATTATAACCAAGTTGCTTTTAGTATGCCCCAACGCACCCCCAAACGCATTATAGCAGTTATTGATTTAGGTACCAATACATTTAGGTTGCTTATTGCCACGCCGCACCGGCACACCTTTTTCAGAACGCTTTATGAAGATAAAATTTACGTTAAATTAGCTAAAACCGGCATTGATTATATAGGTAATGAGGCGTATAACCGTGCCATAAAAGCAATGGAAAAATATAGCCAAATTATTAAATTATATGGAGCTACGGAGGTGTATGCCTTTGCCACAGAGGGCATGCGCAAGGCTAATAACAGCGAGCAACTCATAACCGAAGTATATGAGCGGTTTGGCATTAACATCAGGCGCATATCGGGCGATATGGAAGCTACTTTTATTTACCACGGCGTACTACTGGCTACCCACCTAACCGCCCAAACGCACCTCATTATGGATATAGGCGGTGGCAGTACCGAGTTTATTCTTGCAAACGAGGAGCAAATGCTCTGGAAACAAAGCTTTCCGCTGGGAGGCACGGTGCTGAAACAAATTTTTCATACCAAAGAACCCATACCCGCACAAGCCATAACCCAATTAAACGATTATGTAAATCAAACGCTTTTGCCCCTTTGGGAGGCGGTAGAGCGGTTTGGCAAGCCCGATGTGTTAATTGGAACATCGGGCACTTTTAGTAGTATCAATAAAATGTGTGCTGCCGAACTGGACTTAAAAATCTCTAAAAGACAGCAATTTTTCCCCATCAGCCTGCCCACCACTTTTTCCCTTGGCAGCAAACTGATTCCGGCAACCGAAGCTCAACGCCTCAAAATTAAAGGCTTAGAACCCGAAAGGGCTCAACTTATAGTGGTTGCTTATTTAATGGTAGAGTTGGTACTCAAAAAACTGCAAATACAGGAGCTGTATTATTCGGGTTTTGCCATTAAAGAGGGCGTACTGTGGTATGTATTTAACCAACCCGAAATAATGCAGCAGGCAGGCGAGGCTCTGCACGTTGGCGGAGCAAGTTAACGCAAATTAGTGGTTAGTTATGAATTACGGCTACCGAATTAGCCCAATTTTATTTCTCGCAAAGGCGCAAACTTAGTTATTATTTCTTAGCACCCACTACCGAATAACAACTACCCAATACTATCTATCATATACCATCTACCAAAACTACCCCATATAACAAAACCGCCGACATTGAATGGCAACAATGCCGGCGGAGTGCATAAAGCATAATCATAAACACTTGGTAAGAAAAAAGAAACAACAGACGGATTGTGGACTTTATTTTTATTTGAACCGATAAGCAAACCCAACCGTCATAGAACCCGAAAACAAGCGCTGCCCTTGTACTGGTTGCAAGGAAGTGGGCAGTTTGGCATCAAACCGATGGCGGGTAATGCTGGCGCTAAATCGGGTTTCGGCAAGTAATAACCACTGCTGCCCAATATGGTAGTTTACCCCTGCTGTAAGGTGTACTATATCCCATACAGGTTGGTTTATGCCCGGAGCATTGGGTATTTGTATGTGCTCAGTGGCATACACAACACTCTGAAAATCGGGGTTACTGTTAATCCAGTAATTCTGAAACTGGCTGTTATAGATATTGGGCGATGTGGGTAGGTCGGTTATATCGTCATAAATAACGGGCGTTGACAAAAGCGGGTCATTATCGTTTAATAAGGTTGAATTGGGGCGAGGATTGGGCGTAAAGGGCATATTGGCAAGAATGGTTTGGTTAGCCGTTCCGGTTTGGCTTAGGCTGCCGTGGTTATATTGGGTATAAGATACCATGTTTTGAACCGGCAACCATGCCGAAACACCTGCACGTAGGTAGGGACTTATTTTTTTACCGGGTAAAATGTTGAATGTTAGTGAAACAGGAATTTCCACCATGTTCATCATAATACTGTTCTGTTCTTTGTTGTTCCTGATTTCGGTAGAGCCAAAATTGGTTAATTCGTTTGTGTTGTTTATGCTATTGATTTGTTTGGGCAGAACTAACCATTTCTTTTGGCTAAATAAAGTGCCGGCGCTAATACCCCAATGTTTGCCGATAGCATAATTAAGGTTTAAACCCGATGAAAACCCGCCGCTTTGCTGATTGCCCGATAGCCAGTTAACATCGGTTGAAGTAACGGCGGCAAGAGTTAACTTGCCCAATTGGGGTGGCAGTTTGGGCGCTATAGCAATTATTGGTTGGGCGGCAGCCGCTTGTTCCGGGTTAATTATAAGGTTTTGCAACTCTTTTACCTGCTTAGGTGTAGTTTGTGCTGTTACCAAACCGGTTTTCAGGGTGGGTAAAAAGGCAAGCAAAGGCGTTGTTATGGTTGTGGCATTAGGGGGTTGCACCGTTGCTACTGGCAAGTTTTTATTGCTGTTAGCCCCGGCAAACAGCGCACCGTTAGCGGCATTTGCTATGTAAGTGTCCAAACGGTTGTTTTCGGGTTGGGCATCAGTTGTATTGGGCAGCAGCAAGGCATTAGTGGCGGCTATTAACAAGTTAAATGCGTTTGGGCTTGCTACGTTGTTCTGTGGCAGTGCGGCGGGTAGTTTTAAAGCGGTATTATGCAATGCATTGGTTGCAGTATGGTGGGTTTGCAGCAGCGCAATTTCTGTTGAAATTGATGTGAAATTAGCTGTACCACTACTCGGCGTGCTGTGAGTAGTGGCAGTTATGCTGCTACTAAGTTGCTCTGCATTTATTATTGGGGCAGGTTGGTAATTGGCAGGCTGAGGGGTAGTAAATAAAGTAGGGGGCATACTTGTGGGCAACGGTGGCTGCTTGTACTCCATGCGTTGGTAAACCAAACCGGCGCTCATGAGCATCAGGCATACAAAGCTCAATACTAAGACTGAATTGCGCAAAGTGGTTATACCTTTTTGGGGCGGAGGTATAGGTGCCCTTTCTTCTGCATGGTCAAGCATTTGCTCCATCAGTAACCAGTCATCGGGCTGATAGGGCGCTTGGTAGTTTTCCAGTGCACGTTTTATTTTATGGTCAAAGTTATGTTCGGGGTTAATCATGTTTTGAAGTTTTTGCAGGACTAAAATTTGGTTAATACAACAACTTATTTTAGCGGCAGTGTTTTTAGTCTTTTTCTTTTTGGTTAAAAAAATGTTTGTACTGAGGCAGCTCCTCCATAATCATGGTTTGGAGCAACTGCCTTGCCTTAGACAAGTTAGATTTTGAAGTACCTTGACTAATGCCCAACATATCAGCAATTTCCCGATGGTTGTAACCTTCTATGGCAAAAAGGTTAAAAATGGTGCGGTAAGAAGGAGGCAGTTTTTGCACTAATTTCATTATCTCTTCAACGGCAATATCCGAAATAATTTCAACGGTCAGCGTATCGGGTTGTTGCTGGTTAAAATCGGTAATTTCTACTTGTTTACTGTTGTGTTTATTACGCCGGTAGTGGTCTATGGCAGTATTTACCAAGATGCGGCGCATCCAGCTTTCTATAGAAACGGTGGGCGAAAAAAACTCAATGTTTTGGAATATCTTCATAAACCCTTCATGCAGTACATCTCGGGCTTCTTCGTAATTATCGGTATAGCGCATACAAATACCCATCATTTTACCATAGTAAAATTCGTAAAATTTTTTTTGGCATAACCTATCCTTCTGCTGGCATCCTTCAATGATATGCCAGGGAAGTTGGGCTAACTGATTAGGTGGTTTTTTAGGCACTTTTACGGCAACTTCTTCCATTAAGTTCTTATTGGTTCACTTATCTTACCATGCTCATTGTTTTATCCTTAACGTAAAATTGAGTAAAAGCGTTGCCTGAGTAAAAAAAGTTTTTTTTTACTTGCTTTTATGCAGCCGCTAATGATGGCAATGGAATAGGTTTTTATAAATGAGAAGCGGAAAGTATGGGCAGAAGAACCTTTTGCGTGTTTACGAGAACCATTTAAGTCTTATGCTCAAAAATTGACAATGCCGGGTTTTGTCTGTTACTTACTGTTTAAAAAGCGTACCACCCGAAAAAGCAATGCCGGCAAGTATTTTATGATGCTTTGCTTTAAGTTCTAATAGTTTACCCTGTGCTTCAAGCAGTTTAGACTCTCGGGTATTAACCAAAAACAGGGAGCTTTCACCAAATCGGAATCGGAATTCTTCGCCTTCGGTAAGCGCTTGGTAGTTGTTTACGGTTTGCCGGTAAAGGGCAATTTGACGCTGGTTGTTGAGCAGTTCATTGTAGTACCCTTGCAGTTTGTTTTGGAGTTCCCACTGTTTTTGTTGCAGTTGCAGGTTGGCTTCCTGAATTTTAAGGCGGGTAAGTTGTAGGCTGCCTCGCTCGGCGCGCAAAAACAAGGGCATACTAAACTCTAATCCCCACTTATAGTTTTGCAGAAACGGGTTTACATTGCCGGGGCTTTCCGATGCGGCAAAATTGAGCCCATTAGCCAGCAGGTTGTAGTTGAGGTTTAGTTTTGGTTTGAGTTTTTCTGCTTTGAGCCTGCGCTCTACGTCAAGGTTGGAGAGCTTAAACTGGTATAAAAGGAGTTGCGGGTGAATTTGCGATAACCGGTTAAAAGCTAATTGTACGGAATCGGGGTTAATGGAGGGTAGGGCAAGGTTGGAAAAATTGGGGGGAGTAATGGCGTTAGTTATTTCCAAAGGCGTATCGCTATCAGCCCACAAAAAAGTAGAGAGCAGTAGCGAGGTATTTTGGTATTGAAGTTCGGTTTCGTTTTGGTCGTACTGGCGGTTTTGGAGTTGAATTAGGGCTTCAAGGGTATCTATGGCAGGACGTGCGCCTTGCAAAAAGGTATTTTTTACCCACTCCAAGCGCACTTGTGCAAGTTGTACGGCTTGCTGCTGAAGCAGGAGTTGGTTGTAGGCAAGCGCCCACTCCCAGTAAGCGGCGGCGGCATCAAAAAGCAGGTTGTTGAGCATATCTTGTCGCTCGGCTTCGTTTGCCTGGGCAAAAATACGGGCTTGTTTAAGGGCGGCGCGGCGCTGGTCAATAACTAACCCCTGAATAAGGGTGAGCGAAACGCCGGCCACTGCCTGCCCTTGTACGGGCAATTTATTTTCGGGGTTTAAGAACTGACCGTTGTTGATATTGTACCCCCCTTTTACCTCTATACCGTACCATGTAGGAATTTTAAAGCCGTTTTGTGCAAGGGTAAAGTAGTTTTTTCCATCAAAGGTTTTTTGGTCAAGGTAGCTATATAGTTGGGGGTCAAAACCGCCTCGGGCTTGCAGCATTTGGGCGGCGGCTTGCTGGGTAAGGAGTTTGCTTTGCCGGGCAATGGGGTGATGTTCTTTAATCAGTTCAAAGAGGTTGTCAAGGGTAAAAATGCGGTTAGTATCGGCAGCGGCTGTGGGGTTGGGCTGTGCCGATGCGGTAAAGAAGCAACCCAAAAGCAGCAAGACAATAACAAAACGCATCATTTGGCAAGGTTTCTTTTAGGAGGTTTAAGTTTGGGCAGTTGTGTGGCTTCGCTATCGGGGTAATATTCGGGCGGGAAACCGTTTAGTTGTCGCCAAAATTCGTACCATAGCGGCACATCGTTTAACAATAGTAAGCCCTCGGCACCTGAGCCTATACGCAAAGCATCGGGCCAGGGCTCTTCATTGGGTGCGGGCGCTACTAATATCCTATACAAGTTGTTATCGCTGGTAATGTTATCAATGGCAACTACGGTACCGCCAAAAGTACCAAACGACACACCGGGCCAGCCCGAAAAGATAAAAGCAGGCCAGCCGTCAAAGAGGAAGCGCACTTTTTCGTTCACTTTTACCAATGGCAAGTCCATGGGTTTAATGTATAGCTCCACAGCAAGCTGAAAATTGGCAGGCATAATGCTCACAATGTCATCGCCTTCTTTAACTGTTTCGCCAATACCGGTTTTAATGGCTTGGGTAATGTAGCAATCTTGGGGGGCTAAAATGTAGTAAAACGATGTGCGCACGCGGTAGTTGGTGTATTGATTTTGGAGCTTAGCCACATTGCCCTCTGCATCGTACATAGATGATAAAGTACTAAAACGCTCCGATTGCGATTTGGCAATTTTATCGGCATATTCACTGGTAATGGCATTCAGCTCAATTCGGGCATTGAGCAGGTCGTTCTGGCTGGTGAGCATTTTGTTTTCTGCCGATATTTTTTTAGCTTGGGCATCTTGCAGGCGCAGTTGTCGTTGTTCTAACTCGGTAAGTGAGGCTAACCCTCGGTTAAACATTTCCTGCTGCCGCTCATATTGTTGTTTAGCCACATCATAATTTATTCGGGCGGCAACTAAGTCAATGCTGTCGGATTGAATTTTGAGTTCTGTTTGGCGAATTTTGTTTTTAGTTTGCGATAGTTTAAGGTCGCGGTTTTCGGCAAGAGCTTTTACTTGTTGTTCAAGGGCTTGGGCTTTATCGGCATACGAGGTAATGGTCATTTCTTTGGCATCTACCTGCTGGGCGGTACGGTCAAGTAACTGTGGGTCAAAATAATCGTCTTTAATTTCCGAAATAAATACAATGGTATCGCCTTTATTAATACGTTGACCTTCGGCAACATACCATTTTTCAATTCTGCCGGCAATGGTAGTTTGAATAGTTTGGGGTCGGTGTTCGGGTTTCAGGGTAGTTAGTTTACCCTTTGCCCTTATATTTTGAGTCCAAGGCAAAAACATAAACAATACAAACAGAGCCATAAAACCGCTTATCCAAAAAGCAAGCGCTTTGCCCAGCCTAAACATGCGGGTTTGGTGGAACGACTGATAGCGGTTAATGTCCACTAATTTATCTACCCTATTTTCCGAAATATTGAGCATGGCAGGTAATCTGGTAAGGAGGAATTAGGATTGAAAAACTTCATAAAAGTATGGCTTCTGCTGTGCGTTGCTATAAGTACTTGTATCTATTATTTCGCCATTTTTCATTACAATTATTCTTTGGCAAACTTCAGCTATTTTAGCGCTATTAGAAACCAGCACCAATGTCCAGTTGTGCTGCGGGTGAATAAGATATTGCAAAATGCGGGTTTGTTCGGCTGCTTCTAATTCTTCGGTAGGGTTTTCCATAATAAGCAGGCGGGGTTGTGTAATTACACTTCGGGTTAAAATTATTTTTTTTACCACACTTTTGGGCAGGGTTCTACCTTCGGGCGTTATATGGGTAAGATAGCCTTCGGGTAAATTTTTAACAAAATCAGCCAAGCCAAAAATTTCGGCAGTGGCTATTACTTGTTTCATATCTGTTTGCGTATTGCCCATGGTAATGTTATCTAAAATACTGCCCATAAAAATTTCTTCTTGTGGGCAGTAGTCGCCAATTTTGGTGCGCAAACTGGCTGTATTTAAATTTTTTACCGGCACACCGTTGTAGGTAACAGTTCCCTCATAATGGGTGTAGAGGCTTGCCAATACTTGCGAAAGCGTTGATTTACCCGAATTATTATAACCCGATATGCAAATTCGTTCGCCGGAAGCTATATTAAAGTTTAGATTTTTTAAAATATAATTTTCGGCATGGGGATAACGATAACTAAGGTTGTTTACTTGTAGTGTTATGCCTTTTCCGGTATCCACTTTATTAAAATCAATACCGTCATTGTTTTCTAATGGAAGGTCGGTAACTATGGCAAGTTTTTCAACGGCGGTTAGTACATCATAAATTACCTCCATGCTCAGTACTAATTTTTCTGCCGAGTTCATAATTAATATAATTATGATTTCTGATGCCACAAATTGCCCTATGTTAATTTGGTTGTTAATAACCAGTAAACTGCCCAACACCAGCAGCCCGGCGGTAATAATGGTTTTAAAACCTATCGCACCGGCATATTGCAACATCAAAATACCAAAATGTTTTTTTCGGGCTTGCAGATATTTTACCACTATGGCATCGGTATTATCCATAGGAAGGCGGCTGTCGCCATGTAGTTTAAAGGTATTGAGTGTGCGGGCTACCTCCTCTAACCAGTGTGCCACTTCATATTTGTACGATGATTCTTTGAGGCTGGTTTGTAAACCCTGCGGCGCTATTACATACAACAGCAGCATTAAAGCGCCCAATACCATTACGCTGAAAAAGATGAAAAACGGGTGGTAAAATGAGATAACAATAAGCCCGAATATAATTTGCAATGCCGATGCCGAAAAATCGAGCAACACCTTTGACAAACCCTTTTGCAACGAAAGCGTATCAAAAAAGCGGTTCATCAATTCGGGCAGGTATTGTTTATCTAATGTTTCGAGCCGCAGACGCGGTATGCGGTAGGCAAACTCTAAGGAGGCTTTCACAAAAATGCGCTGCTGAAGTATTTCGGAAATGGCTAACTGCATAATCTGTAAACCACCCGATATAATAATGCCTACCGTTACAATAATTACCAGCATGTTCCATGATGCCGATATTTGGCCTCCTGCTATAATACCAATAATTGCCTGTATGCCCAAAGGCAACGACAGATTGATAAGCCCATTAAAAATAGAGTAAATATACAGGTATCCTATCTCACGACTATCTACCGATAGCAGCCGCAAAAATCGTTGTAAAGGGGTAAAGGGCGAGGAGGTAGTAGCAGCCATTGGGGAGGCAAAGTGGTTTTACTCTTTTTTATGGTAGTAATACTTCTAAACGCAGAAACTAACAAATGGTTCACAGTACGCTTAGCTCTATTTAGCTAATCCATTGGAGGTAATGAAAAAAAACCCCTCTGAAAAACGATTTCAGAGGGGTTTTTGTTGGCAAGAAAGGTAAATTAAAACTACCTGTTGTTTACAATTACCTTTTGCGATACACTTTGCGTGGCAGTTTCTAACCTTACCAAGTACATACCACTCGACAAGTTGGTGAAATCGAGCGGAATTTGCGTAGTTTCTTTGGTACTGTTACCGTTTTGGCTCATAACCAATCTTCCTGTAATATCATATACAGAAAGGGTAAAAGCCTCGTCGTTATCGCCCGGCGTAAGGTGAACGGTGGCTAAGCCATTAACAGGATTGGGTGTTACCTCAAATGCTGCTACTGTTTCTTGTGCTACCATCAGCTCTTCGGCGCCGGCTTCTAAGCGGTAGGCAGTAGCGCCGGCTTCTACCAGCAGCGTATAGCACTGAGTGGCGCTAAAAGCGCCGTTGTAGCCGTAAACCCTTACATAATACGTGCCACTGGTACTGGTATTGTTGCGCACAATAACCTCATTGGTAGTACCGCCGTTTTGAGAGGTAGCCAGCAAGGTGCTGTTGCGGTACAGTTGCATATCATAGTCAAAGGGCAAGTTAGAAAGCGTAACCCTTATGTTTTTCTGGGTACTGGTAAGCGTAAACTTAAACCAGTCCACATCGGTAGAAGTGCCGATAAGGGCAGTTATAGGCGAGTTTTTAGGAATGGTTTTGGCGGTAGAAGAACTGTTGTTACTTTCATACGTATCGGTGCAGGTGCTGGTGCAGGCGCTGGTGGTAAAGGTAGCCGATGCACTGAATGAGCCGGTGGTGGTGCCACAAACGGCTTGCGCTTGGAACTCATAGTTGGTATTGCAGGTAAGACCGGTAAAGTTTACCGATGTGGTAGTAACCGAGCTGGTACTCCACGTAGTAGTGCCTACCTGACGAGCCTGAACATTGTAGCTAGTAGCCCCCGAAACAGCGCCCCAGTTGAGCGTGGCGCTGGTTTGGGTAATACCCGATGCGCTTAAGCCCGAAGGGGTACCGCAAGAAGTAGTAGTACAGGAGGCAGTGGTAAACGTAGCCGATGCGCTGAAAGAACCGGTGGTGGTGCCACAAACAGCTTGCACCTGAAACTCATAACCTGTATTACAGTTCAAGCCCGATACCGAAGTAGAAGTAGTAGTGGCAGTGGCAGATGCCCAGGTAGTAGTACCGGTGGCACGATACTGAACGTTGTAAGAGGTAGCGCCCGATACAGCGCCCCAGCTAAGGGTAGCGGCGGTTTGGGTAATGCTTGATGCGCCTAAGCCCGAAGGTGTACCGCAGGTAGTGGTATTGGGCGGCGTACAGCCATCGGAGGTGGTTAAGCTAACACGTGCGCCACCGGTTGCCAATACCGCACGCATACGGGTTTTTTGACCGGCGGAGTACATATACATACAACCATCATCGGTATAATCCATGTAGTTCATGGTCATTTCTATCGGCGAGCCGGTGCAAGTGCTGTAGTGGGGGTAAGTGGGGCAGCCATAGTTGGCTGTATTGTGTACGGGGGTATCGCTAACCTGGTCACTGCCGCAGGTGGCATCGCCCCAAATGTGGCGCAGGTTGAGCCAGTGTCCTACCTCGTGGGTAGCAGTGCGACCTTTTCCGTAAGCGCCGCCGGCAGGGTTAGGGGTAGCTAACGAGCCCACAGAACTATGTAAACATACTACGCCATCGGTGCTGGCAGTACCGCCCGGAAACTGAGCATAACCCAAAATACCGCCGCTAAGGTTAGCTGTCCAGAAATTGAGGTATTTGTTTCTGTCCCAAACCGTAGCCGGTTTTACCGTATTATCCATGTAGGAAGTAGTGGGCGATGCATTGTTAAAATACACGCGGTTAATACCGGTAGTAGCGGCTCCGCCGGGTGTGCGTTGTGCTAAACAAAACTGTATTTCAGTATCGGCAGCAACACCGGCAAACAAACTCGGAACAGAGGAAGCATCGGCATTCAGCTTTCGGAAGTCTTGGTTCAATTGGTTAAGCTGTGCCATAATGTAAGTATCGCTTATGTTTTCGCCGGTACCTATGGCATCGCCATTGTGAATAATGTGGAAAACTACCGGAATGGTAATTACATTGCGGTGGTGCTGGTGTGCGCCGGTAGCAATGTATTCTTCGGTATGGCGCTCAATGGCTTCCATGCGTCCGGGCAGGGTGGGGTCGGCGGCAATTTGTTGTTCCAGCACGTCCATGGCAGCACAATTGCGTTCGGTTTGGGCGCTTACACCGGCGCTAAAAGCAAGAGTAAGGGCAATAAGTAAAAAAAGTTTGCGCATACGCTTTAATATTTTTTAGTTAGGAAAGAGGCGAGTGCATATTAGGTAAAAAGCTCGTAAAGATAGCGTTATTATTTGGTCAAAGTTTCCGTTTACCGTGCAAGATTGTGTAATAAAAACGTAAAAAAACTAAGCAATTATACGTTTGAGCCCGCTTTTTGTTTACAAAAGCCTGTATTATGTTGCAGACTTGCCTATTTGACCATCGGGCAAAGAGATTTATTCCACTTTTCCCTTAATCATAGGCACAAATTTAAACAGTTGTCCGGTTTCTTCTTTGTACTCCGTATCCGATAATTTGGTAATTTTGAGCATAGTTTGTGCAGTATCATTACCTACGGGTATTACCATAATACCACCCGTTTTGAGCTGGTCAAACAGTTTATCGGGTATTTTTTTTGCGGCGGCAGTAACCAGTATCTTATCAAACGGGGCATAAATAGGCGCTCCCTCATATCCATCGCCAAAAACAAGGGTAAGATTGTGGTAGCCCAGCAGTTGAATCATTTTTTTGGCTTTTTCATATAGTTTGCGGTTGCGTTCAATGGTAATAACCCTTGCTCCCATTTCGGCAAGTATGCAAGCCTGATAGCCCGAACCGGTGCCTATTTCTAATATCTTATCCACTTTTTGCGGATTAAGCAGTTGGGTTTGGTAGGCTACAGTGTAGGGCTGCGATATGGTTTGCCCTTCGCCTATAGGAAAGGCGGTGTTTTCGTAGGCTTTTTCTAAGAAAGCGTTTTCAAAAAAGAAATGACGCGGCACCGCAAACATAGCTTCTAATATCCGCTCATTGGTAATACCCTCAGCGGCTATTTCGCGCAGAAGTTTGCGGCGCATACCTATATGTTTGTAACTGTCTTCCAAAATAAAACGAACTAAAAATAAAAAATAAATTGCTTGTATGCTAATAACGAAACAACCGGCATACCTCTAAAACAAGGATTACCCTATTACCGTGTAAAGATACACAGTTTTAGGCAATTGGTTTTGTATCAATACAGACAAAGCCCGAAATTAAAAACTTACTTGTTGGGGTAAAAGCGTAACTTTGTAGGGTAAAAGCAGCATTTATGAAGAACGTTTTTTTGCTTAAGGCAATATGGGTGTTAATAGCATGTTGGTGGTTATTGTGGTCAGCAGCAGCAGGACAGGGGGTTTGCCTTGCGCCTTCGGGTTTAACAGCAACTAACATCGGTTACACACATGCCTCGCTCAATTGGAATACCACACCGGCAGCAAATAGTTTTGAAATCAGGTTTAAACCAACTGCCGGCTCTGTTTGGACAGAGGTGGCAATTAACAATACCACAGCCATTGTTTACCTTTCGCCATGCACACAGTGGGAGGCGCAGGTACGCAGCGTATGCGATGATGGCGCGGGCAGTTACAGCACATCGGTATTTTTCAGCACATTGGGCTGTTCAGATGTGTACTGTTTTGCCTATGGAAGCAATACCAATTTTGAGTGGATAAACCAAGTAAATTTTAACCAAATTAATCATACATCGGGGGTAAACTACGGTTACGGCAGTTTTACCAACCTCAGTACCGAATTGGTGCGCGGCAATACCTATACTATTACCCTACAACCCGGTTTTTCGGGCGAGGCATTTGGAGAGTACTGGCGGGCATGGATAGACTACAACAAAGACAATGATTTTGCTGATGCCGGCGAGTTAGTTTATGATGCCGGCGCAGTGAGCAACGGGGTTGTATTGGGCAGCATAACCATTCCTGCCGGTGCGCCGCTGGGCAGCACCCGTATGCGCGTTGCCATGAAATGGCTCAACGATGGCGATGCCGCGCCCCAGCCGTGCGACTCTTTTTTATTTGGCGAAGTAGAAGATTACACCGTAGTAATAGTTGCCCCCAATTGCAGTGGTTTGGGTGCAGCGGTATCTGTGGCTGCGGCAGCCTGCGGACAAAACAACGGCAGCATCAGTGTTTCGGCATCGGGTGGGCAAGCGCCTTACAGCATTTTGTGGAACACCGGGCAATCAAGTTTCAACCTAAGCGGTTTAGCCGCCGGCACCTATAGTTTTACCATTACCGATGCCAACAATTGCACTAATACCCAAACGGCAACCCTATCTAATGTGGGTGCGCCTACCATTGTAGCGCTATCGGTTTTGCCCGATGCCTGTAATCAAACAAACGGTGCCATTACCATAACCGTTTTTGGCGGAGTAGCGCCTTATACGTATAGCTGGTCGCACAATCCGGGGCTAAACTCGGCGGTAGCTGCCGGACTTAGCGCCGGTAATTACTTGGTTTTAGTAACCGATGCAAGCAACTGCGTAACACAGTTGCCTATTACAGTAAGCAGCCTGTCGGGTCCTTCGGTAGCTGTAAGCAATACCCTTAACCCCACTTGCGCCCTTAACAATGGCTCTATCAGTGTGCAGGCATCGGGCGGCATTTTTCCTTACAGTTACACATGGTCGCACAACGCATCGGTTACTACCAACTCGGCAACTAATCTGCCGGCCGGCGCTTATTCATGCACCGTAACCGATGCCAATAGCTGCATAGCAGTGCAAACAGTAACCCTTACTTCGCAAAGCAACGTTAGCCTAACTGTGCAAAATGTACAGCCCGAAGGCTGCAATTTAACCAATGGCAGCATTACCGTGCAACCAAGCGCCAACGCCACGCCGCCGCTTACCTACGCATGGTCGCACAATCTGCTGCTCAATGCTGCCACCGCCACCAATCTCACTGCCGGCACATATACAGTAACCTTAACCGATACGCAGGGCTGTACCGCCCAAATATCGGCATCGGTGGGGCAAAGCAATGCTTCGCCAAGCATAAACATTGTAAATGTAGTGCCGGCTACTTGCGCACAGGCAAACGGCAGCATCAGCGTAATATCGGTAGCCGGAACCGGACCGTTTAGCTACGCATGGTCGCACAGTGCGGCACTGGCTGCGCCCTCTGCATCGGGCTTGGCTGCCGGCTCCTACACCGTTACGGTATATGCCCCCAATGGGTGCTTTGATACCCATACTGCGGTTATTCCTAATACCAATGCGCCCAACCTTGCCATAACTGCCACTACCAACGACCTTTGTAATAATGCCGCCGGTGCAGCTACCGTGGTGGCTACCGGTGGCGCTGCTCCTTACACCTACACATGGAGCAATGGTCAAACCGGCACATCGGCTGCCAACCTTACGGCAGGAAATTACACCGTAAGCGCTACTGATGTACTGGGTTGTATTGCACAAACTACGGTTGTTATAACCAATGTACTGAGTCTTGCAAGTATTAACCTTACCATTCAAGACGGTGTTTGCGGACAAAACAATGGCGCTGTTTTGGCTGTGCCGGTGGGTGCGGCATTGCCCGTAACCTACCTGTGGAGCAATGGCAGTAATACCAACAACCTAACCAACCTATCTGCCGGCACATACACCCTTACCGCTACCGATGCCAATGGCTGCACTGTAATAAGTAATGCTACCGTAGCAGTTTCGGCTGACGTAACCCTCAGCGCCACAGCCACCCAAACCGCCTGTAACAATAATACCGGCACCGCACAAGCAATTGTAACTACGGGCACCGCGCCTTTTACCTACCAATGGAGCAATGGCGTTACTGTAAACAACCTGAGCGCACTGCCTGCGGGCAACTACGCCGTTACGGTTACCGATGCTAACAACTGTACGGCAACGGCAGCAGCGGTGGTAAATACCGCCCCCTCCCCTACGCTTACTATTATAGCCCAAAACAACCCCACTTGTGGCATCAACAATGGCACCCTTTGGATTACGGCATCGGGTGGCTCTGTGCCCTATAATTACAGCGCTCCGCTCAGTGTATTTGGGTCGGCATTAAATTTAGGTCCCGGCATTTATTCACCCACTGTTACCGATGCCAACGGCTGTACGGCTACCATTTCGGCAACGCTTACACAAACGCCTGCATTGAGCCTTAACTCTGAAACCTCGCCCGCCGGGTGCAATATAGATAATGGCGCAATACAACTTACCAATATCAGTGGTACACCGCCTTTTACCTACCTTTGGCTGGCAGATGGCAGCTTGGCTACTACCTCCGAGCCCGAATTTTCATACACCGGCTTAACCGCAGGTAATTACAGCATATCGGTAACCGATGCCGCCAACTGCTCACAAACCCTTAACCTGAATGTGCCACAATCAGAACCGCCGGTAATTAACCTCCAAGAATACTACCTTACTAGTATTGGTTCGCCACCTGTTGATTTAGATGTAACTACCCCGGGTGCCACCTACCTATGGAGTACCGGCGATACTACCGCTACCATCAGCGTTTGGAGTGGTGATTACAGCGTAACTGTAACGGTAAACGGATGCAGCGCTTCTGCTCAAACCCTGGTGATACCCGTTTCAGTGCCCGATGTGGAGCAAAACCCTATAACCGTGCAGGTGTATCCTAACCCTACCTACAACGAGGCGCAAATTATAATTGACGCTCAAACGCCGGTAAATTTACAACTTACCGATTTGCAAGGCAGATTGCTGTTTGCCGATGCGCCGGCTTTTATGCCCGATATGACCTACTCCATTCACCTTGAACCCTACCCGCCAGGTATTTATTTGCTTGCTGTTTGGAACAACAAACAAAAGCAAATAGTGAAAGTGGTAAAATACTGACGCTAACCATACGCCCACTTTCCCCGATAACAGATACCCGATTAAGGTGGGCAACATAATCAACAAGTTTGCCATTTTTGCCACCATACCCTACCAACAGCTACTTCACTAAAAACAAGAAAGGGGGTAACACCTAAGCGTACCCCCCTTCTATATAATAAAACAATGCGTACCACAAGATGTGTAGCAAACCAATGTTGTTACAAAAAGCCAAGCGCAATAATACGCTTATTTATCCTGCAACTTAAATACCCGTTTGAGCAATTCGGTAATTCGGGCACCGGGGTTTTTGCGTATTTTAGACTCTTCTTGTGCAACCATAAAAAACAAACCGTCGAGCGCTTTTTCGGTAACAAAAGCGTTTAAATCGGGATTTACCTTTTGTACCAACGGAATTTGGTTATAGCGCTTAATCACGTCGTCCCAATATTTTGTGGCAGCCACTTTATCTAATGATTTGTTTATAACCGGCTTAAACGCAGTGCGCAAATCATTAGAAGTAGCTTTTCTCAGGTATTCGGTAGCGGCATTATCATTGCCTTTTAAGATGTTCATGGCATCTTTAATGGTCATTTGTTTAATGGCGCTCACAAAAATAGGTTTAGCGCTTTTAGCGGCATCTTCGGCGGCACGGTTAAGGCTCAAAACCACCTTATCCACCTCACTGCCTAAACCAAGGTCGCGCAAGGTTTTTTCTACTTTTTGTGCTTCGGGCGGAAATGGAATTTTAATTTTCGGGTTTTTAAAATACCCATCTGCCTTCGAAACCATATCAGCGCCATTGCCTATGCCAAACTCCAGGGCTTGTTTTAACCCCATTATTACCTCATTTTCGGTAACGGGTTTATTGTTCATGTTTTTATCCACCTCTTTTATAATTTGCTGGGCGGCAGAGCAAGCGCTAAGGGTAAGAATTACCGCAATAGACAAAAGAAACGACAATTGCTTCATTTTAGATTGTTAATGTTATGAACAGAAAAGGGCAAAGATACGCTGCTTAAATAAATATGTTGCACCATTGGTGCAACCGGCATACAAATATGCACATCTTTAGACACAAAAGACGCGTCAAAGTTTATTAGCTTACTACCTGTTGTTCAAAAAAGCAAGACCAAGAAAGCATAAAAAGCGCCCGAAAATTGCTTACCTTTGCAGCGATTTTTAATATCAAGTTTTGAGCCTTACACTTAAACTAATTTTATTCACCCAAATTGCCCCATTAAGCCAAAATTTGGCACCAAACAGAAAGGGCAAATGTTGATTCCCTCTTTTTCATGATTACACAAACTCCCCAAAAAATCCAAATGGTTGACCTGCATGGTCAGTATTTAGAAATAAAAGAAGAAATAGACTACAGCATGGCACAGGTAATTCAAAACTGCTCCTTTGTGGGTGGTGCAGCCGTGCAAAACTTTTGCCATGAACTTGGCGCTTACTTGGGCGTAAAACATGTAACCGGCTGCGGCAATGGCACCGATGCGTTGGTGATAGCCCTTATGGCTCTTAACCTTCAGCCCGGCGATGAGGTTATTACCGCTTCACATACCTTTGTGGCTACTGCCGAAGCAATTGCCCTGCGTGGGCTTACGCCTGTTTTTGTGGACATAGACCCTAACACCTACACCATTGACGTGTCTGCTGCCGAACATGCCATTACCCGGCGCACCCGATGTATTATGCCCGTTCACTTGTACGGTCAAAGCGCCAATATGGAACCCCTCATGCAACTTGCACAAAAACACAACCTTTTCATCATAGAAGACAATGCTCAAGCCATAGGAGCCGATTACAGGTTTACCAATGGCAAGACCCAAAAAACAGGTTCTATTGGTCATATTGGCTGCACTTCTTTTTATCCCTCTAAAAACTTAGGTTGCTATGGCGACGGCGGCGCTGTTTTTACCAACAATAACGAACTGGGTGAAAAAATACGCCTTATAGCCAACCACGGACAGCGCACCAAATATGACTCTACTATGATAGGCGTTAATTCCCGCCTCGATGCCCTACAAGCCGTAGTACTAAGCGCTAAACTAAAGCATTTAGACCACTACAATAACCGCCGCCGCAAGGCTGCCCTATTTTATGACCAAGCATTTGCACCCTACCCTCATATCATAACTCCTTACCGCGCTCCTTATTCTACCCACGTATTTCACCAATATACGCTGCGCGTGCCTGCCGGCAGAGACCACCTGAAAGATGCCCTCCAAGAGCGTGGTATTCCTACCATGATTTACTACCCTATACCTATTCATCGGCAGCAAGCCTATCTTGATTATGGTTATACACAGGGCAGCCTCCCTATAACCGAGCAAATGGCAGAACAGGTTATTTCGCTCCCCATTCATACCCAAATGACCGAAGAAGAACTGCAATACATTACACAAACCGTAATTGAGCTGCTTGCATAAACACCGATTTGCATCTACTCTGCCCCCCAATAAACATACTTGATTACAATACACATCTTTCCTCCAATACAAAACCAACTAAAATGAATATAGCAGTAATAGGCACCGGTTATGTGGGTTTGGTTAGCGGCACTTGTTTTGCCGAAATGGGCAATCATGTAACTTGCGTAGATATAGACGAAAAAAAAGTGCAAAAACTGCAAGCGGGCAAAATTACCATTTTTGAACCCGGACTGGAATTGCTTTTTGAAAGAAACCTCATACAAAAGCGCCTGCATTTTACCACTAATTTACAAGAAGCCGTACACTCCTCACAAATTATCTTTCTGGCCCTCCCCACCCCGCCCGGCGAAGATGGATCTGCCGACTTATCTTATGTGCTGGGCGTTGCTAATCAACTGGGGCACTTGCTAAACGAGTACAAGGTAATTGTTAATAAAAGCACCGTGCCTATAGGCACTGCCCAAAAAGTGCGTGCAGCCATTGAACCCAATGCCCAATTTGATTTTGACGTGGTATCAAACCCCGAATTTTTGCGCGAGGGTATGGCTGTAGAAGATTTTATGCGCCCCGATAGAATAGTAATTGGTACTACCTCCGATAAAGCCAAACAAATAATGACCCAACTTTATGAACCATTTGTTCGGCAAGGAAACCCAATTTACTTTATGAATGAGCGAAGTGCAGAAATGACCAAATATGCCGCCAACTCTTACCTTGCTACCCGCATCAGTTTTATGAACGAAATAGCCAACCTTTGCGAAAAAGTAGGTGCCGATGTAGATATGGTGCGCATAGGCATTGGCTCTGATTCCAGAATTGGAAAGCGGTTTTTGTTTCCGGGCATAGGTTATGGCGGAAGTTGTTTTCCCAAAGATGTGTCTGCCCTTGTACAAATAGCCAACCAAAACCAATACAATTTTCAAATTCTGAACGCTGTACTTCAGGTAAACTACCTGCAACGTCTAAGCCTGATTCCTAAGGTAAAAACATTTTATGGCAATAATTTACAGGGTAAACATTTTGCGGTTTGGGGTCTTGCCTTTAAACCAAATACTGATGATGTTCGTGAAGCGCCGGCGCTATTTATAATTCAGGAACTCTTGCTCTCTGGTGCAACTGTTACTGCTTACGACCCCGAAGCCATAGAAACTACCCAACAGGTATTGGGCAATACTATTACCTACGCCAACAATGAGTATGATGCCCTCCGTAATGCCGATGCCTTACTCATTGCTACAGAATGGCAACTATTTAGAACGCCCGATTTTGACCGCGTTAAATTGCTGCTTAAGCGCCCCGTTATTTTTGACGGGCGTAATCTGTATAACATAGAACAGATGAAGCAGTTAGGCTTCTTTTACCAAAGCGTAGGCAGAACAGTTGTAAGCGGATAATTTTAGCCGCACATAGTACTTTTTTTTCTTCCTTTCCCGCTCTTGCAAAAGCACTCTAAGACATAGAGGAAAAGGAGCAGGTTCTTAGTATTTCCCCTTGTAGTTAGAAAAGCCGGTAGTATGACTAGCCTATTGGTGTGCATTTACCCATTCCCCACAAATGCGGTAAAACCTTTTAGAGGCAGTAGTACATTTATCCACTTTTACCAAAACTTGCCCACGTCAAACTGACAAAGAAGACAAAACACAAAAGCCGCTGCGTACAATTGTACAACAGCGGCTTTTAATAAGGTT